>FZPS01000216.1_pt330 | contig 16872 bp, 14 predicted proteins | sample 1817821 | NCBI WGS metagenome assembly FZPS01 (sample SAMEA104158645, study PRJEB21678) | metagenome | place: Germany | collected 2015-04-21
ACTCCCATCACCTCACTACCCCACATTCTCTTATATACAAAAAACTGCGTAGAGGGGTAGGGATTTGATTTGGTTGTCGAAGCCAAAGTTCTTTTTGGATATGCGTATGGAGTATGGGGAATTGTATTTCTTTACAAATTCGGATAGGCTTCTCGACCTGTTTCTTCTTCCCTTTTTGACTTCTATGGGGATTGGCTTACCGTCTTTTTGTAGTATGAAATCAACCTCTGCTATGCCCTTGCTCTGCCAATAGAATAAATCGTAGTTCTTAGCTGCAAGCTCTTGTGCTACATAGTTCTCGGCCATTGAGCCAAGGAATGTGTTATCTGCTTCCAAAGGGGATAGTATTAGTTCTAATGGTAGTTTGGAATGAATGGTTAATAGGCCAATATCGCCCATGTAGAGCTTGAAGCTGCTTAGGTCTATATAAGCGTTGATTGGTATGAGACCGTGTTCTATTCGCCTACATTTTAATACTACTCCAGCATATACCAACCATTCTATTGCTTCGCCAAATATGGTGGCCGTACCTCCTCGTTGCACCACCTTATATTGAAACTTGGTGTTTTCTTTTGCTAGCTGTGTTGGGATGGAGTCGTAGCAGGCTCTGATTTTTATGCTGGTGGAAGGGTCTGAGTATTTGGCCATATCAATAATGTATTCATTGAGTATCTGGGCTTGAATCCTCCGAACTTCGAGATAGCTATCTGTTCTGATAAATGCGGATATTGCTGCAGGCATACCACCAATTATCTGGTATTGTTTGTATATCTCCAATGCGACCTCATGGAGGGCTTGGTTGAGAGGCTGATTGCTTTGATAGTGTTCTCTTATCTGTTCGGCAAGGTTTTCTTTGTTCATTGCCCATAAGAACTCTTCAAAGTCGAAGGGATACATATTGATTTCATCGACCTTGCCAACTGGAAAGGAGTATTTCTCCCTGTTAATGGCTACGCCTAAGAGGGAACCTGCTGCAATTATATGGTGTTCAGGCATAAGTTCGCAGAAATACTTTAATGCAGTGAGAGCTTTTTCTGAGGCTTGTATCTCATCAATAAAGATTAGGGTTTCTCCTGGGATTATCTTATTGGACTTGGTTGCTTCAAGGTATTGAATAATCTTGTGGGGAGATAGTTCCGTATCCAAAAACTTAATGAATAAGGTTTCAATCTCCATGTTGAGATATAGGGTGTTGTTATAGTTTTCTTTGCCAAACTTATTAATAATATAGGTTTTGCCAACCTGACGCGCTCCATTAATAATTAGAGGCATTCTAGATGATTTCTCTTTCCATTCCAAGAGAGATTCGTATATCCTTCTTTTCATAAAGCATGCTATTTTCTCTGCAAAGTTACTATTAAGTTGAGAAAAATCAAAATATTCTGACTTTTTCGAAGATAATAGTCAATTTTGGGTGTCGGGGGTCAGTGGGGTAATGGGGTTGTGGGGATTTGCTTGCGCCAGACATCCGACTCCCGATACCCGACTCCCGATACCCGACTCCCGATACCTGACTCCTATAACCCCACAACCCCACAACCCCACCACCTCAACAACAAAAAAAGGGAGCGAGGCCTTGTGGCTTGCTCCCTTTTTGGTTATTTGGTTTAGAACATTTTAGTTCTTGGATGGATCCATTGATTCTGGTTTGAGTGAGACTCTTACGTGCTCTTTGTAGTCTAGGTATTTCTTGGCTACTGCGTGTACGTCTTCTAATGTTATTGAGTTGACGAATGCGCTGTATTCTTCGAATGTTCTTAGATCAAACTCGTACCAGCGTGAGCCTTTGATGGCTGAGTTCCAGTAGTTATTCTTTTCTACTGCTGTTTCTCTTGCTCTTATCATCTGCTCTTTTACCTTGGCTAGGTCTACATCGGTTGGTCCGTTTTCCATGATTTCATCAAATACTTCCCAGGTTGCGTCTGTTAACTCGTCTACTGTTTCTGGGTCACATGAGTATATTGCCATAAAGGTTGAGGTTGGCTCTGGATAGGCTTCGTAGCTTAGGATGAAGGTTGGTGAATAGGTGCCGCCCATTTCTTCGCGAATGGTTTCGACTAGCTTGATGCTAACGATATCGCCAAGGATGGAGGTGGCCATTCTTTCTTTGTCATTCCACTCGAAGTCCATCTCTGCTGCTAAGACCATCATGCCTTTTTCTTGTCCTTTATAGACTACCTTGTCTACTAGGCCTTTGGCAAATGGTGTGCTTCTGTTTATCCATTCTTCTTTCTTGCCTTTGCTTGGTAATGAACCGATATACTTTTCTATTAATGGTATGGTTTCGTCTATATTGACATTACCTACGAAGGTGAAGGTGAAGTCGGATGCGTCTGAGAATCTCTCACGGAATATCTTGTATATTTCGTTGATGTTAAGCTGCTTGAGCTGTGCTTCTGTTGGAATTAATATGCTCCTCTTATCTTGTGGATAGGTGGTCTTCATTAGCTCTACTTGGAAGTCGAACTCTGGCATATTCTTTAGCATATTGATTTGGGTCTCTAGCTTGGAGATTTCTCTGTCTAATACGTCCTTGTCTTTGCGTGGTGCTTCGAAGAACATATATAGATATTGTAATAGGATTTCGAAGTCTTTCGGTGATGAGCTTCCTCTAAATCCTTCTTCTAGTTCGCTGATATATGGTGATACTCCTACTGTTTTTCCTTTTAAGAACTTGATTAGGTCGGAGTGGTCATAATTGCCTATTCCTGATGCGTCTACTATGCTTGCTGCGTAGTTGGCATTCATTATCTTGCTGTCTGGGTATAGTGATGTACCGCCTGGTGACCATGCGCTTAGGAGGATTTCGTCGTTCTTGAAGTCGGTTGACTTAAGGATTACTGTTGCTCCATTGCTTAGGGTTAGCTCTGTGTAGTCAAACTTCTCGTTGTCTACTCTCTTGCTTACCTTGCCTGCTTTTGGTTCTTTTACTAGGAATGGTTCTGTTTTTACATTGTCGATATATGGCTTGGTCTTGGTCTTTTCGACCTTCTTCATTGTTTTTAGTATATCTTTTTCTGTTGGTATCTTGCTTCTCCTCTTCTTCTTGCCTTCTTCTTCGGCCATGGTGAGTACGAGTACGAAGTTTTCGTCTGTTATCCACTGTCCTGCTAATGAGTTTACTTCTTCTAGTGTTATATCGTCTACTAGTTCTCTTGCCCAACGATATTCTATTCTAGCTCCTGGCGCTGGGTCTCCTTCTAGGAAGTGCTCAACGTATTCTGCTGCGAAGCGAGAGCTTTCTGCCTTGGACTCTTCTTTTGCGTGCCTTTCGTATCGGGTAAGTAATGACTCTTTGGCTCTTTCTAGCTCTGTGGCTACGAAGCCGTGGTCTACGACTCTTTTGTTCTCTACCATCATAACGTTTAATGCGTCTAGGATTCTGCCGTCTTTGGCTGAGATTGAGTTGTAGTAAGCGTCTGTCTTACGTGAGATAAAGCTGGTATATGCTGCTCCTGCTCCCATAAATGGTGAGTTCTTCTTGTCTGATATTTCTCTAAGTCTAGCGTTAAACATTTCGCTGTATAGGCTATAGACTAGGTAGCGTGTGCGGTAGTCTCCAATTGTTTTTACGTCTTGTGCTGGATGCTTATAGAAGTATTGTATTGAGTTGCCTACTGCTTCTTTGTCTGTGGCTATTGCAATAAGTGGTTCCTTATTGTCTGGTATGTCTGGCACTGGCCTGTTTAGTGGTGTGGTTGGTGCGTCGTTCATGCTGAAATAGTCTATTACTTGCTTTTCCATTTCGTCTGCGTCGAAGTCTCCAACTACGATTACGGCCATATTGTCTGGACGGTACCATTTCTTATAGAATCCTCTAATGGTTTCGTGCTCGAAGTTTTCGAGGTTTTCTAGTGTTCCTATTGGTAGTCTTTCTGGATAGAGTGAGCCTTTGAGCATGGTTGGCCAGGTTTTGGCGCGTAGTCTGTCTTGGGCTCCTTGTCCTGTTCTCCACTCTTCAATAATTACTCCTCTTTCTGCATCAATCTCGTCTCCTGTCATAAGCATTGAGAATGCCCAGCCGTCTAAGATCTTAAGACCCATATTAAACAGCTCGTCTTTGTCTGTTGGTAGGGTAACCATATAGACGGTTTGGTCAAATCCTGTATAGGCGTTGATTTGACGACCGAATACGATTCCTTCTTTTTCTAGGGCGTCAATCATCTCGTTGCCAGGGTAGAACTTGGTTCCATTGAATCCCATGTGCTCTGTAAAGTGAGCTAGTCCTACTTCTGCTTCGGTCTCTAATACCGAGCCTGCATTTACTGCTAATTGGAACTCTGCTCTGTTTTCAGGCGTTCTGTTGGTTTTGATGTAATAGGTTAGTCCGTTGGCTAGCTTGCCGTAGCGAACCTTTCCATCTAGCTTGATTTCTTCGTCAAGGTTAATCTTCGAGCTACCTAGTGCTGGAAAACCTTGTGCAAAGATGGTTGAGCTTAACGTTACTAACATTAAGGTCAACATGGTTAAAAATTTTCTCATCTTTCTCATTGATTTAGTTTATTAAATTCGTTATTCTTCTATGTTTTCGTTGTTTATATATTCTAGTATATCACCGGGCTGACAGTCTAGCTCCCTACATATAGACTTAAGTGTAGAGAACCTTATGGCTTTTGCCTTCCCTGTTTTGAGTATGGAAAGATTGGCGGGGCTTAGGTCAATTCTTTGAGCTAGCTCTCCAAGACCTATCTTCCTTTTTGCCATCATTACATCCAAATTTACTATTATACTCATAGCCTAGCTTGCAAATTAATTTTATACAGTTAAGTCGTTTTCTTCTTGTATCTTCATCCCTTTGCGCAAGACTTCTATTAGGGCAATGAATAATAGTCCAATAAAGAAATAGTCCCATGATACTGATAGGAGATTGGATATTGGCTCTATTTTCTTACCGCTGATATAGAAGTACTTGTTTAGGTAGAAATTATTAAAGAAATAGATTGATAACTCAATAATGGGCATTATAATAAATCCATAAGCTATATATCTAAACCTATTGATGTTTTTGGTATTAAATATATGGTGCTTGATTCCCGTCCTGGAGTCTTCCTCCTTCATGCCCTTGATTATCGATTTGATTATATTCCTTATATGGAATACAATAAAGCAAATAAACAATACTCCTAGGGCTAATGCAAACATATAGACCAGCCTATATAGTGTAAAGCGAGAGTTGGTCTCTTCTTGACCTACTTCTATATAGACCTCATGCTTATTGAACATCGAACCAACCTTAGACCCGTTATGCTTAGCTACTATCTCTACTAGCTTATTTGCTTCCAGTTCTTTTTCAATTATGGTTGCAGGTATATAGGAAGGATGGTCGGGTGTGGTCATGATTAGGCTTGGGATGGAAACAATTAATAGTATAAGCACAGATAGGATTAGCAATACGAATATTGCGTCAAATCCAACCTTGATTGATTTCAGTGATATAATCTGTGCTTTTCTACCCATTATTAATCTATTTTATTTTGCAAAGTAAGCTATAATTTTATTACTAAACAAATAATATATATCGTTTTTCGATAATTATTTATCTATAAGCCCATAGAATCTACTAATAAACTAGTCTAAATATAGTTCTATAAGGCCTTCTGGCGCTTTTATATATATTGTTTCTTCTTCTCTATCAACCCTTTGAAGTATTGGCTCTACTATTGGAATAAGTATTTCTCTGTCCTCTAGCCTTATTGAAAACAATGGGGTGGTAGGGTATTCCAATATCTTTTCAATATGACCTATGTTCCCTTTTTCTTCATCAATTACATTAAACCCTATGACCTCGTGGAAGTAGAACTTATTGCCTTTGAGCTCAGGGAGAAGCTCTAGTGGGAGGTATAGTTCTTTGCCTACCAATCTATATGAGTCTTCTTGTTCCACTTTCTCAAAGCTTACAACTGCCTTATTGGAGTTGATTCGGATTGATTCTATTGGATACAACACCAATCTATTATTGATATTTATATATACTCCGTCAAGCTCGGTATATTCGCTTGGGTTATCGACGTCTAAGTATAGCACTAGCTCCCCTTTTAGTCCAAAGGGTTTGGTAACCTTCCCTAGATAGAATGAATCTTTTATTTCCATTTCTTCAAACAATTATATATAAAAAAAAGACTGCACTATTATATAGTAACAGTCTTTTCGGTATAATGTTTAATACTCTTTGTTTTTTTGATTACTCGTCAGCCTGCTCAGAGCTAGCTTCTTCTGGAGTAGACTCTTCCGGAGTAGCATTTTCTTCTGCTTCTTCTTCAGCTGCATTAGCTGCTTCTTCCTCTGCTCTCTTAGCTTCTTCTTCTGCTCTTAGCGCGGCTTCTTCTTCTGCTCTTTTCTTAGCAATCTCTTCTGCTTTCTTTGCGTTAGCTTCCATTTCTGCAGCTAATGCCTTCTTGGCTTCGTCTCTGTCTCTGTTTCTTATCTCTTCTTTTTCTCTAGAGATTTTGTTTCCTTTTTCCATAAGCCAAGCTTCTAGCCTTTGGTCAGCTACCTCTTGAGTGATAGCTCCTTTTTCAACACCAATCTGCAAATGTCTCTTAAGCATAACTCCTTTATGAGAAAGAATTGACCTTGCTGTGTCTGTTGGTTGAGCGCCATTCTTTAGCCAATAGCAAGCTCTGTCTACATCCAGCTCGATTGTAGCTGGTTCCGTAACTGGGTCGTAGCTACCAATTCTCTCAATAAATCTCCCATCACGTGGTGCTCGACCATCCGCAACAACTATATGATAAAAAGCTCTATTCTTTTTACCACGACGTTGTAATCTAATTTTTACTGCCATAAGATTTTTCTATTTAAAAAGTTTCTATGAATTTGCAAAGATACAGTTTTTTTATTACCCTGCAAATAATTGATGTTATTTATTCACCGGAGGCCTTGCTTAGCTCCCAGTTTTCTTCTATATCCCAGTTCTCAATTATATTTATACTCTTTGGGTAGTAGATGACCTTTTCGGGAAGTATTCCATTCTCGTAGTCTCCCATATCCCAGTTTCCATTATTATTTTCGTCGTAGATAAGCCTTAGCCTATACCTGCCCTTGCTTAGGTAATTAAACTCAAACCCCTCTCCAATGCTTCCTCTTTCTCTTCTTATAATCTTCTTTTTAGAGTCTTCTAGTTCAAGTATGATTGAGCTTTCTATACTGTCCTTAATATTAATTGAAAAGCTTCCAAACTCCCTTGATGATGTTGTTTTGATGCTAAAGACTAATGTATCATTCTTTTCTCCCAATAGGTTTTCAAGGATTCCTTCTTCTATAATATATTCATAATCACTGCCTTCTTTAAGGTCTTGGTCAACTCTTAGGTAGAGTGGGTTTTCTTTATATATGTATATAAGTACTGGCGTAGCTAGGCTGTCTTCCTTGTTTATCGAAGCTATCTCATAAGAATTGCTATTGAAAATAGGGTAGGGCATCTCCAATAATAAGTCCATATAGTGAGGGTGTTCTTTCTTTGGTTTTTTAATCTTAAATCTCTTATCGTCTTCTTGCTTACTAATGCTATCAGTCTTTTCTGTTTTCTTTTCTTTATATCTAAGTCTAATATCTTCTGCAAAACCACTGTCTCCAACCTTTATCTCCAAAGAGTCGAAGCTATACTTAAGCGCGAAGAGGCTTAGTGAGTCTCTGCCTTTGGATATGCTATAGTAAAGGTTTTCGTCGTCTAGTCCGCTAAGTTCGGGTGTTTTAAATTCAATAAATAGTCCGCTATCCAACGGGAAGGTAAAGACAAGGTCGAGTCTATGTCTTGTGGTAAGGGTCTTGGACTTAATCTCTTTGACCTCTTCCTTAAGAGTATTGAAATAAATCACCTTTTCTTCTATGATGGTATCCTTGCCATGGTTTCTAGCAATTATGCTATGGTCCAAGAAACCAATAGACTCAAGTTTTGGGTCGTATAGCAGGTTGTGGTTCTTATCATCAATAATTACTATCTTATAGCTTCCTTCTCGAATATTTTTAAATCGAAAGTTTCCTGAGCTATCCGTTCTGGTTATATAATTAGGCTTATCCACACTAATATCAATGCTGTCTTCTGCATTATAAAGCATTGCTGTCTTCTTAATAATAGGCTCTAAGCTATAAGCATCCACCACCTTGGATTCATAGAAAAAGGTGTCGATATTATCTCCAGTCGAGAAGCTAAACACATAGCCTTTTAATGCATTCCCTTCGTTATGGTCCACAATGGCATCGCCTAGGTCGAATATATAGGTAGTGTTTTCCCTAAGGTCTTCCTCCCAGCTTATCTTAAGCTTATTCAATCTTGAGCTTATCTTGGGATTGCTGCTAAGGGGTGGTGATACCATTAGCTCATCTCTTAGGTTTTTTAGCTCAATATACTCATCGAATACAATCTCAATCTCTTTGCTATTGAAATTGGTAGAATTATTTTCTGGCTTAGACCTAATGGCCTTAGGAGGAGTGGTGTCTTTTGGTCCTCCTTCGGGCATACCTATCTTAGCACATGAAGCAGCTATTAATACTAATAAGATTAAGCCTATCTTTTTCATTAGTTTATATTGGAGTTTATTATTGGAGTTTATTATTAGTCTCTCTGCCTAACTACTTCATACATCAATACACCTGCTGCAACGGATACGTTGAGCGATTCTATTTCTCCCTTAATTGGAATGCTTAGGTTATTATCACAAAGTCTTAGGATGTCCTGAGAAACACCCGATTTTTCCGAACCCATAATAATCATTAGAGGCTGATTAAGCTCTGCCTTATGATATAGCGTTCCTTGTTTTTCGGAGGCTCCAAATACTTTCAAACCCATCTGCTTTGCATAATTAATACTGGTCTTTAGGTTCTTTTCCTTACATACAGGGATTCTTAATAGAGCTCCTGCCGAAGTTTTGATGGCGTCTTCATTGATTTGTGCAGAGCCGTGTTGAGGAATTATAATTGCATCCACTCCCGAACATTCTGCAGTTCTTGCAATGGCTCCAAGGTTTCTAACGTCCTTAACCCTATCTAGCATAATTATAAATGAGTTCTTGTCCTTTTCTTTATTTCCTTCAATAATATCCGCTAGCCTATGATACTTAATAGGTGATATCTGTGCCACAATCCCTTGGTGGAGATTGCGGGTAAGTCGATTTAGCTTTTCGATGGGAACGTATTGTATATTAATCTCCCTAAGCCTAGGCTCATTCCCCAGTTCGCGGAGTATATTATCTTTTATATTAGATTGGATAAATATCCTGTCGATTTCTTTATCAGACCTTATTGCTTCTATTACTGGCCTAATTCCATATACTATGGTTTTCATATTTATTGTTTTATTAATTGATTATTACTCCATCCTTCATAATTATCTGCCTATCGCTCATATTGGCCAGCTCCTTGTTGTGAGTAACAATAACAAAGGTCTGACCAAACTGCTCTCTAAGTGAAAAGAATAGGTTATGAAGCTCTTTAGCATTGCTGCTATCTAGATTGCCCGAGGGTTCGTCGGCTAGTATTACTGATGGATTATTGATTAATGCTCTAGCTATAGCAACCCTTTGTTGTTCACCACCCGAAAGCTCTGAAGGCTTATGGTCAATCCTGTCTCTAAGTCCTAAAACCTCTAGTATTTCCATAGCTTTCTTCTCAGCTTCCTGCCTTGAGTCTCCTGCAATATAGGCAGGAATACAAACATTCTCTATTGCAGAGAACTCAGCTAGGAGGTGGTGGAACTGGAATACAAATCCAATCTCCTTATTTCTAAAGCTAGACAATGCTTTTTCATTAAGCTTGCTTATGTTTTGATTATTAATCCATACCTCTCCACTATCCGCCTTGTCTAATGTGCCAATTATTTGCAGAAGGGTGGTCTTCCCTGCTCCAGAAGCGCCTACTATTGATAGGATTTCCGAACGTCTAATCCCTAGGCTAACATCCTTAAGAACCTGGAGGTGGGAATAGGACTTATTTATGTTTTTTGCTTTTATCATTATCGTTTTATGTTTCTATTATTAAAGAGAAGGTTTCCAAAATTTACTGATATAGTAAATGGATTGTCTTCCTTATTATCCCTTTGGTGGTAGCTGGCTATTATGGATAGCGGGCCGGCTATGGTATGGAATGAAATTGAGGTGCTAAATATTAGATATTGTTTGCTAAAAAAGCTCCCCGAATAGGCAGGGAGATTATTGCTTAGCGTAATTATTCTCTGCATTGGAGAGAATAGATAACCTGAGAAATGAATAGTTGAATTAGTCCTTAAGATATTCTTTTTCAATATTGCCTCTCCACCAATACCAATGAATTGGTTGGCTCTATATTCTGGAAGGAACTGTGTGATGGTCTCCATCGTAGGCGAATATATCCCAGCATTGAGAAGGGATGAATTATAATTGGAGAATAGATTTTGAAGCGAATAGAATATGTCTAGATTAACTCCCAAAGAAAGGTATTTGCCAGTAGAGTGGTATTGTCTATGCTTAAACAAAAACTGTAGCCAAGAATGCTGTTGCCTATAATTATTACTTAGTGATGAGGTGTTACCAGGCTCGAAGTTCTCTACACCAAACACATACTGCATTTGGAATCTTGAGTATATTCCATCTAATGGATTGGTAGGGGAGTCGAGAGTGGAATATGTTCTGGTTAGTCCTGTTGCTAGATGCTTAAATGTAGTTCTATCCGTTGTGTCGTAGATGGAGGCATGATTAATATTAAAGTATTCATCATCAGTTACTCCATATCCAATATTAAACCTTACCTCCTCTCTTCTCGAAAAGGCTGTTCCCAAATCGAACTGTACATTCTGCTCTTCCTGTACCATATAATTAAGCGGAGAATAGTCGAAGAAATTGGTCTTAAGCCTATAATAGCTCCACTTATTATCATTGAGCTCTAGTTCAGAGAATAGAGGTAGCTTCGTTGCATAGTCTATCCTCACCCTTAGACTATATGAGGTATAGTACCTACCAGCATATATATTGCTTTGTAATAAATAGGAGTGGTTTCTTAAGAAGTTATAGTCAAGCCCTAAGAATAGGTGGGAGATGGGGTCAGTGGAAAGAATACCTCCTGTTTTAGCTGATAAATACTCTTTGGTTCTAATATCAACATCTAGCTCCAGCTCCTTAGTCTCTGGGTTTCTAAATAGCTTAGACTGAACTGAGCTAATATTATTATCCATCTCAAGGCCTAGGTAGTTTTCTTTTATGGCAGAAAGAGTTAGAGGTTGCTTATATAAATAGTATAGTAGGGTCTTTTCAATATATATGGCCTGCTTATTCGAAACACCCTTTATATTAATCTTTGAAATAACACTATCCTTGGTCCCATGCCTAAACTCTTGCCTCTTTCTCCTAAGTTCTTTTTGGTCCTGCCTTATTTCTATACGCTCTTTGATTTCTTCCATAGCCTCCTTTGCCGTCCAATAGCCAATGCTCAACGACTTCTTCATCTTAGAAAAGTCAAGCACCCCTATTTCTTGAAGGTTGGGTTCAATCATTACTCCATTACTAATGCTATAGTCGGTTTCGCCTGTGAGAATGTTTTGAAGATAGGAGATAATATCCCCTTCTTTTGGAGGAAGATAATTAGCGGCAAGCTTAACACCTATAATTATATCAGGATTAAAATACTTTTCTACCTCATCTGAAGGAAAGTTATTATACATACCTCCATCAAACATTATTCTCCCATCTATGGTTATGGGCGAAAAATAGAAAGGAAATGTCATAGAAGCCCTTACGGCCTTAGCAAGGTCTCCTGTTCTAAGGGTCTTTGCCGTATTGGATTCGATATCGGTTGCAATACAGAGGAAGGGAATAAATAAACTATCGAAATTATTATTAGACCTTAGGTTTGCATTGGCAAATAATTGCATAAAAATAAAGTCTAGCTGATCAAGGCTACGTATTGAGCTAGGAATTTGAAACCTTAGCTTATCCCTTGCGTCAAAGTTAAAAGAAAAGAAAGAGGGGTCTATATGCTTATCCTTAAAGTAGAAGGATTGTTTGCTATTTCCGTGACCTTCCAGCCAGCTTTGAAACTCGCTAGAAAGAAAGATTTCTTCAATCTCACTTGGTGAATAGCCCGAAGCATATAGTCCCCCAATAATTGCACCTATTGAGGTACCAGCAATATAGTCTATAGGTATGTTCTCCTCTTCCAATGCTTTTAATACCCCAACATGTGCAAGGCCTCTTGCTCCTCCACCGCTAAGCACTAGCCCAACGCTCTGCCTCTTTTGTGCAAAGGTTGTGGTGCTAATAAGCAAAAGGAGGATTAATAGCCATGTTCTTTTCATTAAATCTGATTTAAGGCCTGAGATAAATCTTCAATAATATCTTCAATATTCTCAATTCCAACGGAGAATCTTACAAGCTCATCATATATTCCTGCCTTCTCCTTGGCTTCCTTATCTACCTTGGAGTGGGTCATGGAGGCTGGATGTTGTATTAGGGTTTCTACACCTCCCAATGAAACGGCTAATATAGCTAGCTTTACGCTATTCATTAGGGTCTTTCCTGCTTCTAAACCTCCTTTTAGTCCAAAGCTAATCATAGTACCAGGACCTCTCATCTGCTTTTCGACTAGGTCTTTTTGTGCGAAATTGTCTAGGCCAGGATATTTAATCCATTCCACTTTTGGATGATTAGACAAGAACTCTGCAACCTTCTTTGCATTCTCTTGAGCTCTGTCAATCCTTATACCTAAGGTCTTTAAACCTCTAATAACCATATACGCTTGGTGAGGGTCCATATTACAGCCCATATTAACCATCATGCCTCTTAGCCTATCGTAGACCTCTTTTTCTTTGGCAATAATAATACCGCCAACGATATCAGCATGGCCATTAATAAACTTTGTAACAGAATGGAAGGTTACGTCAGCTCCTAGGTCTAATGGGTTTTGGAGGTAGGGAGAACAAAACGTATTGTCCACAACAAGCAAAGCGCCAATAGAATGCGCAAGCTCTGCACAGGCTCTAATATCGCTTACATCCATGGTTGGGTTGGCAGGAGATTCGATGTAAATCAGCTTGGTATTAGGTCGTACAGCCTCTTTGATATTCTTTATATCTGCCGTATTCACATAGCTAGACTCTACACCAAACCTAGAGAAATGCTCTTCCATAACCACCCTCGAAGGCCCGTATACTGCAGCTGAACTAATTATATGATCGCCCGAATTAAGCAATGCCATATAGATAGTAGTAACTGCTGCCATTCCTGACGATACTGCAACTGCATCGTATCCATGTTCCAAGACCGCTACCTGTCTTTCTAATGCCTTGATGGTTGGGTTGCCAATACGAGTATAAATATAACCATCATTCTCTCCCGAAAAGCACTCAGCACCGTGGTCGGCACTTTTAAAAGCAAAGGTTGAGGTTTGATAAATTGGTACTGTAGCGCTACCATATTCGTCGTGGTGGCCGCTATAATGGATTAATTGAGAATTAAATCCGTAATCTTTTGGATTTTCCATATCTAAATTGTTTAATGTTTAACTAATCCAACAAAGATACAACAAATTCTCAAACCCGTAGCAATAAATTTTCTTTTCCTAGTTTTATCAACTCCAATAGGAGGGAGGAGGAATAGTGTTAAGCTTAGAAAATATGTGAAAATCTTGGTTATTCCATATATAAGGAGTATTTTTGCAAATGAAACTAAATTAGTAGCGTTTAGCAGAATTAAAAAATAATACAAGATGAGACCTAACTTTGAAAATATTGAATACAAGAGCGATTCGATTAAGAATGGTTTTGGAGATTGGGAGAAGTTTAAGGACAGAGAAAAAGATTGGATGACTCCAGAGCAAATTCCAGTAAAATCAATTTATACACCTTTCGACTTAGAGGAAATGGAACACCTCAACTATGCAGCAGGAATAGCGCCATACTTGCGTGGACCTTATTCCACCATGTATGTTATGAGGCCATGGACAATTCGTCAGTACGCTGGATTCTCAACAGCAGAAGAATCGAATGCCTTCTATAGAAGAAATATTGCAGCAGGCCAAAAAGGACTTTCTGTTGCATTCGACCTAGCAACCCACAGAGGCTATGACTCAGACCACGAGAGGGTGGTAGGAGACGTAGGTAAGGCAGGAGTGGCGGTGGATTCTATTTTGGATATGAATATCCTATTCGACCAGATTCCACTCGATAAGATGTCGGTTTCGATGACGATGAACGGTGCCGTACTTCCTATTTTGGCATTCTACATTGTTGCTGCACAAGAGCAGGGAGCTAAGCTAGAAGAGCTTACAGGTACAATCCAAAACGATATTCTAAAGGAGTTTATGGTTCGTAATACCTATATATATCCTCCTAAGCCTTCAATGAAGATTATTGCAGATATCTTTGAGTTTACTGCTCAAAACATGCCAAGGTTTAACTCTATTTCAATTTCAGGTTACCACATGCAAGAAGCAGGTGCTACAGCAGACATTGAGATGGCGTACACATTAGCAGACGGTCTTGAGTACATTCGTGCAGGAATAAATGCAGGAATGAGCATTGACCAATTTGCACCAAGACTATCTTTCTTCTGGGCAGTTGGAATGAACCATTTTATGGAGATTGCAAAGATGAGAGCAGCAAGGCTTCTATGGGCTAAGCTAGTAAAACAGTTCGACCCTAAGAACCCTAAATCGCTAGCATTGAGGACACACTCCCAAACCTCGGGATGGTCACTAACAGAGCAAGACCCATTCAATAATGTTGGAAGAACCTGTATTGAGGCAACAGCAGCAGTCTTAGGACATACTCAGTCTCTACACACCAATGCTTTGGACGAAGCAATTGCACTACCAACGGATTTCTCAGCACGTATTGCAAGAAATACTCAAATCTATCTACAAGAAGAAACAGAGATGATTCGCTCAATCGACCCTTGGGCAGGTTCTCACTATGTTGAAAGTCTAACCCACGACATTGCACATAGAGCATGGGAGCTAATACAAGAGGTTGAAGAGCTTGGTGGAATGGCAGCAGCCATCGAAAGTGGAGTACCGAAGATGAGGATTGAAGAGGCAGCAGCTAGAAAGCAAGCAAGAATAGACTCCAAGAAGGATACTATTTTAGGAGTAAATAAATACCGCCTCGACAAGGAAGACCCTATCGAAACCCTTGAGGTAGACAATAGTGCCGTACGTGAAGCACAGCTTAAGAGGCTTGCAGAGCTTAAGGCAAACAGAAACGAAGAAGAATGTCAAGCAGCATTAGACGCTCTAGCAGAAGTAGCCCGCACAGGTGAGGGTAATCTATTGGAGTACTCAATAGAGTGTGCAAGAAAGAGAGCTACTCTAGGAGAGATTTCTTATGCACTTGAAAAACATTTCGGAAGATATACAGCAAAAATCAATTTAATTTCAAACGTGTATTCATCAGAAACAAAAGATAGTGACAGCTTTAAGAAAGCAGCAGAACTATCGGATAAGTTTGCAGAACTAGAAGGACGTCGTCCAAGGATAATGATTGCGAAGATGGGCCAAGACGGTCACGACAGAGGAGCTAAGGTAGTAGCAACTGGCTATGCGGATATTGGCTTCGACGTAGACATGGGACCATTATTCCAAACCCCAGCCGAGTCAGCTCGTCAGGCAGTTGAGAATGATGTACATATCCTAGGCGTTTCTTCATTGGCTGCTGGTCATAAGACATTAGTACCTCAGGTAATTGAGGAGCTTAAGAAGCTTGGTCGTGAAGATATTATGGTTATTGTAGGAGGAGTTATTCCACCGCAAGACTATGATTACTTATACGAAACAGGAGCTGCGGCAGTCTTTGGACCAGGAACAATTATCTCAGATTGTTCAATCAAGATATTAGAGATGCTAATTGAGATGAGAAAATAAGACTAGAAAATACGATAAGCAGCTAAAGCTTATCCTTATAAATCCAAGCTGTGGTGATTTTCAATAATCATCACAGCTTTTTTTATGTCCGGTTCTGTGCCTACAATTCTTTTACTTCGGTGTTGGCTTAATCATCTACGGTAAGAGCTTATTAAAACAAGAGATTAATTTAGCAAGATGTTATCTTACTAAAATGAAGCAAAGAATGAGTAAGCTAGTATCGAGAGCTAGTAAACTAAAATTGAAGCTTGAAACTCAAATTTCTTAATTTCTAATTTTCTTAAGTATCCAAAGATAGGGTTTGGCGATTAGGTAGCCGATTAATAGACCGAGCAGGGTACCGAAGATTAGGTCTCCGGGATAGTGAACACCTACATAGATTCGAGAATAGCTAGTTAGGGCTGCCCAGGATAGGACAAAGATTATCAAGCCTCTATGATTGCGTCCTAGTATTGAGAATATCATTGCTAGGGAAAAGGCATTGGTTGCATGAGAAGAAACAAAGCCATATAATCCTCCTTTATATCCATGCTCAAAAGCTAGACCCTTTAGCCGTATTAGTTCTACTCCTTCAAGAGCATGGCTTGGTCGCAATCGTTGGAAGACTTCTTTGAAACAAAGTACTGATATTCTGTCTGCAAACAAAAAGCTAAGTCCTACTAATAGTAGAAATGGCCACCATTTTACTTCTTTATGGCGGATTACTAGATAGTAGAAAACAAAGATTATAACTAAAGCAAAGCACATTGAATGACTTAGAAAGCTAAATATATAATCAAATCCTGTGGACCTGATTCCGTTTAGATATAGAAAGACTCTGGTGTCTAGATCAAGTAAATAATCCATTTATATATATATTTATGGTTGGTGTTTTCTTATTCTATATCCCTGCTTAGGGTCTGCCATATCAAGTCTTTAAGCTCGGTTATTCCTTTTTGGGCTACTGATGATAAAAATACATACGGGACTCCTTCTGGGAGGTGGTCCTTCATCTGCTCCATCATGATTGAGTCGAGCATATCGACCTTGGTTATAGCTAGTATCCTATCC
>FZPS01000048.1_pt268 | contig 16856 bp, 4 predicted proteins | sample 1817821 | NCBI WGS metagenome assembly FZPS01 (sample SAMEA104158645, study PRJEB21678) | metagenome | place: Germany | collected 2015-04-21
GCCCAAGAACAGATAAAACTTCTAATGGCATCCTAAGCTTAAGATAGCAAGCGTCTAAGCGAGCTATTTGACACATTAACCTTAACCGAATGAATTTACACACAATAAAGGACTTGACCGCAATTTACTAATGATAACAGACAATACTAACGAAATCGCCGACGTAAACACTGCAGGTAAAAGTGTTAATACAAATGTGTTTCTAGCGAGGTTGCTAAAATTCTCAAATGCAAATAGTGAATTGTAGTTCTCTAGTCCTACATAAGTACGTTCTATAGCACCTGGCACAAACGAATATTCGTAAAACGAAGCTATGATAGAAAACAGTGCTGGCCACAGCTTGAGCATTGCTATAAGGATAATTGCCGGAATTGCCACTACAAATGGCGAAAGACCTTTTCTCGAATTTTTGGAATCATCCAAAACAGTCCCTCCTTCATATCCATTAGCAGGAACACTAGCCGTAAGCACATGACTTAGTCATGGAGAGTGCCGATATAAGTGAAATAGTCGAATGATGCCCAGTTTTCGCTGACGGTACCATTAGCACTTGCAAACATGCCAACATAGGTCCCCACCATTCCTCCAACTATTTCAGGATTGATAAGACTACCATCCACGTTGCCGATAAGCGCCATATCCTCTTCGCTCTGACCGTAATAGAAGTTAAAATCCTGTTCAGAGACTTCTAGTTTGAGGTACACATAGTCGTTATCACATTCAACTTCATTAACAGTTGTTTCAACGGTGTTTGACTTGAAGTGCGGCAAGTGGACGCCTCCGTTGATGTTGCCGGTGGAATGGATCAGACGCAATATTTGCTTGTTATCCTTCATTGCCCTTTCCACACGATAATGGTAGTTAGAAGCCTGCAAAATTATTAGTCCTGCAGTTTCAGACTCATTCTCCGGTACAAAGAGCATTTTGGTTGATGCGGTAAAGTTTACATCGCATTGACGTCTACCGATAAAGCTTACATTGTCTCCCCTTTGTGTCTTTAGTAAGGCGGACTCCCTGACTGGTACGAGTTCCCTTGAAATCGATCTGGGGAGACATTTAAGTTTTAGCATACTGTTTTCGAGCTTCCAGAAATCATCATAAGGGGTACCCCAGAAATTCCATTGCAGGTCAAGTTCGTCACCATCAAAATCATCGGTTGTGTCCTGCTTTGGAAACTCTGTCCAAGGAAGATCTGGTGCAAGGTAACACCACTCAACCTTTCCTGTTCCCGGACTGATTACTGGCCAATCATTCTCCCATATTACAGGAGCTATAAATGTTTCTCTGCCCAGATTTTTGTGGTATCCACCAATAAGGCGAGAAGCTAGCATAACAGCGTACCACTCGCCGTTTTGTGTATCTACCAGGTCGGCATGCCCCACATTACAGATAGGGTAGTCATATCCAAGATGTCGGTGTGTCATAATGGGGTTAGCGGGATTTCCCTCATACCATCCGTTGAGTGTACGGCTTCGGGCAACTGTTACAGAGTGATAGTGTTCGGTTCCTCCCTCAGCAATAATAAGGTAGTACCAGCCGTCCTTTTTATATATATGCGGAGCTTCTGGCGATGCTGCATTATTTAGTGCACTATCCCAAATGTGGTACTCCTCACCCGTAGCCCTCATCAAGTTAACATCAAATGACTTCAAATATATCCCGCGGCCGGTCAAACCGTTGGGCTTTGTAATAGTTCCTGTCCCTACAACATACGCACTTCCATCATCATCAAAAAAGAGGGAGGCATCAATACCGGGGACATCTTCTAGAAAGTACGGTTCCGACCATGGGCCAGCAGGATCAGTAGCCTTCAAGATGAAGTTGCCTCTATCGCAAAAGTTAGCGTCAATGATATAGAATACTCCGTCATGGTGACGAATTGTTGGTGCCATAACACCGCCAGCTACGGCGTTTGCAAAAACGTGCAGCTGTGATGGACGGCTTGCGGCATAGCAGAGCAGCCTCCAATTACATAGGTCCTTGCTGTGAAAAACAGGGATCCCAGGGAACATTTCAAATGTTGATGTAACCAAGTAGTAGTCATCCCCTACCCGGCATATGGAGGGATCGGGATAAAATCCAGGTATAATTGGGTTTTTCATCATTCTGTCCATAGTGTTTTTCTCCTTCCGATTCAGCACTTAGCCCTGCTAATTCTTGCGCAGTCTTAGTTACATCCATTCTAGCACAGAGGACCTAAGGAATCAATGAACGCTTCCTTAAGTCCCCTGTGCTCTCAATTTGTTATAACTGTCGTATCACAGTAGTAATCAGTGGCGTACTAGCTGCATTCCAATCATGCACTGTACTACTGTGCCACTGTACTTCTTTACTGTCCAAATACCACACGTTGAATTACTGTGACCATTTCAGCGCGCGTAATAGGATCTTTCGGTCTTAGTCGACCTTCCCATCCCTGCATGATTCCTAACTCTACTGCCTGCGCCATTGGCTCGAGAGCCCATGAACTTATATCATCACTGTCTATAAATGGACTCAAAACATCGGATTCCAACACATCGGGTATTTCAACATCCAGTAGTGCAAGCAATCTGATAATAGTTGCGGCTGCCTGTTCCCTAGTAATATTCTCTTCAGCCCTAAATGTGCCGTCAGGATAGCCGACCATCAGTCCAAGGCCACAGATACAGTCAAGATGCTCTGCGAACCAATCCTCGCCACGAGATACATCTGAGAAAATGGCTGCGGGATAATCATCAATTGCATATCCCATTAGCTTCAGTGTCTGGCTAAGGAATGATAGCATCTCAGACCGCAATACATTGTTGTCTGGTCGGAAACTGTCGTCCGGATATCCCCTGCAAATGTGTCTGGCTGCCATACGCAAGATATCCATCTCTCCCCAGTGGTCTGCGATATCGCTGAATCCTCCAGTGTAATACGTCAGCCAATAGTAGTTATGTTGACACATCTGTAGTTCGATTGTGCCAGCTTCGAGATTGACGTTGCCGCCTACAAACACCCATTCACTACCATCGTAACAATAGAACTGGAGAAGCATGGGATCTTCGATGTCCTCAAAATCTTCAATAGGGATGGAAAGAGTAGCGTGTGCAGATGTTGAAATAGTAAGCAGTTCTCCAACTGGTATTAGATAGTCGGGAAGCTCGGATAGCTCAGATGAATCGAATTCTTCCTCGGGTACGCCTATAAGTATACCGCCATCAATTTCATCCACCAGCATCTGCTCTGCCTGTTCATGATCAATTCGCAGATTACAGGAGGGTAGCTCAATTTCCAAGGTCCACCCCCTATCAGCCAACAGGCGCAGAGCCGCTTCTGTAATGAATATTCCCTGCTGAATATCTTCCTCATCAACAACAATTATCTGCCTCTCCTCCTGGATATCCTCTTTATCAACTATAAGCTGTCGAGGCTCCGTCTCTGTCGATGCTGGGGGAGGAGGAGGCGGTGGTGGAGGTGTTGGCACTTTTTCGGTTGTGAAGCTAAGGACAAACGCTGCTTGAGGATTGCCCAGACTATCCGTTACAACACCAACAGGTAGGGTCAAGACATAAGTAGTGTTGTATTGTAGCTTGGACTCCGGAATAATTGTTAATGTGCTCTCACCCAATAGCACTGTTGCATCTACATCATTGCCTGCTGCATCGGCAAATGACAGGAGCCCAAATGCATCACCCTCTAGCACAGTGTCATCGAAAATAACAACGATTTGCTCTTCGATAGAAACATCTGTTTCATCTTCACCCGGAGATGTTGACAGAACAGCGGGAGGGATATCATCCGGGGCTTCATCAGTAGTAAAGCTGAGCAGCGCTTCCCCTTCAAATAGGTTTCCAAACAGGTCAGAGACAGCGCCTTCCGGTATTACTAGTTGAATCTGAGAGAGTCCTGGCAATTTTTCGTCAGGAGTAATAATAAGTGTTTTTCCTGAAATCTCTTTAGTGAACTCGACTGCTACACTGAGTTCATCTTCAACTACGAAAATTCTGATACCGTCATAGTTTTCACCTGGTTGTATGCTCTCATCAAACACAATGAATATTTGGTCGCTTACATTAATGTTTTCTGCTCCATCAGTTGGATATGTGTCTTCTATTACTGGTGGTATCTTTTCTCTTGCCTCTTCTGTAGTGAAGGATAGTGTGCACCCATCATCAGGATTATTTCCCGCGAGATCCTGTACGGCATTTTGCGGAAGCGTAACGGTGATTTCAGAGTCATACGGCAAATCAGACACCGGAGTAAGAATAAGGACGCTGTTCTGAATCGAGTATGTAAATTCAATTGCATCTTCACCCGAGATGATGCTGATTGCATCAAATCCGAGATCACGTTTTATACTCTCATTAAACATGAACATAATTGGTGCACTGACGCGAACATCATCGATCCCCTCACCAGGCACAGTTGATGTTAAACCCGGAGGAGTCGTGTCCGGTGGTCCCATTGTCGCAAACGTCATTTCAAACTGAACATCCATGGCATTACCAACAATGTCAGTTATGGCTCCTACCGGAATTACCAGCCTGCACACCGCATTATACGGCAGATCCTGTTCGGACTCGATAACCAGAATATCTCCCTTAACAGTAACCGATACATCTACATTTATACTATCTGCCATTAGCTCAATATCAGCAAAACTCTCGCCTTGTTTAATCGATTCGTCAAAAACGACATAGAGGCTTGCACCTGTATTGACACCCGCAGCTTCATTAACGGGGTTTACAGCATAGATTTGTGGAGGAGTTGTATCCGGACTGTCTCCAGTTTCAAATTGAATCGTCAAATCATCCTGTGATTGATTGCCAAAGATGTCTGCAACAGCTTGTGAGGGTATCGACACACGATAAGCTACGTTGTAGTCCAATTCTGATACCGGAGTGAGTGTCAGGAAGCTGCCTTCTACTTGTGAAGTATATGAAACAGGTATCGGTTCGCCCTCACTTGGGACCGCTTCAAAAACAATGTCTTCGTAGGCACTTCCTGGTCCTATTAGCTCGTCATACTCGATAATCACTGCTACTGAACCGCATACGCCTAGTGCTTTGTCAGATGGTGAATACCTTACAATGCCAGGCGCTATAATATCTGGTCCGGAGACTGTGGTAAAGCTATAACTGTAATCGCTATCGAGCTGAATGCCGGCCAAATCCTCGCAGGCATCACTAAAAACTGTCAGTGTATATGTTTTTCCATACTCCAGCTCAACTAACGGCCTAATTGTAAGGAGGCTACCGTTGATCTGCTTAACGCAAGGAATCTCACCGCCATCCGATTCGCGTGTAATCTTAATATCGGAGAATGTCGTGCTCTCCCTGACAATTTCACTGAAGAGGAAGTTAAGTGCTGGAATCAGCGACACATCCACTGTCCCGTCTGAGGGATATGTATCAATGATCTCAGGTGGCTCTACATCGATGCTATATTCTGTAGTAAAGCTGATGGTGATAAGATCGTTTGGATTTCCAGCCAGATCCTTAACAGTGTTCTCGGGTAGTATCACTTCACATACCGAGTCATAGGGAAGCAGTTCACCCGGTGTAATAGTTAGTGTTTTCCATACAACCTCTGCTGTAAATGGGATGTCAGCATCGCCGACTCGAAGCTGTAAATCTAGAAATGCATCCGATTCCAGAACAGTCTCACTAAACCTCAAATGGATTTGTGCACCAACAGAGACACCCTCCATATCAGCTGGTGGGCTGGCGTTCTCAATCAAAGGTGGTATGGAGTCAGGCTCGGAAGAGGTAGAGAATCGGAAGGAATATGGAGCACAATCATTACCCGCCCTGTCGGTGACAGCACCGGCAGGCAAGGTCACTATGTATGTCTCATTAAAGTCCAGCGAATCTTGCGGTTCTATTATCAACTCGTCTTTGAAAATTCTCGTAACTATTTCTGCAGTTGAATCCTCTGTAGTAAGTGTAATAGCTTCAAATTGTGCACCAGCTATTATCTCCTCGTCAAAGCTTATGGTAATGGACGAGTTGATCGAAACGCCGGGTTCATAAGGCATTGGCAAACAGCGCTCAATTATAGGTGGTTCATCGTCGATGAGCTTCTCAAAGCTGAGGGTCCGTGATGCTAAAAACCCATTGTCGCATGTTATCTTAAGCAGATGAGATCCAACCCCGAGTGATGTAATTGGTACTGAAATCTCATACTCCTCTTTTACCGAATCATATAAGACCGTCTTTTCGGTGACGTCCGAGTCATCAAGCTTTAGCTCGAACTCATCCTCGAGGTCCGCAACAGAGTCACCAACCTCGTTTCGCACTATAATGGTCGCAGTACAGCTGCTGTCGGTATCGTAGTAAACAGGCTGCGAAAGCAGAGCTGTCATGGTAATACCGTGCACCTGGAAGCTTATCTGTTCACTTGCTGCTGCAACACCTCCGGAGTAAACGGTTATCTCAGCATCCTTGAATCCGGGGGCAATCCCCACTGTTGACATAGTTAACTCAACATTGTTTGCTCCAGGAACAAGGTCCAGATCGATTTCGCTATAATATAGAGGATTTCCACCGTAATCCTTCACTGTCAAAGCGACCGTAACCGGGCCGTCTGCAGCACTGTTAATGTTAACTGTAACAGGTACCTCTTCCATCCCACTTTCTACAGGATTTCCTCCAAAGATTTGCACATCTCCAATATCAATTCCTAAGTCGGGCTCAGTGTAGCTGACAAAAAACTCAAGATGGTTGTACAGCGTGGCTTCCCGTTTTGCATTGTTGTACTGCATAGGTGTAATGTTGACGCGCAACTCAGTTCCCTCTTCTGTTTCAGCGGAAGTCCACCAATACAGCTTTTCGGGATAGGTTTCGGGGGGGGCGAATGTACCCGATAGCGCTCCAAATGTGCGATTAATCGGTGTAACTACCGACAGGTCTACGTCAGAATGGACCGTAGTTGTTGTAGCAGCGTCATTAATGACAACACCATCAATTGATGCACCCTTTAGCAGCATAATCGTCTTTGTGACCATAGGGATTTTTGGTGCAAAATCGTTTACCAGGTATATCCCACCGTTAGGAATCTCATAGTAAGTCGTATCATCACTGCCTGACTTTTCTAAGAATACAGGAATGTCTAGGGAGAATTCGTATGTCTTTGAGACAGATGTCATTCCCATAAGCGTCTTTGCTCTCTGCATCGAGTCAGCATCACCTGCCGACGTGCTTGAGCTGTCAGAAGCATCCTTCTTCTGCCTGATAATCCTCTGTGTAGGTAGTCCGTAATATACCATACCATATGTTGAATACGTGTTGATGTTTGAATCACTGCTTGGGTCTACAAGACCCCAGAAATCGCTGTATGCACCAACAAAGGCTCTTCCAACCGTCGTGTTTCCTTTGACACAGCGTTTCATAAAGCTCTGTAAAATCAGATCATGGTATGCTACGGTGTCATTTTCACCAATCGCATATACACTTGGGGCAAAATATGACACATACTTTTTTAGTAGAGCATTTACAAGACCTTTAGTGTACGGGGTGTAAGGCTTAGAAGGGTTCTGTTCGTTGTTGTGTGATACAGAGTAGCCTGAGTGGCAGCCTGTGCTTAGCAACATATGCCCTGCGGAATCCCTCATACTACTGTAATGAGAATAGTCTAACCTTGAACCATTGGCCATTGTCTTTATGTAATGTGATGCGTGATTCCAGAAAAGGGTCAATTTCGCTGTCTCGACAGATTCTATGACCATACCGGTTGACCATTTCTCATCGGTGCCGTCATGGAAATAGGCTTTACCTGACCGATAAGGAGGGCTCTCAGGCTCTTCGGGGAGCTTAGTATCTGCGGGCAAGGCAGGAACAAGGACATTATTCACAATCTGCGGCCAGTTGACACCCGCACGCTCAGGTGAGTCCTCATTTACGCCCCCGAAAATGACTGCGTTCATGTCCTCGGTTGAAAAGTCAAGACTTTGCTCATATCCATCTATCATGTTTATTAGCTCTGCCGGTTTGTCAGCAAATATTCGCCCTACACCAGCATCGATCCTCGGCTTATTTACGCTGTCGGGGTCGGTGTTTCCGTACGATCCATAAGGTATGTCGGTCAATATATAATTGGATGCGGTGTCATATAGCGTTGGGTTTCCATACCATCCACTGTCATTATCGTAAGCGTAATTAGCCTCATATTTTTCTGGGGATTCTCTCCTATAAAACGGGACAACCTCGTCATCACCGATAATAGCTACATAGCTATAGCGGCAAGAGTTCGAGATTCGATTGAGGAGTTCATCAATTGCTTTACACTGTTCTTTTGCTTGGAGCGAGTAGCTGTAGTCGCGGTAATTAGCTCTGTACAAGTTTTCGACTGTAATCTCAACACTTGGGTCAATGACTACACCGTTATGATCCTTTGCATATTGACTAATTCGCTGCACAGCATCATAGTAATCAAACACCTTGTTTTTATCGGTATCTTCATTGTATTTGGCCCCTGTATCCAAAAACTCATTGTAGAGCGCCCTATAGTTTGTAAGTACAATAAGCTGGGGGTTATTAACTATATTGACATCCAGCGAATCCTGCTCCGCTTCGCTAATGTAAAGCCTACAAGTTATAGGCGCAGGTGCTAAATGGTCGAATATGCCCCATCCACTGTATACACCGTCCTTCGCTCTAAAATCTCCGTCCTTCCCGTCATCTCTCAGAAAGACATCTCTCTCCTCACCGGTCTCGTCATTATAGCGAACAGAAATAAGCAGCTCACCCGAAGTGTCCTGTTTGCCGTCCGGTTTATAGGCAGTAGTGTAGAAGAGGACTGAACCCCCACTCTTTACATTGGTGCAAGACGCACTGAGCTTTGCCACATTCTCCTGTGGTAGCTTTATTAAAATGGCGTTTGAACCGCCAATATAGTAATCGGTACCAGCGATTATGTAGCAGCCCTCAGGGTCCTGTGCTATTGCATGGCCGATATCTCCGCCATCTCCTACGATTTTTTCCCAGACTTTTTTACCAGAAGAGTCGGCACGCACGATTTTTACACCAGGCACTCCGCTCATGCCTCCAACAACCATAAAACCGCCGTTAGCTGATTCTGTTACACCGTATGCAATTCCCGGCCCAAGATTCTTCTCCCAGCGCTTGCTGCCATTGGTTTTCAGCTTCATTATGAACATGTCTGTCCCGGTATATCCGGATACAATCAATCCTTTGTCAGATGTCTCTTGAACGCATTTAGCGTGAATTGTTGAGTCATTCTTGCTGTATATCTTCTGCCATCTGAGTCCTCCGTTTGCATCGGTTTTTATTAATAGGAGCGACCTTGCATCGTCAGTACTACCAGCAATAATAAAGCCACTATCACGTGTTTCCTGTACTGAATAGCCCCACTCCCAAATAATAGAGGCTCCGAAAGTCCTTTCCCATAGCTTGTTCCCGTCGCGATCAAGCTTCACCAGATACAGGTCGGTCTGGTTATTATACTGCACACATCCTGCGACAATGAACCCCAGATCTTTAGTCTCCTTCACGGAGAAGGCCTGGCACATTTGCCAGCTGCCACCATCAAACCCATAGGTGTACTCCCAGATCTTCTGACCATATGAGTTAGTTCTCAGAACATACATCCTTTTCTTGCTGTTTATATTGCCCTGGGTTAATCCGGCAGTAATATATCCGGGGTTTACAGGGTCATTCTCTATAGTGTCTATGCTTCGAAGTTCAGTACGCGAGAAGTTATTATATGAATAGATTCTACGGTCGGTCTCGTTTCCATCCTTATCGGTTATGGTAATCAACGCCTGATATTTACCATTCTCATAGCTTGAACCCACAAAGGCGTACCCGCCAAGGGAGTTTACAACAACATCATACGCCTCCTCGCCGCTAAGCCCCGATCCGTAGGTCTTTTCAAAAATGGAAGGCGGCGGAGTATTGTCAGCCGCTTCCGCCTCATAAGCAATGAAGAGACCGGGGGAAACAAACTCTATTATTAATAAAAGCACAATTACCCGGCACAGCAACCTTTTTATAGATTTGGACAACACTAATCTCTCCTTAACGTGTATTTTCATGGTTCAAATCCCCCTTCCTCAAGCTTCTGGATATATAACCTTACCGAGCAGCTTTAATACTCGATAGATCATCACTGCAACCTGTACTCTGACAGCAGGTGCCTTCGCGCCAAACACCTTCTGGTCCAAACCGTTTGTAATACCTAGCTTAACTGCTTCCTCTACATATGGTCTCGCCCATACTGCAATCTCTTCAAAATCCTCAAATGCTTCTAATGCAGATAAGTGTATCTCATCCAAATTTCTTCGGCCAAGCATCATAATCATTACCTTCGTTAACTCTTCACGGGTAACCGGTTCGTCGGGGCGGAATCTATCATTTCCGTCGCCTTGCATATAGCCTGCATACATTACTACAGAAACGTAGCCTGCAGCCCAATGGTCAATCGGTACATCCATGGGCAGAGAGTCTCTCGCTATCCCTGTATCTACTAGTTCCATAGCTCTAGCTACAATTGCTGCAAGCTGTGCTCGAGTGAGAATACCCCTCGGGTTGAATATGCCACCAGGGAATCCGTTCATTATGCCCGCACCACAGAGATAGGATATTTCCTCTACAGCCCAATGATCCTCTGTCATATCACTAAACATTGACATCGTTCTTTCAATATCCGAATTGGCACCCTCGTCATCTCCCGAAGTACTGGGCAAGGGTGGTATGTACGGTATTGGATCTGCCTCAGTTATATATGTTACAGTGATATCTTTTGGGTTTTGATTTCCACCCATGTCAGCTATGGTATCCGACTGAATCTCTATAGCAATGGATGCCGAATATGGGAGATTGTACTCCTGCTGAAGAGTGATTGTAAGGATATTTCCGTCAATTGTTGATATGAATCCGATATACGGTTCATTATTGATTGTTACACTGATTTTTGTCTCGTCTATGCTATCGATCAACTCACTGAACACGAAGATAAAGTTACGTTGCTCAACACCTATTTTGCTGTTATCAGCAGGACTGGTTTTGATCAAATCCGGAGGTATAGTGTCAGGAGCCTCCTCGGTCGTAAATGTGCCACTCCAGCCAGGACATGCATTTGAGGATAGATCAGCGACCGAGCCAGCCGGTATTACAACCTCACACACAGCACTGTATGGCAGCACATTATCTGGTGTCAGTGTTAACACCTGGTTCTGCAATGAAAGGGTAACCGGCACCTGCTCTCCGTTTACGAGCAATTTGATGCTTGCATACTCATCAGCTTGCTCAATCTTCTCACTGAAATGTATAGTGATCGAACTTGTAATAGGAACTAATTGTGCCAAGTTTGCAGGCTCCATCGACAACACAGTAGGAGGAGTAGTGTCCGCTCCTCTGACTGTCGTAAAACTAAATGAATAGGCATCTGTCAAAGAATTTCCTGCGTTATCGCACACTGCACCTGCTGGAATTGTGACTTGACATACCGAATCCTCATCAAGCTGCTCTACCGGTGTAATAATCAACATCGAATAGTCCACTACTGCAGGTTCATCAGGTGTCCCCTCAACTATTACTTCTCCAACTTGCACCACAATTTCTACTGGGCGTCCGTTGCAGTTCAGAGAAGGACTCGCCATTAGTTCCTCTTCAATCAGTTCACTGAAATAGATAGTTATTACCGGCATGAGTGAGACTTCGGTTTCATTGTTCGAAGGAGTAGTCGCAGTGACAACAGGAGGCCCGAGGTCAGGCGCCAGCCTTGTAATGAATGAGAAGCTGTGATCAGATTCAAGGGGATTAAATGCAGTATCCTCCACTGCTCCTTCAGGAATAAACACACGATAGATAGTCTCATAGTCTAGTGGCTGTTTTGGTGTGATAATCAATAAACTCTCTTCAATCTCAATAGTTGTCTCCACAACTGATTCGCCCTTCATTAGCTGAATCCCAGTAAATGTTTCCCCTTCAATTACCAGTTCGCTCAGCACAATAATGACATTACGGTCTATTGACACCCCTGTCTCGTCAGCAGCAGGAGCAGAGGCTATTATCTCCGGCGATGTCGTATCGGGAGGCCCTTCAGTTGTGAAGGTAGTAATGAATGCTTTTTGTAGGCTGTTTCCTCCATAATCCAAAACAGCACCTGACGGTATTGTGAGTTTGCAAACTGAGCTATATGGCAAATCTTCATTGGGCATGATTGTTAGGGCGTTTTTCGAAAGACTTATCACAAAGCCAATCAACTTCCCATCTACTAACAGGGATACCTCTCCATAGTTGGGGCCGACTAGTAAATCCTCACTGAACAGTACAGTAATGCTTGAATCTACAGGCACCTCACGTGCGTTACCAGCAGGAATACTCCCTGCCACAGTAGGGGGTGTCTGGTCGTCAGGTACTTTTAGGGTGAAGCTGATTGGGCGCGTCTTCGGCGACTCCTCATTCTCTGTTGTGACAGCAGAGATGCAGAACTGATATGCTACACCTAAGTCAAGGTTCAAAACTGTGTAACTAGTTTCAGTAACTATTGACTCATTAATCTTAGTCCATTTGCCGTCAATCAATTGGTACACATTGTACCCTGCAAGATCGGGCTCAGAATTTGCATTCCACTTAAGTGTAAGCCTGTGGTGTCCTGGCTCTGCCTTCAAACCTACCGGAGTCCTCACCTGTCCGCCGTACATTGCAAATATAACCTGACTCTTAACAGGATTGTGGGCCTTATCGTATACAGTTACGACAATCTGGCCCTCCTCTGTAGGAGTTATTTTAACCCTCGCTTGACCAAATTCGTCTAACACGAAGTCCTTTATATACTCGCCAATATCTACTGTCCCGTCACCCAAGGGCGCACCATCTTTGTACGCTGTGATTATTATCTCAGTCTCCACACCAATCCCAATCTCTTCAGGTGATACTATCAGAATCTCACTGTCAAAACCATCCGCCCAGTCGAGTCCTGTGATTGCATGGAGTGTCACTTCACGGGTAACTCCATCCTCCTTGATAAGTGTTGTCAGAACGTAGTCGCGTGGGCCATTCCGCTCAGTTACCGTGCAGGAAGTAACTTCCGGTCCATACTCTCCTACCATCTCGGGCTCCTCTGACATGCGTAAATCCTCGCGAATCCTGTACAGTCGGTAACCAACGACTTCTTTAATGTAGTTACCAAATATATCCTCTTCGTTTTCAATGGCATCCCAACTCAACTCGGCATACCCTTCTTCCAGCTCATTTATTTGTTCTAAAACCGGACATACTCCTGGCATATTTTCCGGTATCGAGATGGCTTTCAGAGTCCAGTCTATATATGCGTTTCCGCCCGTCTGAACAATGGAGGATTCTTTCGGTACGAATTTCAAGATGCTTGACGGGTCCGACTCATCTATTCCTATCGCTGGAATGAGGGTATACTCCAGCTCAAGTGTCGAGGCGGGAGGAAGCTCACGAATTGTTTTCTTTAACTCCTGGTTTGGTGCGTAGATATAATTTATCTTGTTTGCTTCCTTCATCTCGTGGGTGAACATATAAACCGGGATATCGGATACATTTTCTACTTTAACCTTTATTCTGTAGGGGTGTCCTTTATCGACTTTATCCTGAACCTCCATGGTCAACTCCAGGGCATCCCCTCCCCATACACGGAACGGCTCAGCGCTTCGGAACTCCCTGCGCAGTGTATCTCCAAAGGGTTGAAGGATTCCTGTAAACTCTGCATTAATTGTATAGTACCCCTCCTCATCGCCCCGAATGATCCACCTTGCCTGCTTGCTTTCACCGCCTGGAATTACACCCAAATCGATCTGCTGGCTCTGTGGTTCGGCTGTGAGCGCAAGAGAAATGCCCTCAGGCAAGTTCAGGGTTGCAAGACAGCCCGACAGGTTAAACGGTGCACTTGCAGTATTTGTGAGTGTCAAAGCCACTTCGAAAAATTCTTTTAGCCAGCGTGCTTCTGCAGGTATAACCATGAAGGCAATTGTCGGCGGCACTTCCGCATAATCTGATGGGATAATTATGGGCTGGATCTTAATGTCGCCAATACCCTCGCAGTATGCTTCCCGGGGTTCCGCGTATATTATATTACCTTCAAACCTTGTCAATTCTCTGAGGCCGCCGCCTTCGATTTCTAGTTCAACCTCCCTGAACTTCAGCTGAGCATGATATTCGAATATAAACATGTTTTCCGGGTCATTGGTATCAATTCCAGCGGCTTCGATCTCATCGAGGGTCAAACGCCTCACATTGACATCACCAACAAGAATGTCTCCCTTTACAAGTCGCACAACACTCGAGCTCTGTGTATTGTCCTCCAGCTTTGCCTCAAACATGGCTGGCATGTATTCATTTTTGTAGGCATAGACTATGTACTCTCCCCCTTGTGCAATCACAAAGGTAAGGCCCGTAGCATCTGTTACAGACTTTTGTGTACTGCCGTCAGGAAACTCAACTACAACACTTGCACCTGCAATGGGCATACCAGTCTCGTCATCAAGCACCTGTACCTGCATATTGCCGACCTTGTTAGGCTCCATAACCGATACTGTCAGATAGTCGGTATGCTGATTGTCGGCAGGATCATATACTGTGAGCTTTACAGAATACACTCCCTCATTGCTATAGGCATGGGTAGGCTTTGAGAACATGGAGGTTGCCCCATCCCCAAAGTCCCACTCATATCTGACAATGCGGTCGTTATCGTAGGAACCAGTACCATCAAACCTTACATCCATCCCGACAATTACTGTCTGATCGTAGCCCGGAACAGCTGTTGGGGCGGTTAGATCTACAGATATGGGCAGTGCTTTCTTCTCGGAGCTCTCACTAAAATTCCCGTATATGTCAGTTGCTCGTATTATGTAGTAGTAATACTGACCGGGAGTAACATCTGTGTCGATATATGACTCCTGTTCAGTGTATTTAATGTGCTTATATGGCCCTCCTGGTTTAGTGGATCGCTGTACTTCGTAATAGGCAAAATCAGGATCCTCTTTGCTTCCGGACCACTCAAGCTCATTTTGCCAAGGTCCTCCGGTAGCAGTCAGCTGTGCGGTGGGTGGCGGAGAGATCTGCATATCATAGACTACTATAAAGGGATCGCTGACTCGTCCTCCAAAATCGGTTGCTGTGGCGCGCACAACATATTCTCCATCGGTTAATCCGTATGTTCTCCAGTTAAATGAAACAATATCGTAGTAGGTATTTCTACTCTCGATGTTTTTTGTCTCTATCTCTGTCCATGTACTAGTTCCTGCTTTCTGGTACTCTAGTTTAACCGTACGCAGCTTGTAGTTGTCGGATGCAAGAACCATAATAACAGGATCCCTCTTGACTTTGTTATCTGTATAAGGCGAAATAGTATGTATTCTTGGTGCAGTTGTATCCGGGAGCAGAGTTATACCATCAACTGTTACCGGTTCGCTCTCATTTCCCGCCTTATCATAGGCGACAAAACGATACCAGTACCGGAAACCGGCTTCTACCTTCCTGTCGCGTACTGAATCGGTTGTTGGGCGAATTATCATTAAGACTTCAAAAGGACCACCTTCTCTGTCCGCTCTATAAAGGCGATATCCCAAAATATCACTTTCGGAATTTAGGTTCCAGCTGATGTCCATGTACCCTTCGGTTGGAGTCATTATAAAGTTGGTGGGTTTTGATGGTTTTGTCCTATCAACCTCAAATTTAACAATCTTGGGAGTGCTAAAGTTTCCAGCAGCATCCTCAACAACCGCTTTAATGAACAGAGGTCCTTCGGGGATTTCGGATAGATCCATTGTATAATAAAGTATTTCCCTCTGTTTTCCCTCTCCCTCTACTCTGGCCAGATCTAACCATGTATCGCTGTCAAGGGAGTACTGAAATATTAGTGCCTTTACAGATAGATTGTCCTGACACTCAGCGCCAAGTGGAAGTGTTGTGGAGTAAGGGTTAGGACTGGTCATTCTGACGATATAAGGTGGTGTTACGTCTGGCGATGTGGTGGCTCGAATCTCTTCCGACTCAACGCCCCGATTATTTGTGCGGTCATAGCCTACAACCCGTAATATGTACTCCGTTTCTGGAAGAAGATCAAAAATTGTCACGCCCACTCTCGAGGATGAACTACCATAGCTTATACCTGCATACATGAACTCGTCTTCCGGGTTCTTCTTAATCTCCACTATGTAAGCAGCGGTGTCTTCATCGGTTAAACGATCCCATTCGATACGGATACTTGAAAAGGTTGATGATACTACCTCAACACCGGTAACTTTGGATGGTCCTTGCGTATCTACCCTGTATGTCTTGGTAGCACTGCCATCACTCTCATTCCCTGCAGAATCCATAGCAATAACACGAACTTGTACTGTGCCATGGACACCGGAGGCCTTTGTATCCCATTGGAATGTTGCCCAGTCGCGGGTCGCTATCGTATTGACATCTGCCCATGTCTCACCCTCATCAGCTGAGTACTGCAGACGAAGACTCGCAAGTGCAAGATTATCGCGGCCCAGAGATGTTATTTCGGCAATTGAGCCGAACAGTGAATTGTCCGCCGGATAAATTCCGACAACCTCAGGAGGAGTATTATCTCCAATTGTTGATACCGAAGCAATATTTGAGCCCTCACCCTCCTGATTAAACATATCAGTTGCAGACACCTTGTAATAGTAAGTCACTCCATTGATTACTTCGGTGTCAATATACTCAGAAGTTGCAACATTCTTTTTTATCAGATTATACGGTCCCTCAATAGTATTTGACCTATATATGTTGTAGTAAGACACATCATAGTTGAGCGGAGCAAACCATGTGAGCTTAACCAAACCCGATTCGTAGATAGCTGTCAAATCCCTAGGTGGATTAGGATTTGAACGATCGACCTGGTAGTTGACATCCTTGATATCATAATTACCCGAACCATCA
>FZPS01000062.1_pt2904 | contig 16855 bp, 16 predicted proteins | sample 1817821 | NCBI WGS metagenome assembly FZPS01 (sample SAMEA104158645, study PRJEB21678) | metagenome | place: Germany | collected 2015-04-21
AAGTATGTCTAAGATCCTTTCTTCTGCAGCTATTTCAGCCTTTTCTTTTACAGAATTCATTTTTTTATTTTTCACCATTCGAATGGCTGCTTCCACGAGATCTCTAACCATTGATTCTACATCACGACCAACATATCCTACCTCGGTAAACTTAGTCGCTTCCACTTTTATAAAGGGAGCTTCAACTAATTTTGCTAATCGTCTAGCTATTTCCGTTTTACCCACACCGGTAGGTCCCATCATTATTATATTTTTGGGTGTTATGTCTTCTCTCAGTTTTTCATCTATTAAGCTACGTCTATAGCGATTTCTTAGAGCTACTGCTACAGATTTTTTCGCCTCGTGTTGACCTATGATATAACGATCTAACTGTTGTACAATCTGTTTTGGGGTCAAATATTCCATGAGCGCCGCCTCCTAAATCTCTTCGATGTAGATATTATTATTAGTATAAACACATATGGACGCTGCAATCTCTAATGATTTTTGTACTATCTCCCTGGGTTGCAAGTCTGTATTCTCTAAAAGGGCTTTTGCTGCTGCCATAGCAAAGGAGCCTCCGGATCCAATAGCAGCAATTTGGTCATCTGGTTCAATCACCTCACCAGTGCCAGAAATTATAAGAAGGGTATCCTTGTCCATTGCTATAAGCATGGCCTCTAATTTGCGAAGCACTTTATCAGAACGCCATTCCCTAGCTAATTCTACAGCCGCTCGCTCAAGGTTTCCCGAGTATTCCTCCAACTTAGCTTCAAAACGTTCGCTTAGGCTGAAAGCATCTGCTACAGAACCTGCAAATCCCACCAAAACCTTATTATTATAAAGGCGCCTAACCTTTCTGGCCCCATGTTTCATAATGGTATTTTGTCCAAAGGTAACTTGTCCATCTCCACCAATTGCTGCTTGATCACCCTTCCTAACCGCTACTATTGTTGTCCCATTTAGCATACGCGGCTTTACCTCCTTTGCCGTAATCAACCAAACAGTGAAATGTTATCATATTATTTCACAAAATTCAAGCATTTTCGATATTAATTATAAAGATTCCATTATTACATCAATGACCTCAAGAGCTCTTTCTGATAATAATTTATTCCTTTGCTGTTTATTCCTAACCTTGTTATCTAAGGGACGCATTATACCAAAATTAATGTTCATAGGTTGAAAATTATTAATAGCTGGATTAGATATATAATGGGATAAAGCACCTATAGCAGTAGTATCGGGAAAATCAGGCATAGGCTCGCCTAGTATAGTCTTTGCTAAATGGTATCCAGCAAGAAACCCGCTAGCTGCTGACTCCACATATCCCTCAACACCTGTTATCTGTCCAGCAAAATAAATTTTAGGATTATCTCTCATTTGATAAAAAGAGTTTAACAGTTTTGGGGAATTAATAAAAGTATTTCGATGCATTACACCATATCTTACAAATTCTGCATTTTCCATACCTGGTATTAAGGAAAAGACTCTTTTTTGCTCTCCAAATTTTAGATTGGTTTGAAAACCTACCATATTGTATAGTGTAGCTCTATGATTATCCTGTCTTAGTTGTACTACTGCATAAGGTTCTTTTCCTGTTCGGGGATCAACCAATCCAACAGGTTTAAGAGGACCAAATCTTAAGGTATCTATACCTCTTGATGCCATTACCTCAATTGGCATACAACCCTCAAATACTTTTTTTTCAAAATCTCTCAAAGTAACTACTTCTGCATTGACTAGCTCATTCCAAAATTTCGTATATTCTTCCTTGTTCATAGGACAATTAAGATAGTCATCACCTCTACTATAGCGAGAAGCTTTAAACATCTTGCTCCTATCCAGTGATTCGACAGTTACAATTGGTGCTGCAGCATCAAAAAAATACAGATAGTCCTCCCTAGTGAGCTCAGATATAATTTTTGATATAGATGGAGAAGACAATGGCCCAGTTGCAATAATAGTATACTCTGTATCAGGTAACTCCCTTACCTCTTTACGATAAAGAGTAATATTGGGATGAGCACCAATAGTATGTGTTATATATTTTGAAAAATTCTCACGATCTACTGCTAAAGCACCTCCTGCAGGAATACGATGAAGGTCAGCAGCCTTAATAATTAGGGAATTGAGCCTCCTCATTTCCTCCTTTAACAAGCCTACTGCATTTTCTAGTCTGTCTGATCTAAGAGAATTGCTACATACTAGTTCAGCAAGATATGAAGTTGTATGAGCAGGAGACCTGTTTTCAGGTCTCATTTCGTATAAAGCAACTTTTATTCCTCTATTAGCTAACTGCCATGCAGCCTCGCAGCCTGCTAATCCTCCACCTATAACAGCAACCTTATAACTCATTATCTACTCATTTCCTTTTTCATTTTATATTTACAGTCGTTATTTGAACATGAGATAGTTTTTGTTCCCCTATAATTTTTTTCCACCATGAACTCCCCACATTTTGGACAGGATTCTTTTACTGGTGGATCCCAAGACACAAAATCGCACTCAGGATATTGACTACAGCCATAAAATTTCCTTCCCCTTTTGGTCTTTCTAGTAACTATATTTGAGCCGCATTTTGGACATGGAACATCTAATTCTTCTAAAAGGGGCTTGGTATTTCTACATTCTGGAAAGTTAGGGCATGCCAGAAATTTACCATATCGTCCCGTCTTGATTACCATATTTACTCCACATTTTTCGCATATTACATCAGATTCTTCTTCCTTAATCTCTATTTGCGGAATTTGTCCATCAGCATAATCAAGCAATTTCTTGAAAGAAGGATAGAATTCCCTTATTATATCTTTCCAATATTTCTCCCCTTCTTCAACCTTATCTAAAACCTCTTCCATATCTGCAGTAAACTCATAATCCACTATATCGGAGAAGTATTCTGTCATCAGAGCGTTAACTATAAAACCTAATTCAGTTGGAATCAGGGTCCTTTTATCTCTTTCCACATACCCTCTTGTAGTTATAGTATGAATTGTAGGCGCATAAGTACTTGGTCTGCCAATACCCATTTCTTCAAGAGTACGTACCAGGGATGCCTCAGTATAACGGGGAGGAGGCTGTGTAAAATGTTGATTAGGTACTAGCGCTTTTAAAACTAACTTCTCTCCTGATTCTACTTCGGGTAAATCTATATCCTTTTCTTCTTGAGCATCATCACGTCCTTCTTCGTACAAAACGGAATAGCCCTGGAAAATCTTCCGTGAACCAGTAGCTCTAAAGACATACTCTTTACCTTTTATTGTAATAGTCATTGTTTCAAAAACCGCTGGAGTCATTTGACTAGCTAAAAATCTTTGATAAATTAATTTATATAACCTATACTGATCCCTCTTCAAAGAATTTTTTATAAGTTCAGGATCTCTTAATATACTAGTAGGACGAATAGCTTCATGAGCGTCCTGTGCTCCTTTTTTACCTCTAAAAACATTAGGTTTATCAGGCCTATAATCTTTTCCGTATTTAGACAGTATATAGTTTAAAGCCTCTTGTTGAGCATCATTTGAGATTCGAGTAGAATCCGTCCTTATATATGTGATTAGACCCACAGACCCTTCACCCTCTATATCAATTCCTTCATATAACTGTTGAGCAAGCATCATGGTTTTTTGAGCAGTAAATCCAAGTTTTCTAGATGCCTCCTGTTGAAGAGTACTAGTAGTAAAGGGAGGTGATGGATTCCTCTTTTTTATGCCCTTCTTAACTTCATCAACAACAAAATCCGTTCCATTAAGCTCCTTTATAATCGTTTCAACTTGCTGTTGATTTTTCAGTTCAACCTTTTTGCCATTACGACCATAGAAATTTGCTTCAAATATCTGAGTATGTCCTGTTTTGTGAAAATTTCCTACCAAAGTCCAATATTCCTCTGGTATAAAGTTTTGAATTTCTCTTTCTCTTTCACAAATGATCCTGGTAGCCACCGATTGTACACGCCCAGCACTAAGGCCTTTGCGAATTTTTCTCCACAATAGTGGACTTATTTGATATCCGACTATACGGTCCAATACTCTTCTTGCTTGCTGAGCATCAACTAGATTTTTATTTATAGGTCTGGGTTTCTTTATAGCTTCTTTAACAGCCGTCTTTGTAATTTCATTAAACTCAATTCTACATGAACTATTAGCATCGATCTTAAGTGCATGCGCTAAATGCCAGGAAATAGCCTCTCCTTCCCTATCCGGGTCTGTAGCCAGGAATACTTGACTAGCACTTTGTGCTTCCTTTCTTAGTTTCTTTAAGATCTCACCCTTTCCCCTAATGGTGATATATTTAGGTTCAAAATCATTGTCTATGTCAACACCTAACTGACTTTTAGGGAGATCCCTAACATGTCCCATAGATGCTTCAACCTTATAGTTTCTTCCTAAAAATTTCTTTATTGTCCTTGCTTTTGCTGGTGATTCTACTATTACTAGATTTTGTGCCATTGTATAACCTCCAATGTTATTAAGCATCCCAGTTTCTAATAAATATTTTGCCTGGCATTTGTTTTACTATTCCTTTTACTTCAAGCATTGTTAATACCGCATTTAGCCTATTTATATCCAATTTTGTTATCTTTGACAATTCTTCCAAATGTCGTTCTCCTTCTTGGAGAGCATTATACACCTGGGTTTCGAAAAAATCAAGCTGAACAGATTTAGGCTCATTTTCCACTTTTTCTTTTTGCAACCCAAGATCTTCGAGAATATCATGAACTTCTGTAACTAATCTTGCTCCCTCTTTTAAAAGTTTATTTGTGCCAACACTTTGAGATACGTTTATATTTCCTGGAAGCGCATATACTTCCCTTCCTTGTTCTAAAGCAAAATCCACTGTTATAAGTGCACCACTTTTTTCTCCTGCCTCAATAACCAATACACCTCTAGTCATTCCACTAATAATTCGGTTTCTTGCAGGAAAATTTCCTGCTACAGGGCTTGCACCTGGTGGATATTCGGTTATTATAGTACCCTCTTGTTCCATTTTACTAAACAGCCTTCTGTTTTCTGGCGGATATATTACATCAATCCCACATCCTAAAACCCCGATTGTCCTTCCTTCAGCCTTCAAAGCACCATAGTGAGCCATAGCGTCTATACCTCTTGCTAGTCCGCTTACTATGGTCACTCCAGCTGATGCAAGCTCATAACTAAACTTTTCAGCCATTTGTCTTCCATAAGCAGTAGATCTTCTAGAACCTACAATAGAAATAGTAGGATGATTGTTTTCTATTGGTAAGCCTTTACAATAAAGAACAGGCGGCGGATCATAGATTTGCCTGAGTAGAACAGGATATTCATCATCCAGTAATGTAATAATTCTGAACTCAGTTGAATCCAACATCTTTTTTATTCTATCCAAAGTATTGTTATTTCTTTGGTTTATTATTTCATTCACTACATTTCTTCCTAGAGATGGTGCTAAGCCAGTAATATCTTCTTCCGATGCAAACCATACCCGATCAGCCCCGCCGAAATATTCAATTAAAACATGAAAACGCCTTGCACCAATACCGGGAATTTGAGACAACCATACCCAAAAAATTCTTTCTTCAACCTGTTCCAATCATGGTCCTCCTTACTAAATTAAAGTATTATACAATAGGCAATATCACAATTATGACCAATACTGCCTATCTAAAGACCTGTATTGAATGGCTTCAGCTATATGGTGGGTTTGAATATTTTTATCACCTTCTAAATCAGCTATGGTACGAGACACTTTTAAAATTCTATCATAAGCTCTTGCGCTAAGATTCATAGAAGAAAAAGCTTGCTCCATCAGAGCTCTTGCTGACTTATCTAGAACACAATATTTCCTAATTAGTTTTGCACTTAGCTGGGCATTATAGTAAATGCCTTCTTCCTGATAACGCTCCATTTGCCTTTCTCGCCCTTTATTAACTCTAGCACGAATACTGGCAGAGGATTCACCTTTATCATTACCGCTTATTTTTTGAAAGGATAAGCTTGGAACCTCAATATGTATATCAAATCGGTCCATTAAGGGACCTGAAATTTTACCTAAATATCTTCTTATTTGTGTGGGTGTACAAATACATTCTTGATTGCCATTACTTGAACCAAAATAACCGCAATTGCATGGATTGGCACTACCCACCAGCATAAATTTAGCTGGAAATGTAGCAGTACCATAAGCCCTGGATATTGTTATTTTCCCATCTTCCAAAGGCTGTCTCAGAACTTCTAATACCTCTTTTTTGAATTCTGGTAATTCATCCAGGAAAAGAACACCATGATGAGCCAGGCTAATTTGACCAGGAACTGGTATTCTACCACCTCCAACCAGAGCTGTACTGGATATAGTATGATGGGGAGACATAAATGGTCGATATCGTATTAACCCTTCTCCTTCTTTTAGTAATCCAGCAACACTGTAAATTTGTGTTATTTCAAGAGCTTCTTTATAGCTTAAGTCAGGAAGAATGGATGGAATCCTTTTTGCCAACATGGTTTTACCTGATCCCGGTGGACCTATCATAATTACATTATGGCCTCCTGCAGCTGCTATCTCCAAAGCTCTCTTAACGCTTTCTTGCCCCTTTACGTCGCTGAAATCTTCCATAAATTCAGTCTCAAAACCAATATCATCATTATCGGATCTTTGAAATGGTGTCAAATTATATTGGCCTCTTAGATATGATACTAGCTCCTTCAAAGTATGAAAGGGATATATGTTTATTTCAGAAACATTAGCTGCTTCTTCTGCGTTAGAGTAAGGCAGGATTACATCTTTATGGCTATTTCTTATAGATAGAAGCATCGGAAGGACACCTTTTACTGGCCTTAATGTACCATCTAAAGACAATTCTCCTAGAAACAAAGGATCAAAACTATCAACATTTGGTATTTGCTCCGTTGCTTTTAGAATACCGATTGCTATAGCTAAATCAAAAGCCGAACCTTCTTTTTTAGTGTTAGCTGGTGCCATATTCACTGTAATTCGCTTAACAGGAAACTCAAAACCACTATTTTTAATAGCCGCCCTTACCCTTTCTCTGGATTCGCGAACCGATAAATCAGGTAATCCAACTATATCAAAAACAGGCAGGCCATTTGATATATCCACTTCTACATCAACAATATAACCATCAATACCAAAAATGCCTCCACTCTTAACCCTTGATAGCATTTTTTCCTCCTTTGTTTTCATTGACGCGCAATTGCCATAACCTTATTAATCAGGACTAGTACAATGTCTCTACCACATCTACTAATCATTATTCTACAATAATTTAGAATTTCCTTCCAAAGAGTTAAAAAGCCTATCTTCCTTGACAAGAAAAACTTTTTTCCGTATTATAAGATTATTCTACTTCAGCTGTAATATTGGAGGCATAAACTATGGATAATTATTTTACCGAGAAAACCAACTTTTATGGTAATACCACTCCACAAGAACTAATAGAAATATATGGTAGCCCCTTATATGTTTACAACGAATCTATTTTGAGACAGCGATGCCGGGAAATGACTTCTTTGGTTTCATACCCCCATGTTACTGTGAACTATTCCAGTAAGGCTAATTCTAATTTAGAATTGTTGAAGATTATACGAGAAGAAGGACTCCATGCAGATGCTATATCTCCGGGAGAAGTTTATGTATTGCTTAAAGCCGGATACAAACCTAATGAGATTTTTTACATTAGCAATAACATATCAAAAGATGAAATGTTATACGTTATTGATCAGGGAATCCTCATGAGTGTAGATTCTCTTGCCCAGCTAAAGCAGTTTGGCGAAATAAATCCTGGTGGTAGTGTAGCGGTTCGATTAAATCCTGGTATTGGAGTTGGTCACCATAAAAAGGTCATAACAGCTGGGGAAGAAACAAAGTTCGGTATTAATTTAGAATATATTCCCCAAATTAAGGATATAGCCAAAAAATACAACCTAAATATTGTTGGTATAAATCATCATCTAGGTTCCTTATTTATGGATGGAGATATTTTTATTGAAGGTGCAAAGTTACTATTATCAGCAGCTGAGCAATTTTCCAATCTTGAGTTCATTGATATCGGTGGTGGTTTTGGAATACCTTACCGAAAACAAGAAGGGGAGCCTAGACTGGAACTTAAAGAATTTGGTAATAAATTAACTCAAGTTTTAAAAAAATGGGCAAATAACTATGGAAATAATATAAAGTTCAAAATTGAACCTGGCCGATATATTGTGGCAGAATGTGGCGTTGTTTTAGGAACGGTACATGCAAAAAAACAGAATAATCAAACAACCTATATAGGTGGGGATTTAGGTTTTAACGTTTTAGCTCGGCCTATGCTATATGATTCCTATCATGATATTGAAGTATATAAAAAGAGTCTAAGCAATAATAATGAATCTTACGAAAAAGTTACAATAGTAGGCAACATCTGTGAAAGTGGAGATATTATAGCAAAGGATAGACTTTTACCCACAATTGAAGAAGGGGATATTCTGGGTGTTATGGATGCTGGCGCTTATGGATATTCTATGTCTTCAAATTATAATAATCGCCTAAGACCTGCTGAAGTTTTGATTAAATCCGATGGTAGCCATATGCTTATCAGGCGAAGAGATACCTTAGACGATTTAATGAGAAACTTTATTATATAAATTTCATTAAATCCTCAGCTCTTCACTTTTTTAAGGTTTGAAACAGCCTTTTTTGTGTTATAATAACGGACAATAGTCTATAATTTAATTTTAAAGGAGGCAAAAATGAAGCCCATTATAATAACCGATTCTTGTAGCGATTTATCTTTGGATTATGTTAAAAAGCGCAATCTACCTGTCTTGAGTTTCACCTATAATTTTATGGGTAAGGATCTTAAGGATGATCTGGGACAAACCATGTCTTATACTGAATTTTATAAAGCAGTTAGACAAGGCCATATGGCAACGACTTCTCAAGTAAATTCTCAAACCTATGTTGAATTCTTTAAAAACTATATAGAAGAGGGTAAATCAATTATATATATGTGCTTTTCATCGGCCTTAAGCGGTAGTTATAATAGTGCTTTATTAGCTCGTGAAATGTTATTGGAAGAATTTCCTGATGCAGTTATAAGTATCATTGATACTCGCTGTGCATCTATGGGACAAGGGCTTTTGGTGCATTATGCTTTAAACTTTAGAGATAAGGGCTGGGACCATCAACAAATCGTTGAATGGGTAGAAAATAATAAACTAAGAATAGCCCATTGGTTCACTGTTGACGATCTAGAACACTTAAAAAGAGGGGGCAGGGTTTCTGGAACTGCTGCCTTTGTGGGCAATATACTAAATATCAAGCCAGTTCTTCATGTAGACAACGAAGGCCGCTTAGTTCCCGTTACAAAAGTAAAAGGTAGAAAAAAATCTATAAAAACCCTCTTCGAAAAAATGAAAGAAACTGCAATAACACCTGCTGAGCAAACTGTTTTTATTAGTCATGGCGATTCAGTAGATGATGCAAATTATTTAGCTGACATGATTAAAGAGCAACTAGGTGTAAAAGAAATTGTAATAAATCCTATTGGACCTGTTATTGGTGCCCACGCTGGTCCAGGTACTATTGCTTTATTCTTTTTGGCTAGTCATAGATAATCACGGTGCTAAGAAAAAGCTAGCAAATCTGATACAATCTGCTAGCTTTTTGCTTTTTATCTACAGGCTTTCTGCAAATTTCTTTCCGAAATCTCTGCATCGTTCCAATGCTGATTGGTCTGGATTCCATATTTCCCTAATTCCTTCGCTTACTACTTCAAAACCAGCTTTTTCTAAATGCTCATTTAATATCTTAAGTGACTCTCCACTCCAACCATAACATCCAAAGGCTGCAGCTTTTTTGTTCTTAAATCTAAGTCCTTTAATTAAGTCTGTAATTGCTGCCATTGAAGTAAGAATACTGCCATTAACTGTTGGTGATCCAAGTATAATAGCCCTTGACTTAAAAACCTCAGTAATTATATCATTTTTATCGGTTTTGGATGCATTGTAAAGTTTTATATTGACTTTGCTATCAAATGATTTAATACCCTCTGCAATTGCATCTGCCATCCGCCGGGTGCCTTGCCACATGGTATCGTAAATTATGGTTATTTGGTTTTCTTGATAAGCCTGTGCCCAGTTTTTATATTGCTCAACAATCTGAAGAGGATCTTTTCTCCAAATAATTCCATGGCTTGGGCAAATCATATCTACTGGCAATTCCAGCTTTATAAGTTCATCGATTTTTCTCTCTACTAAGGTACTGAAGGGATTCAAAATATTGGCATAATATTTTATTGCTTCGCTATAGAGTTCGTCTGGATCCACCAGATCATTGTACATATACTCTGAAGCATAATGCTGACCGAATGCATCGTTACTAAACAAAATGTTATCATTGGTCATATATGTAAACATACTGTCCGGCCAATGTAACATCCTGGCTTCAACGAAAATCAGATCATTGGTACCAATATTTATGGTATCTCCCGTTTTTACTGGCACAAAATTCCAGTCTTCATGATAATGACCCTTTATAGATTTTATACCATTAGCAGTACAATAAATGGGGGTATCTGGAATTTCTTTCATAAGCTCAGGGAGAGCACCACTATGGTCTACCTCAGCATGATTCACGATGATATAGTCGATCTGATTTAAGTGTATTTCCTTTTTAAGATTTTCAATAAATTCTTTTGCATAAGGTTGCCACACCGTATCAATTAAAACATTTTTTTCATCTCTAATCAAATAGGCATTATAGCTGGATCCTCTGTGTACAGAATATTCGTATCCGTGAAATTGTCTTAATTCCCAATCTATCTTGCCAATCCAGGTAACCTTGTCGTTAATTTTAAAACTCACAACAGTACCTCCTTTATATATTTGATTTAGCTTATACTACCATATTATTACCAAGACTAGTATAAATTTATAGCTCTGCTAAACTTCTTAGCTTTTCTACATTGTTTATTTTTACAGCAGAACGATGGAAATCAATTAGACCCTCATCTCGCATTCTACACATTTCTCTGGAAAGAGAGGGTCTTGGAACATTCAAAAAATCTGCTAGCTCATTACGATTTAAAGGCAAAGTAAAAGTTTTTTTACCTTTATGTTTATATTGCTCCAACAAGTAATAAACAATCTTACCTCTTATGCTCCTTATGGATAGGTACTCCACCTTTCTATTTAGTATCAGAGCCTTTTGGGAAATAATGCTAAGCATATTGGTAATCAAAAGCTGATGGCTAACACATAGTTTTTCACACTGGCCTACAATGGCTCTAGGTGAAATAAATATAACTGTGCAGGATTGCTGCGCGATTACACTAGAAGGCCATTTGGATTTGCCAGAAAAAGCAGCCATTTCACCAAAAAGATCCCCTGGTTTTAGCATGGAGATAATAACACGATTGCCTGCCGCATCTTCCTTAACAATCATGGCCTCACCTGCTAAAATTAATCCTATTTCTTTAAAATCATCGCCAGCCAAAGCAATAAATTCATCCTTGCTATATTTTACTATTCTAGCACTTATGCATTCTAGCATTGCATTTAACTGTTCTTCCTCCATTCCTTGAAATAGAGGGCTTTTTAATATTACTTTCAACCACTCTTTATACAAAACATAACCTCCTATGGATGTAACGTTTGTTACCGATCTTAATGAATTTATTATACTATAATAAAATTACCAATGCAATTGGATCAGAAAATTTTAGGAGGAAGAATCTATGGCTAGTAAAGTTATGAGGATAGATGAAGAAAAATGTATCGGATGTGGCCTGTGTGCTAACGTTTGTCAGCAAAGTGCAATTGAAATAATTGATGGTAAAGCTAGATTAATAAGCCAATCCCTATGTGATGGCTTAGGTAACTGTCTTCCTGAGTGTCCAACAGGAGCAATAACTTTAGAGGATCGAGAGAATTCAGAACCTGTATCAAAAAATTTGGCATGTGGATGTCCTGGTACCAATGTAACTACAATTAAAAGAAATAAAAAAAGGGATGAAAGTACTCCACAGTATCAAGTATATGCAGAATCTCAATTAAATCAATGGCCTTGCCAGATTCAGTTAGTCCCAGCTAATGCTCCATATTTTGAGAATGCCAAACTATTAGTAGCTGCTGATTGCACAGCATTTGCCTATGCAAGTTTTCATAATGATTTTATGAAAGATAAAATAACTATAATTGGTTGTCCAAAACTGGATAATGTAGATTATTCTGCAAAGCTAACACAAATACTCAAAACCAACAATATAAAAAGTGTCACTGTACTCCGTATGTCAGTACCTTGTTGTAGCGGCCTTTCTTATGCTGTGCAACAAGCTTTGATAAATAGCAATAAAATGATCCCATGGCAAGTGGTAACCATAGGAACAGACGGTAGCATAATGGATCAATAAAATATAAAACAAAGACAAGCCGGTATCTCCAGGCCAAACTTAGGCTATACCGGCTTTTTTTAGAATTCTATATATTATGCTGCTTTAAAGTTATATATTGGTTTGATGACTTCCAATATCTCAGCAGTGTCCCGTATGCTTTCCATGATCTCATCTATGGACTTATAAGCCATAGGTGCTTCGTCTATAGTTGACTTATTTACCGATGTAGTATATATACCTCTCATGGATTCCTTAAATTCTTCCAATCTAACTTGACGTTTGGCTTCCTTTCTGCTCATTACTCTTCCTGCTCCATGAGGAGCAGAATAATTCCAATCTTTATTTCCTTTACCCATACATATAAGACTTCCATCCCTCATATTTATTGGGATTAATATCTTTTCTCCTTTTTTTGCTGATATAGCACCTTTTCTTAGGATCATAAAATCCAAATCAATATAATTATGAATTGTAGTAAACTGTTCTTCTATTTCAAATTTCATCCTATTAATAATTTCATCAACTATTGCTTTACGGTTATATACAGCATATTTCTGAACTATGGCCATGTCATTTAAATAATTATGGTAATCCTGTCCTTCTAGATAAGCTAAATATTTTTTTATCTTTATTGACTTACTTTTTAATTTTACATAGGCTAGTTTTTGATAGTAATCGGCAACCTGTTTACCCAAATGTCTACTTCCAGAGTGGACATTTAAATAAAGCTCGCCCTTTTCATTCTGATTTACTTCAATAAAATGATTTCCTCCTCCCAAAGTACCGATACTCAGACGTGCTCTTTTTATGTCTACATGATTTCTGCATACTAAATTATGGAAGGTGATGTTTTGTGCATATTTGTGCTCCTTATTCCTTATGTTAAATCCAGAGGGAATATAATCATAGATGATTCTATCTAATTCTTCCAAATCCAATTTCCTGTTTTTAAGCTTTATAGTTTCAATTCCACAACCTATGTCAACTCCCACCAGATTAGGCACTATTTTGTCTTGAATTGTCATAGTTGTTCCTATGGTGCAACCTAATCCTTCATGTACATCAGGCATAATCCTTATAATACTATCTTTAGCAAACTCTTGATCACAAAGTTCTTTAATTTGGTCTATGGCACCTTTTTCTATGTTATGTGTAAAAACTAATGCAGTGTTGTATTTTCCTCTTATCTCCAACATCTTAATTCACTCCATTTTGAATATTTTATTTGCTATACCTGCCAAATTCTTGAGATAAAAAACTGAGATAAAAAAACCCGGCAAAATCATTTATATATGATATTGCTGGGTTTAGTAGTTAGGCCATGTTTGTAATTATATTTGGACAATTATTCTGTAGCAAAGTTATCAAAGTAACCTTGAACCAATACTATGGGAGTTCCCTTGTCCCCACTGCCACTAACTAAATCACACAAGCTCCCCAGTAAATCCGTTAAATGTCTCGGAGTTGTTCCTAATGACTCAGCTTTGCCAACCAAGTTATCTCCCTTTTGTTTAATTTTATTCTTTAAAAGTTGCTCCATTTCCTCAGGAGATAAGCTTGCCGACTGACTGTCTGCAATATACTTTAGCTTTATTTCATTGGGTGTACCTTCCAGCCCAGGAGTATAGCCAGGGGACACTACTGGATCAGCTAATTCCCAAATCTTGCCTCTTGGATCTTTAAATGCTCCATCACCGTAAACCATAACTTCAATATGTTTACCGGTTTTTTCTTTTAAAGCTTTTTGTATTTCCATAACTATTTTCTTACAGTCTCTTGGAAACAATTTCAAAGTTGTTTCCGTAGCCATATTGGAACCTAATAACCCATATTCCTCATTATAGCCTTTTCCAGATATAGGCCTGGTCAAAATATCATCTAAGCATAAGACCTTCTTCGCTCCTGCCTTTAGCAAAATATTCTTTGTCCTAATCCTATCATGAATATTAGCCACTAATACTTCCTTTGTATAGTCTAAAACTGCCCTTGGATCTTTGGATAAGTATATTTCAATATTATCGTTAACTCCCAGACTTTTGTAGAGCTCTATATAATCAACTCCTGTAAAAGGATGGAGTACTTTTTCTCCAAATAGCTCTCTATACTGTTTTTCTGTTAAAACACCGGTATAGGAATTAATGCCTTTCTCATACATTTCATCTATATCCATTAGATGGTTTCCAAGTTCATCTGAAGGATAATCTAAAAAAACATAGACTTTTTTCCCGGTCATAGCAATGCCCTTAAGAATAAGAGCAAATCTGTTTCGGCTCAAAATAGGAAATACAAGGCCTATATCTCCAGTAAATAAACTATTTATATCTGCGGCCACATCATCAATGGACACATAATTTCCTTGTGCTCGTGCAACCAGGGATTCAGTAATACCAAGTACGTCTCTGTCTCTCAAGCTATAGTTTTCGTTTTTTACAGACTGAAGTACAGAATCAACTACAATATGTACTAAATCGTCACCTTCTTTAATTATAGGAGTTATTATACCTCTAGCTATAGTACCTACTGTACGTGCCATAAAAATTCCTCACTCTCTTCTAAGGGTATAAAAATATTATAAAAATAATTATTAGATTATGGAATGCCTTGAAGCCACCTCTATTGGTAGTATTCTGCATAAGTATACTATTAAATACAGTTATATTTTACCGTAGCAGATTTATTATATCACAACCCATAATGCCTGTACAGTGAATCTAAAGCCATTATAAATAATCATTTAGACACACTAACCAAAATCTTAACATATTATTTAATAGGAATATACATGGAGATTAGTTGTCCCTATTTCTTATAGTTATTTTCTGTAAGGGAGTGATAGGAAAAGATTTATTAAAAGAGGTGCTATAACATGGCCAGCCCATACATCTATTCTAATAGTGGGACATCAGCCAGAAAGATTCTTCTTTCTTTGATGTCACATCCATATTATCAAGATACTGTAAAGAAATCCAATACTACTACAGAAGAAATAGATCTTAATTCACCTAACACACCAATACAACTTGAAATATTGAATTTTAAAAACTATGGCAATAAGTTAGAAAAAATCGAGAAAATGATTCAAGCAAATAAAAATGAAATAAGAGAATTACAAATTTTGGTTCAAGAAAAACATAAAGCTGATAATTCTATGTATGAAGAAGAGCAAAAAAATCAATTCTATAGTATGCTTGGGGAATGGTTATTGAAACAGGTATATATTTGTGTTAATGGTCTCAATATTCAAGGCGTGTTAACACAAATTTCCAGGCACTGTTTAACACTTGTGGCTTCAGAAAGCATATATATTATACCATTAAATAGAATTGATTTTGTTAAGTTGAATGTATAGTATAATTGCCCCCGTAATAGCTTAGGGGGCAATTATGATTTATATGATTTATCTGTTAGGATGGATATTCCACATAGTCAATCTGGCTTATTTGGAATACTACAATTGCACCAGTCTCTGCGGCAATACTTTTAACATAATTATCTTTTACTTCTATTACTACAACATATCGTGTCTTTTTACCGGTCCTAATGCCAACTGTTCGGTTTATAAGCTGTTTTAGTTCATCTTTAAAGGATTCCTTATGGGGTGGTTTGCAAGGATCTTTATCTTTATCTTTGTCTTTATCTTTATCTCTGTCTTTATCCTTATCTCTGTCTTTATCCTTATCTCTGTCTTTATCCTTATCCTTGTCTTTATCGTCTATATGATCTTTATCTCTTCGTCTCTTGTTATCACCATATCTTTTGTCGTCCCTGTCTTCGTCTTCATCGTCATCTTCATATCTTGGTTTCTTAGGTTTTTCATGATCTTTATCACAGTCTCCATCATGTTTCTTTTTTCTTTCGCATTTCTTTAAATCTTCTCTGCATTCCTTCAGTTTTTCTTTATACCATTCTAAATCTGCTAGACAATCTCTAAGTTCTTCTTCTAATTCACATTCTCTCCAGTCTTTCCAAGGCTTAAAATCAGTCATTATAACACCCCCATCAATATTAAGGAGCCTATCTGATGTTATATATTATGATATATCCTAGGCTCATTAATATAGTATGAAGGATGCCTCATTTAGGTTACATAATTTTTTATTTCCTACCTTTTATGATCAATGCAGCTATTTCTACAGTTCTCTTAGCTTGATGCTTTACCGTCTCTTTAACATCTTCTACCATATTGCCATCCTCACCAACTGTCACACTGGTCCCGTATGGATTTCCTCCTCCTGCAAATATAGAATCATCTGTATATCCTGGTGGTACAATTATAGCACCCCAATGCATCATGGTAGTATATAAGGCCTTGATTGTAGCTTCCTGTCCACCATGAGGATTACTTGCGGAAGACATAGCGCTAACCACTTTGTTTGCAAGTTTGCCCTGTGCCCATAAGCCCCCTTGAATATCTAAAAATTGCTTCATCTGAGATGCAACATTTCCAAAACGGGTAGGTGTACTAAAGATTATAGCATCTGCCCACTCTAAATCTTCAGATGTTGCTAT
>FZPS01000062.1_pt235 | contig 16843 bp, 10 predicted proteins | sample 1817821 | NCBI WGS metagenome assembly FZPS01 (sample SAMEA104158645, study PRJEB21678) | metagenome | place: Germany | collected 2015-04-21
ATTGAATCTGACCAATGTGCAGCTTTTTGCCGGCTGTACAGCTTTAACAATTTTGGTTTTCGCAGTTTTCTATGTCATCATCTACGGCCTGACTGCGAGAACTTATTATCATCTTGTGAGTCAATAACATCCCCCTGCTTTTTTACATAAAAAATGCCTGCAGAGAAAAACTAGCTAGTGATCAAACTTTATGCAATACGCCGGAGGATGGTATGAGACACAAGGTAAGGATTCACTATGACAATAAAAACGGGTTTCATGAACCGGTGATGTGGGTTTGGGTTAGTGATGGCGCTACCCTGGAAAGGGAGATCACACCTAGTGGTTACGATGATTTTGGGGTTTATTTTGATCTTTATTATAACCGCAGTGATTTCAATTTCATTTTCAAGGATGGCAAAGGGGAACTGGTTCGCTGGGAGGATGAACATTTCAACAGGACATTTCACAGGTGCCTGGGAGATGAGGTATGGGCTATGGCCAATAGGCACAACGTTTACAATGTCCGGCCCGCAGAGCCGAAGGGTAATGCTAAAGATTACTACGAAAAGATCAAGCATCTGATCCCCAAAAAAAATTATTATTTTCCTACAACAGATGTGTCGGGTTTGGGTATCCCCTCAATGCTAGGGGGGAACATTTTGGCTGATGGCTCGATTCTGTTCGGCTTCTTCCATCCTAGAGCGGCCAGGGTTTACCTGGTGGGGAACTTCAACGATTGGCAGTGCCCGGGCCATCCTTATCCAGATGAGGAGCAGTTTATTGAGATGGAGCTTTACAGGGGTTTTTATTATCAACCCAACCTCTGGTTTGCACGCATCAACCCAGCTGTTCTCAAATACCCTATTGAGTATAAGTTCTACATACAGGGTGGTTCTACAGATGTGGAGCGTTATGTTCCTGACCCATACACTAGGATGTTCAGCGATGATTACAAATACAGGAATTCGGTGATCATCGACCCCACCAAGTTCAGGTGGACAGATCAGAACTGGAAAACCCCTGATATCAAGGATTTGATCCTTTATGAACTGAATATCTACGGCTTTACTGATAATGACCCCGATATCCCTGATGAGATCCAGGGGACCTTTAAAGGGGTAACCAAGCGCATCAGAGATGGGTATTTTGAAGAACTGGGGGTTACCGCCCTGGCTCTGATGCCCACCGCAGAGGTCCCTATGAAACGGGGTCTGGGCTATGAACCCTGTACCTTTATGGCTATTGAAAAGGATTTTGGAACACCTGATGATTTCAGAGAAATGGTCAATGAGGCTCACCGCCACGGGTTAGCAGTTTTAACTGATCAGGTGTTCAACCATACCTCCAATGATTTTAACCCCTTGTGGAACCTGATCGATGACGGATCAGGGGAGGGCGGTTTTTATTTTGCTGGTTCTACCATGTGGGGCAATAAGGTGGCTACTGGCAAAGATGAAGTGGACAATATGCTGATCGATGCCTGCAAAATGCTGATCAAGGAATACCATATTGACGGCTTCCGCTTTGATGCCACACACAGCTATTTTTTAGATCATAAGCTGCTTCACCGCCTGGCCCATGAGATCAAAGACACCGGTTTTAAGCCTGATGCGATCCTGATAGCTGAAAATCTGCCCAATGAAGCTGACCTCAACCTGGAGGGTTATAACGGTTATGCCCAGTGGTCCAATATCTTCCACGATAAAATCAAAGCTCTCCTGCGGGAAGGGGTGTTTGAGGGTGTAGACAACAGTGTTGATAATATGGGAACGCCCTTTTATTTTAGCAAGGACAGCTTTGCTGCCCATACCAATAACGCTGTCAACTACTGTGAAAGCCATGATGAAAATAGTGTGCATTTTGAGGTGGCCACCAATGGAATTGAGAATCCGGAGATCAAGGACCGCAAGGCGCGGCTTGGCCTGATGGCCTCTATGGTAGCCCTGGGCCAGCCTATGATCTATATGGGCCAGGAGTTTGGGATAGAACGGGAGCGCAACCGGATTAAGGTTCCCTGGGCCTACCCGGAATCATCGAACCCTTTTTATAATTGGACAAAAGGGCTGATCAATTTGCGCAAAAGGTATGATGGGCTGAAGTTGAGCGGCTATAATCCCATTGATGACGGTAAATTCACCTGGGTGTTGGGACCCTGGATGGAGAAAGATAAAGGAGGAGGAAAACGGGTTATCGGCTGGCGGGTGAATGATACCGGGGCACCGGAGGAGAGGTTCTTAGTGATACTGAACTTTGAGAACCATGATGTGCCGGTCAAGGTAGACTTTCATACCACAGGGAGGTGGGTGAAGCTGGCTGATATCGAGCAGGTCAATGATCTGCCTCCAGTAGGGACCAAAAACGCGCATGATCCAGATAGTATAGTTCTGGAGGAGCATAAACTGTCGGATTTTGTGCTGCCTCCCTACAGCGGTTTTATTTATAAGCACTACCCTGAGCCTATTTATGAGCGGTTAGGTGAGTCAAACGAAATGTATGAAAGTGCAGTTCGTACCAGGTAACCGGAAGGTCTATTCCGGATGTGTTTCAATTATAACTTGCGTATAAGTAATAGGCAGTGAGGGAGGGCTTCTGATGAAAGATATCTATGTAATTCTCGCATTCCATGCACATGAACTGCTTTGGGATCTTCCGGAAAGGATGCTTTCCTACCTTGAGGAGGACAATCCGATGAAGGTGTCTCTCCTTGACACCAATTATTTGAAGAAAAGAAAGGAAGAGGGGCGGGATATCTATTCCTTGTGCAGTGATTTCGGCGATTCCCTGGATGCACCCCTCTGTGTGGAGTACACCAATGAACTGCTGGTGCAGATCAAAGATGTGATGCCTGACTCTTTTCAGAAGCTGATCAAAGACTACCAGAGAGGCCGTCTTTACCCTATTTACGGCCATGCCCATCACACCCATGTGTCTCTTTTATGTCAGGAAGAGATCACTCAGGAGATTTTATGGAACAGGGAGTACCTGCACAACCAGATGGGGGTTCCCTACCCTAAATTTAATGGCCTTTTCTCCCCAGAGGCTTCATACAGTTATGATAAGTTGGAGGCTGCAGCAGCTGCCAATATCGATTATGTGATCTTTCCACACCTGGACAGGAAAGTTCCCTTTGAGATTGAGGGTGAAGGTGATTGTGTTTATCGTCCTTTCTTAATCAAAGCCGGCAGGAAAAGGCTGATCGCCTTCCCCCGCAATTTCCCCATCTCTCAAGAGATATGGCGCCCGATCACCAAGATGAAAAGAGATGAAGTAAAAAACCAGGGTTATATGTTGGGAGAGTACCCGGTGTTTAGCAACGAATACCTGTCAGAGGAGCAAGAGGGTTTTCCCATCAGTTTTGATGAGGGTGTAGAGCTGTACAAGAAAGTCCTCCATCAGGAGTTGGAAAAAGCACCTGACAGAGGGGTTTTGGTTTATATTCAGGATCTGGAGTTGATGGATTTCGGAGATATTGCACTGGAGATCATGAAAAACGCTTGGCAATGGGTGCTTGATGAGGAGAAGGAATACCGGATTCATTTTGTTACTCCTGACCAGTATTTAGATGAAGTGGTTATCCCTGCAGGTATAGACAATCTGCCTGAACTCAGATTCCAGCAGATCTGTTGGGCACCTGAGATCAGGTTGGTGCTCAGAGCAGATGGGCACTATCCGCCCTTGGGGGTAAAGGGTGATTATGACATCTACAAAACAGGGGTTTATGATCACCCTCTGATTTTTTGGGAAAATGGCAAGTATTACTGCGGTATCTTTGATGCCCTGCTGGGCAATTTTGCCATTTCCACTGATGTTCCGGTCAGTGTCGAGCGTTTGGGGGAAACCGGCTATGATCTTGCTCAAAAGAGCTTAGATGTCCAAGCTGTACTCTATTTGAGGCTGATGAAAAGAGCCTGCAACTGGGGATGGCGCCCCACAGAGGGAAGACAGAAGCGGCCCTGTCTCAAGGGATATCTACTCTGTTCTGTACTGCTGCAAATTCTCAAAACACGCAGCCCTGGAATGCTGGGTCTGGTGAGACAGAAGATCAATCCCCGGAATTTTGTAGGGATCTGTGAAACTCTAAGGGTGTTTATCGACAACCGGGTGGATTACCTGCGCTACGGATTAAAGAAGTTATACCAGGAGCAAGATATTGATCTCTCTGCTGCTGAAAAGCTGTTTGCTGAGGTGGAAAACTGGAAGAGGATCGCCCTGGATAAGGGCAGGGATCTGTTCTTGCTCTACCGGGAGAAACCGGCCGATTACCACAGCTTTTTAAAACTGCTGCAGGATTACTCACTGGCTGTTTACATGGCCACTGACAGCATTCAGCGTATCTGGGGAATCAGTCAGGATCCCGATCTTTTGGTGGATCTGATGTACAAATATTTATATAAGATCTATCCACCACAGTTCCCGCAGATGGTTGAAAAAATCGATTCATTAAGTGAGGAAGAGGTGGATGACTACTTTAACCAGGCTGTGGTTATGGTGTAGAGCGGTTTTCCAGGATAACCATTTGCCCTTGGGAAAGGAACCTGCTGTTGCCGGTTTCTTTCCCACCATATTGCTCCCATTCGGAATTGAGGATCTGTTCTCCCTTGTGATCGATAGAGTATAGGTTTTCTCCCAGATTGAACAGGGCGGTCAGAGAGATGTCGTCCCGCAATCTTGTGACCTGCACAAGCCGGTTTTTACTGTCCACTGCTACTTTCAGGTTCTTTTTGTCCAATCTCTGCAGCACCGGATGGGAGAGCCGCAGTTTGATCATATCTCTGTAGAAGTTGAATAAGTGATGGTTTTCTTCTTTCCAGCAACTGATGGGGGTAAGTTTAGATCTGTAAAAGGTCTCCGGATCATGAGGGTCCGGGACATCAATCCACCTAAACTGCTTAAATTCTTCTTTCCGGCCTCGGGAAACAGCTTTTTTCAGCCCCGGATCCTGGTAATCGGTAAAAAAGAGGAAGGGGTTTTGTTCACCATATTCCTCACCCATGAAAATAAGCGGTATATAAGGGGAAAAGAGCACAAGACCCGCGCTTGCCTTGAGCAGGGGGAAGTCGATCAGTGTGGAGATCCGTTCACCATATGCTCTGTTGCCTACCTGGTCATGGTTCTGCAGAGCAACCACAAATTGTTTTCCCGGTCTTGATGATCCATCAGTGCCTCGTTTGCGCCCCCAGTAGCGGGAATACTGGCCTGTGTACAGGTAATTGGTGTAGGTTTTTTCCAGGTCTTCAAGCTTCCCATAATCCATATAATACCCCTTATTTTCCCCGGTCAGACTGGTGTGTATGACATGGTGGAAATCATCCATCCACTGGGCATCGACCCCATATCCACCCTGATCCAAAGGCTCAATCAAACGGGTGTTGTTTTCATCACTTTCAGCGATGACCAATTTGGGGATTTTGTATTCCCGGGAAAGGTTTTTGGCAATAAGTGAGATCTCCTGAAGAATGTGCAGCGGGCTGCTGTCTTTAATGACATGCACAGCATCAAGGCGCAGTCCATCTATATGATAGAGTTCCAGCCAGTAACGCACATTATCCAGCACGAATTTTCTGATGTAATAGCTGAGGTGGTCGTCGAAGTTGACAGCAGGCCCCCAGGGGGTTTTGTGTTTTTCTGTCAAATAGGGGCCAAACATGGGGAGATAGTTTCCTTCAGGGCCGAAGTGGTTATAGACCACATCCAGGATGACAGCTATTCCTCTTTGATGGCAGGAGTCCACCAAGTGTTTGAGGTCATCAGGTGTGCCGTAGTTGTGGTTGACACTGAACAGATTGACTCCATCATACCCCCAGTTCCAGCGGCCCGGTGTCTGGGCGATGGGCATCAATTCGATGGTTGTGATCCCCAGCTGCTGCAGATAATCCAGCTTGCTTACTATACCCTGAAAATCCCCTGTAGCTGAAAAGGTTCCCGGGTGTATTTCCATAATGACAAGCCTTTCCGGGTCGATCCCCTTCCAGTTCTGGTCATGCCATTGGTATGCTTTATGATCAATTACCTGGGAGAAACCGTGAACCCCTTGAGGCTGATAGTATGAATAGGGGTCCGGATAATCCCCCTCATCCAGCCGGTACTTGTATAAAAGGCCGGGTCCCACCCCTTTGAGGATAATGCTGTGAATGTGTTCTTCCTCCTGTTCGAGAGGAATCACTTCTGTTTTACCGTTGTACTTAGCCACCAGGCTGACTTTTTGCTTGTTGTAGGCGAAAACCCTGAAGGTAACTTCATTTTTATTGATTAGATTGGCACCCATTTGGAGCATGATATAGATAACACCTCTATCACCAGGTTCTGATCAGGTTTTTAGTATAACCATAAACACAAAATATTTGCCGATAGTCTAGGCGGTCGATTGGAACTGTTTCTGTGATCAGCAATAAACAGTAAAGGAGAAATGATCTGTGGAATTAGTTAAAACAGAGGTGAAAAGCTTTAAGGATTATCAAGAATTTATTGATGTGGATACCAGGCTGCAACTGGAGTACTATGCTAAAAAGCTAAAGGGGAAAAGGATAGCGATGGTTAATGCAACTGCCTATGGGGGCGGTGTTGCTGAGATCCTGCACTCACTGGTGCCTTTAGCCAGGGACATGGGAGTTGATATTGATTGGTGGAAAATGGAGGGGAGTGATCAGTTTTTCACAGTAACAAAAAGCATACATAACTGTCTGCAGGGAAAGGGTAATCAGTTAACTGCCGAAGACAAGGAGATCTACCTGGAATACAACAGGCGCAATGTTCTTGCTATTAAGGACTGGGATCATGACATCATTGTCATCCATGACCCCCAGCCTGCAGCTGTGATTCGCGGCCGGGATGAAATAGGCCCTGCTAAATGGATTTGGCGCTGTCATATTGATACCTCTACACCGGATCCTGAGTGCTGGGATTTTATTTATCAATTTATCAAGGATTATGATGCCTGCATTTTTACAATGAGTGATTTTGTCCGGGACCATGAAAGCCTACCTAATCTCACCTTTTTTACCCCGACAATTGATCCCTTGTCTAATAAGAACATACCTCTGGAATTGGAGGAGGCAAAAGAAATTATCAGCCGTTTTGGTGTTGATATTAACAGGCCGCTGCTCACTCAGATCTCCCGTTTTGATCCTTGGAAGGACCCTTTGGGGGTGATCGATGTCTACAGGATTGTAAAAAAGGAATTCCCTAGTGTGCAACTGGCTCTGGTGGGGTCTATGGCCAGCGATGATCCTGAAGGTTGGGAGTACCTTTATAAAACACTGAGAAAAGCAGGGGAGGATTACGATATCAATATTGTTACCAATTTTAATGGTGTGACCAGCCTGGAAGTGAACGCTTTTCAAACCTGCTCCAGTGTGATCATTCAGAAGTCCATCAGAGAAGGATTTGGGCTAACCGTGTCAGAGGGGCTCTGGAAGGGTATTCCTGTTGTGGGTGGTAATGTAGGAGGGATCAGAATTCAAATTGATGATGGCATCAATGGATACCTGGTGGATACTGTTGAGGAGTGTGCAGAAAAAGTGCTGACCCTGCTGCGAAATACTGAAATGGCAAAAGAGATGGGTGCTGTAGGCAGGGAGAAGGTGCGGAAGAGTTTTCTGATCACCAGCAATATTTTGAATTATTTAAAGCTGTTTGACCAGTTGATCTCTGAAGAGCCGGCATCCTGATAGAGAGGTGATTTGTTCAGATGAAATCACAGGAGCAGCAACTGCAGCAGCTGGCGAAGCACTATGGTTTGGAAACTGCTTATTATGACATCAAAGGTCAGCTCCACCAGGCGGAATCCCATTCCCTGCTGGCTGTGCTGCGCTGTCTGGGAGTAGTGATCGAAAGCCCAGAGGATGTGGTAAGTGGTCTCAGGGAGTTGGGGGTCAGGCGGTGGAGCAGGCTGCTGGAGCCGGTCAGTGTGTTTTTTGCAGGGGAAAAGCCGGTGCTTACAGTGAGGCTGAGAGATAAACAGGCGGAAAATACGGCTTTTTGTCAGTTGGAACTGGAAAGTGGACAGGTAAAAAGTTGGGACTGCCAGTTGTCACAGCTCCCCATTGAACAGTACACAGAGGTGGAAGGTGTGCGCTATGTGGCTAAACAGCTGGAACTGCCTGCTCTTCCATTGGGTTATCACCGCTTCACATTGAGTCTGTCATCTATCACCTGGCAGACCATGGTAATATCTGCACCTGGCCAGGTGTATAATCTTGCGGCTGGCGAAAGGATATGGGGGTTGTTTATTCCTCTCTATGCGCTGCGCTCAGAACACAACTGGGGGGTTGGTGATTTCACAGATCTAGAAACCCTCGCCCACTGGGTACAAAAACAGGGGGGTGGAATGGTGGGAACCCTTCCCCTGCTCTCCTCTTTTCTGGGGCAGCCCTTTGATCCCAGCCCCTATGCCCCGGTGAGCCGATTATTCTGGAATGAATTATATCTGGATGTGACCAGGGTGCCTGAATTGAAAGAGTGTGATGAGGCACGGCAGTTGATCCAGTCAGCTGATTTTCAGAGTGAGTTGGAGGGGTTGCGCAGAGGTGCTTTAGTGGATTATTCCGGAGTAATGGTAATTAAACGCCGGGTTTTGGAGAGGATGTCAGCCTCGTTGTTCAGCAGCGCAGGTGACAGGCGGGTGGAACTGGAACAGTGGCTGGCTGATTATCCTGCGGCTAAGGGTTATGCCCGTTTCAGAGCTGCTGTGGAAAGAATGGGAAGGGGGTGGCGGGATTGGCCTGAACAGATGCAGAACAGGGAGCTGCAGGAGGGGGATTATGACCCTTTTGCTGTCAAGTACCACCTTTATGTTCAGTGGTTGCTGCATGAACAGCTGGGTGAGGTGGCTGAGAGCGCCCGTCAAAATGGGGTGAGGCTTTATCTGGATCTGCCGCTTGGTGTTCACAGGTCAGGTTTTGATACCTGGTGGGAGCGGGATGCCTTCGCCCATACAGCCAGTGCCGGTGCTCCCCCTGATGATTTTTTGACCTCAGGGCAGAACTGGGGGCTTCCCCCTCTGCACCCGGAGAGGATCAGGGAACAGGGCTACCGCTATTTTATATCCTGCCTGCGCAATCACTTCCGCTATGCCGGGGTGCTGCGGCTGGATCATGTGATGGCACTGCACAGGCTCTTCTGGGTACCTGAGGGAATGGAGGCCAAAGATGGGGTGTATGTCAGATATAATGCCAGGGAATTCTACGCCATTCTCGCCCTGGAGTCATCCAGGTACAATACAGTACTTGTGGGAGAGGATCTGGGAACAGTTCCGGATGCTGTGCGAACCTCAATGGAACAGTGTCAGGTCAATCGCATGTATGTGCTCCCCTTTGAATTGAGCGGAAATGCCGCCCCCCGACCGGTGCCGTTTAATGCACAGGCCTGTTTAAATACCCATGACATGGTGCCCTTTGCTTCCTTCTGGGAGAGTAAAAGCCCTGAGGAACGGTCAGCAGCAATTAACTTTCTCTACCAAGGGGGTTGGATCACCGATCCGGACCCTTCAATGGGTGATGTGCTAAAGGGGTGGCTGAACTTTCTGTCTGCCAGCCCTGTCCGGGTACTGTTGATTAATCTTGAGGATCTTTGGCTGGAAAAAGAACCGCAAAACGCTCCCGGTGTTTTAGGTTATCCCAACTGGAGACGCAAAACACGGCTTGGATTGGAAAACCTACTAGGGAATCAAGGGGTTATAAGTATTTTGCAAATGATAAAGCGATCCTCGCCATTTTAATGAGAGTCAAGTATTTTGCTTGCTGCAGACCGTAAAGCAATAAGAACTAAATCTACCAGTAGAAACTGTTTCTGTGACAGGGGGTGACATATGAATACGTTTCTTTACACGAAAAATAAAGGGCATATGCCTAGTGCAATCTATCTTAAATACTAGTATAATGGTGTCGACAAATAATAATTACCATACCATTATGTCGATATGTGTCACCCCCACATACATGATATTTTTAACAGTTATTTCACTCTCATATATATTGCCTATCTATTCCATAAACACGCCTTTACGCTCATCATCAAAATTACTACTTTACATTTCATAAGATTCCCAAATTCCATATTTTTTTATGTTTATATGTGAAAAAAAGGTCATTTAAAAGGAGGTGATTTTTACTGCACAGGTCTGTGAAAGAAGGGATAAATGAAATGGAGGTGATAACCGATCATATTTTTATTGAGACACACTCTGATACTTACCTGTTATTAGAAGATGATTAGTTTTTCAGGGGGTGGTAATTATGAGCACTAAATTGTCAAGGAGAAGCTTTCTGAAACTGACTGGTCTAGCGGTCGGCAGTGGTGTGGCGTACAGTAAATTTGGAGGTTTAAAACTTTCAGCCCTCTCCCCTGCTGAAGCGAGTGAAGTTGATGAGGAAAAGTGGGTGCATACAGCATGTGCAATGTGTCTGATGTGTCCCATGCAGGTCAAGGTTAAGAACGGAAAAATCGTTGATGTTAAAGGTGAAGATATTTATCCCTGGAAAGGAAAGGTATGTGCCAAAGCTTACGGAGGTATCTGGGGACGGGTTTATGCTCCTGACCGAATCCTTTATCCATTGAAAAGGGTCGGAGACCGGGGAGAAGCGGAATTTGTTAGGTGCAGTTGGGATGAGATCATCGATGCTTTTTCTAAAAAGTTTAAGGAATACATTGATGAGGGGCACCCAGAAGCCTTCGAGATATGGTGGGGCTGCCCTGTCCAGGTGGACAATATGTATTTCCTGCACTACTTTTCCAGAATAACAGGCTGTGGAATTTCCTATATGCACGGTCAGATCTGTTTTGGGGATCATGCTGCTGAAAAAGCGGTGTCCTTCGGAGGAAACCGCGCTGGTGATCTGATGAATGGAGTAGCCGACTACCTAAATACAAAGTACGCTGTAATTGCAGCACAGAATTTTCCAGGTACTGTTTTTGCACCAGGAACCACATGTGGAGCATCGGCTTTCTGGCCTGTTTATTTAAAAGCCAAAGAAAATGGAATGAAGTACATATCTATTGATCCCAAACTTACTGACTGCGGTGCTCTGGCCGATGAGTGGATACCGATAAAACCGGGTACAGATGCTGTATTTGCCTATGGAATCGCCAATATATTGATTAAAGAAAAGCTCTATGATGAAGATTTTGTGCTTAAGTACACCAATGCGCCTCAGTTGATCCGGGTCGATAACAGACGGGCCATGACAGATGATGCAGGCAAATATCTTGCATGGGATGGTACTGCTAAAAAGGCTGTTTCACTACCGGAGGCAGATCAGAGAGATAACCTAAGCCTTGAAATAGGAAAGACTCTTACTGTAGACGGGGTTCAATGTAAAACTGCGATTGCTCTATTTGCCGAAGAGGCAGAAAAGTATCCACCAGAAAAGGTTATTGAAATCTGTGAACTGCCTTTCTCAACGGACAAGATAGTGGAAATGGCGATAAATCTAGGTACTAATAAACCTGCTGTTCTCTTTTATCCTGGTTTTACTACAGGGCGTTATGCCAACTGGTTCCAAGTACTGAGAACGTACAGCGCTGTTAATATGCTGCTGGGAAATATTGAGCGGCCAGGCGGCTGGTATTCTCCCAAACATAAGTTCGATACCGGTACAGGTTGGCCTGAGCCACCTGAGGTTCCTGAGTATCCAAGACCTGAGCTTCAGGTAGTGCCGGGGCCATGGGGCAATCTTATGTCTGTTGAACTTCTAGATAAGAAGCCTTGCTATAAGGAACCTAGGGATTTTCACCCATCTACTGTTGCTTTGCCCTGGGATCATTTCACAGCAATGAAAGAAGGCAAGATCAAGGCACTTTATTCAACAGCAGAGAATTCGGCTATCACCCAAGTAGATACAAATCTTGTATACGATTGTCTAAATCAGCTGGAGTTGATCATTGTTGGTGATCAAGTTCCTAAAGAGTTTGTGGAGTTGGCAGATTATGTATTACCAGAGGCTTCTTATATAGAAAGAAACCAACTCTTTACCTTCACTGCTCTCGGTCAGGATGGTCAGGAACACGCAACAGCTATCATGAGATCCCGAGCTATTGAACTGCCTGGAGAAGCCAAGACCGTTACATGGTTCTTAACTGAAGTAAGCAAGAAGATCGGCTTGGGAGCCTATTTTGAAAATGTGGACTATGATTACGGCTGGTGGAATAAAATGCTGAAGCATGCTGAACTGCCTGTTACAGCAGAAGAATTAGTGGAAAACGGCCCATATGTGGAAAAATACCCCATGAACTATGATATCATGTTCAAACCCATTGATACCTGGAGTGGTCGTTTTGAGATTTATTCCAATGAACTGGCAGAAGAATGCTATTTCAACGAAAAATCAATCTGGTATCAAAACAAGTATGTTTATCCTTTACCAGTTTATATCCCCATTGACACACCTAAGGGTAAAGATGAGTTTTACCTTGTTAGTGGCAAGGCCAGTTGGCACCAGAAAAATGCCACTCAGAACAACCGCTATCTGATGGAAGATGATATCGAAGGCGGTTGTCCGTATTCACCACTTTATCTCAATACCGAGCGGGCGGCTGAACTTGGGATTAACGAAGGAGATACTGTGGAGATAGAGTGTATCGGTCCTACTAAAGAGAATGAGCCATGTATTTTTGATGACTCTGCTCTGGGCTACAAGCAAAAGGTTAAGGTGCACATAACTGAAGGACTGCATCCTAGTGTGGCATTTGTTCATTTTGCAGCTGGTCACAAGACCAAGACCATGCTCCCCAAGGCAATGAATGGGGTTCTTCACAGTGCATTCATCCCGCTGACTGTTGAACCTTATGGTGGCGGCTGTGGTAAAAACTACGGCATTGTGAGACTCAGGAGGGGGTAGATAGAAAATGGCCAGATATGGTATGGCTGTCGATCTAAAAAAATGTGTAAGATGCAGAACCTGCTATATTGTTTGTAAGGTACTGCACAATATACCCAATCAATTTGAAATTGGGCGTAAGTATACTCGTGTTAAATTAGTGGAGCCAGAAGTAGGTAGCTACCCGGCCGTGAGGAGGTTTTTCTTCCCTTCTCACTGTATGCATTGTGATGATGCACCTTGTGTAACAGTCTGTCCAACCGGTGCCAGCTTTAGGAGGGAAGATGGGGTTATCTCTTTTGACCCCAAAAAATGTATAGGCTGTAAATACTGTATAGTTGCCTGCCCATACCAGGCTCGCTACTTTAATCATGAAACAGGGATAGTAGATAAGTGTGATTTTTGCGAGGACAGAATTAGTCAGGGTAAAAAGCCGTATTGTGTTGAAAAGTGTGTCGGAAATGCTATAACTTTTGGGGATCTTGATGATCCAAACAGTGAGGTCTCCAGGATGATTACCGAATCGGGTGCTATAGCGTTATCTCCCCAACTCGGTACAAAACCTAAAGTATTCTATGGTAATCTGAAATGATTTGCCTTAACTAGGAGGTGGAATTAATGTCCGGAGTACAGACTGTTTGGGGTTGGCCAATCGCTATCTATCTATTTCTGGCAGGTGTTGCGGCTGGAGCTTACCTAGCAGCGGCATATGTGTGGTACAAACATGGTGATAGTCCAGTGTCTAGGACTGGTATTTTCTTGACCGCTCCATGTGTTGGGGTAAGCATCCTCTTTCTCTTTTTTGATTTAGGTGCACCTCTTCGCTTTATGCTGGCCTTTCTAAAACCCTTTAGCTCAATGATTTCAGTAGGTACATGGGTTTTGACCATCTTTTTTATCATCAGTGCTTTTCAGTGGCTGAAATGCTTTAAAGCCAGAGAGGACATTCTGGAGTTCAGTAATATCATCTGGTTAGTTGGGAGCATCTTCGCTGTTGCCACTGCGGTTTATACAGGGGTCCTGCTTGGTGTTGTCAAAGCAATTCCCTTTTGGAATACCCCACTGCTGCCTGTGCTGTTCTTTATTTCTGCGGTTTCTACAGGTATCGGAGCCATCTTAGTAACAGTATTATTGAGGGGAGCAAAGGACAGCGATGTTGGATTGTTGCACTCTCTTTCCCGTATTGATCTGCTTTTTGTAGGGTTAGAGGTCATTGTAATACTGTTTTATCTGGTGGTTATGGGGCAGTCGCGGCTTGCTGCTGCAGAGTCAGTTCATATGCTTGTGGCGGGTTCCTATGCTCCAGTATTTTGGGCGTTTGTAGTATTAGGTCTGGTTGTTCCCTTCTGTCTGGAATGGAGTTTGAATAACAGCCACAACGCGCAGGTTTCTAGTTTAGTAGTGCGAGGAACAGCGGCCGGGATCTGCCTTCTATTTGGGGGGTTAGCACTTAGATACCTCATCCTGGCGGTGGGTATCTTTGAGGGTTTTTCACCTGTCTTGTAGTTTGGTTAATTAGTTCTTAAATGAAAGAAAATAGAGGGGTCATCGATTTAAAGCGGGCTCCTCTATTTTCAAAAAATGAGGAAAAGAGGGATACTATGAAAGTAATTAATCCTTTTTTGAGGAGCGCTGCTTATAAGAAACTGTCTCTGCTGTTTGCTTACCCTGAAACAGAAGATTTTTTGAGACAGCTGCAAAAAAATCAGCGGGAAGTTAAAGATATTTTCACTGAACTAGCTGTTGAATACGATATTATGCTTGATGATGACATCAACTCCCTCACCTCTTGTTTTAATGACCTAGCTCTTCAGGACATGCAGGTTGAATATGTTCGTTTATTTGATTACAAGCCAAGGTGTTTCATTATGGAGTCCGCATATATTTACCGCAGAGATAATGTTTCAGATCCTGAAGTGGCTGCATCATTCAGAGATGAAGTTGAAGAATTTTATGCTGAGTTTGGACTGGAAACCGGCTGCTGGTTCAAACAGCCCCCTGATCACCTACTGGTGGAACTAGAGTTTATGCATTATCTTACTCATCAGGAGGGCGTATGTATAGAGGCTGAAAGTGATGATGTTAGGCGTTATTTGGAAGGGGAAAAACGGTTTTTATGTGAGCATTTATTAAAATGGGCAGTGGGTTTTTGTGACTGTTTGCAGAATAATACCCGCTTATCTTTTTATGCGTCACTTGCTGTAATAACCAAATCAATACTCCTGCAAGATCTGCTCTATCTGCAAAAAATAGAAGAGGTGCTGGTATGAGCATATTCAAAACAGGGGTTATTTTGTGCGGCTGCAGGGGTGTTGTAAGTGAAGCAATAAATTTGAAACAAGTAGCGAATCTGCTGAAAAAGTTAGATGGGGTTGAGGTTGAGGTTGTAGATGATTTATGCAGTGATCAAAAATATATAACAATAAAAGAAATGGCTAGTCGGGTTGATGCTCTGGTTATTGCGGGTTGTACTGATGAACTGTGTGTGAAAAGATTCAGGGATATTATCGGGGAAACAGAGTTGCTTTGTTTTGCCTGCGACTTTGTTAATCTAAAACAGGAATGCTCAAAAGTCTTTCCCCGCACTGAAGCGGAGAAAAGTGCACTGGCTGCGATTCAAGTTTGTCTTGAAAAACTCAGGGCTGGTCATGATCTGGCAAAAAAAGCTGTGCCTGTTAAAAAAGGCAGGGAGATGTTTGCATCTGGGGAGTCACTTACAAGAAGACAGTTCTTCAGGCTGCCGATGAAACTTGTCAGATATGAAGAAATTCCTGTTTTTAGTATTGAGAACTGCATAGCTTATCATAGTACTTGCCAGGTATGTATTGAAAACTGTCCTGCAGGAGCACTGGTGAAAGATGACAGCGGTAAAATACACTTGAAGGGTGAAATATGTCAAAAATGCGGTCTCTGTTCAGTTGTTTGCCCCAGTGACTGTTTTGAGATGCCTACATTTTCTAACTCACAGGCTGCAGCCATGTTATCTGTGCTGACCTGTACAGAGCAGCAATTAGTTAATCACAAATTAATTTTTACATGTGATCAGGGGCGCAAACAGATCGATAATTTAATAGAAAGTGGGGTAAAGATGCCAGAATTTTTTATCATCAGGGTGCCCTGTCTGGCCTCTATATCACCCCTGGTGCTGCTGTGGGTAATGAAGATAGGTTATCATGAATCAGTTCTTTTCTGCCCGGAGAGCGGATGCGGCAAACAGACTGCTTTGAAAAAGTGGGAGCAGGTATTTCAGTCCATAGAAAGGCTGAGTGGTTGTTTTGACATTTCATTTGATTGGGAACTTATAAAAAACATGACTCACGTAACTATCTCCACTGCTGCAGTTGAAGCACTGCAAAAAGCCAGCCCAGCATGCAGTCCACGTGATAACTGCGTTTCTATCTCATATAGCAGCATAGCAAGGGACGAGTTTTTGTCTCTTTTAGAAAGCATGGTTGAAAAAGTGGAGAACTGCCAACCCATTAATAACCTCATTCTGCCCTTTTATAACCTGGACATTGATACAGAAAAGTGTTCGATGTGTGGAGTTTGTACCAGGAACTGTCCCTTAAATGCAATTGTTATGACCGAAGATGAAGAAAGTGTTCTGCAGTTTTCACATTACAAATGCTTGGGTTGTGGCACTTGTGCTGCAAAATGTCCTGAGAAAGCCATAGACTTGAATCGCTCTTTAGATCTGTCTAAATTGCTGGATAGGTCATTTCAGGTTAAGTACAGAAACGAAGTTGCCAGATGTGAGATATGCAACAGACCCATCGGGAAAAAAGCAACTCTTCAAAAAGTTGAGCATATAATGAAGGCAAAAGGCCTGGATAGCGCGGTGGCAAAGCTGTATCGTTGTGAAACCTGTAAAGTGTTGGATGGGTTTGAGGGGATCTAAATCTATCCGTTTATATTTGTGGGATAACCAAGCATCAAGTGGCGATAAGGCTCTGATGCTTGGTTTTTTTGTTTTCTGTTAATAATAAAATTACTTTATTGTATTGACATGGTAATTTAAATGGTTTATTTTGTGCATAAACACAATAGGG
>FZPS01000110.1_pt5 | contig 16823 bp, 13 predicted proteins | sample 1817821 | NCBI WGS metagenome assembly FZPS01 (sample SAMEA104158645, study PRJEB21678) | metagenome | place: Germany | collected 2015-04-21
AAGGAGGATTATAAAAATGTCAAAGGCAAAATTTGAAAGAACCAAGCCCCACGTAAACGTAGGAACAATAGGCCACGTTGACCACGGCAAGACTACACTTACAGCTGCTATCACAGCGGTAATGTCCGCATACGGTAGAGCTGCCCAGACAAAATACGAAGAGATAGACAAGGCACCCGAGGAGAAGGAAAGAGGCATTACAATAAACACAGCCCACGTTGAGTATGAGTCAGAAAACAGACACTACGCTCACGTTGACTGCCCCGGTCACGCTGACTATGTAAAGAACATGATAACAGGAGCAGCCCAGATGGACGGAGCTATCCTAGTTGTATCAGCAGCAGACGGCCCCATGCCCCAGACTAGAGAGCATATATTGCTAGCCCGTCAGGTTGGCGTACCCTACATCGTAGTATTTATGAACAAGACCGACATGGTAGACGATGAGGAGCTAATCGAGCTAGTAGAGATGGAAGTCAGGGAGCTACTATCAGAGTATGAGTTCCCAGGAGACGATATTCCAATTCTAAAGGGTTCAGCCCTAAAGGCGCTAGAGGCAGTACAAAGTGGAGCAGACGTAGAGTCCGATCCATGGTGCAAGCCAGTAATAGATCTAATCGCAGCAGTAGACGATTATATTCCAACACCAGAGCGTGAGACAGACAAGCCCTTCCTAATGCCAGTTGAGGACGTATTCACAATTACAGGTCGTGGTACAGTTGCAACCGGTAGAGTAGAGCGTGGAACCATCAAGGTGTCCGATACAATCGAGATCGTAGGCCTTGCAGAGGAGTCCAGGTCCACAGTTGTTACAGGTGTAGAGATGTTTAGAAAGCTCTTAGAGCAGGCAGTAGCAGGCGACAACATCGGAGCCCTACTAAGGGGAGTACAAAGGACAGAGATCGAGCGCGGTCAGGTACTAGCCAAGCCCGGTTCCATAAAGCCTCACACCCACTTTAACGCTGAGGTATATGTACTGACCAAAGAAGAGGGCGGCCGCCACACACCATTTTTCAATGGTTACAGGCCCCAGTTCTACTTTAGAACAACTGACGTTACAGGCGTTATTGACCTACCCGAAGGTGTAGAGATGGTAATGCCAGGGGACAACGTTCAGATGACAATAAAGCTAATCACCCCAATCGCTATCGAAGAGGGTCTACGCTTTGCTATCCGTGAGGGTGGCAGGACTGTCGGAGCAGGCGTTGTTGCTTCCATTATCGAATAGTATTCTTTAATGTAAAGAGCTAGCCTTCTAGAAAAGAAGTCTTTATAGAAAATGATTTTTCTATTGATTTACAGGGAAGAAATAAGTAAGGGGCCATTCCCCTTGCTTATTTTTTCGTTTACCTGAGGGCTGGTAAAAATCTTTACTTTACTTTCCTATATAATATGCGTTGACATGACTTTTGTTATATGGTAAATTATATAAGTATCGCTATGATTGCCGGCTATAGCATAGGTTTTTTAAAAGACCTGGCTAGAAAACCGGTTCCTAATATAGACTGAAGACCTAAGTGAGGTGTGAAAAATGAGGGTAAAGATAACCTTGGCATGTACAGATTGCAAGCAGCGTAACTACAACACTATGAAAAACAAGAAGAACAACCCAGACCGTATTGAGTTTAAAAAGTACTGCAAGTTTTGCAAGGGGCATACAGTCCATAGAGAAACAAGATAATTAGACTTTCTGATCTTACTAGTTTCAGCATACAATGTCATCCGTCATTATGACTGGAAATAAGGATGTGAGGTAAATGGGTAAAAAGACTACAACTAAAGTGGCAAAGAAAAAAGAAAGAAAGCCACGCAAAAGGGGCTTTCTCCGTGGCGTAATGTCAGAGCTTAAAAAGGTCACATGGCCATCCAGAAAAGAATTAGGAAAATTCACCCTAATAGTTGTTGTTGTGGTTGTTGTATTTGCAGCAATTGTTGGTGTTATGGACTTTCTCTTTGGAGAGTTGCTAAGACTTATCACAGGATAGGAGGGAGGGTCAAAATAGGGCTATGACCCTTTGTTTATGTCAGATATAGATAAAGATCAAAAAAATTTATTAGAACAAGGAACTGACCAAGAAGCAGTTGACCAGGATACTGACCAAGAGAAAAAGGATCAGGGTAAATGGTATGTTGTACATACCTATTCTGGCTATGAAAACAAGGTCAAGGTCAACCTCGAAAAAATTATCGAAAACCGCAATTTGCAGGATTTGATATTAGAGGTCAAGGTTCCTGTAGAGGAACAAATTGAAATAAAGGACGGCAAGCGCAAGGCCATCACCCGCAAGCTATACCCTGGCTATGTCATAGTCAAGATGATTATGACCGATGAGTCATGGTATATCATTCGCAATACCAGGGGTGTGACTGGCTTTGTTGGTCCTGGCTCCAAACCTATCCCCCTAACTGACAGAGAGGTACTGGCCATGGGTGTTGAGGATATACCCATTGTACTGGATGCTGAGGTTGGAGATAATATTAGGGTCATCTCCGGACCCCTGGAAAACTTTATCGGTATTATCGAGGAGATTTACCCAGATAAGCAAAAGGTAAAGGTTTCAGTATCCATGTTTGGTAGGGATACACCAGTCGAGCTAGAATACAATCAAATTCAAAAGATATAGGTGTAAGTATACAAGGAGGTGTGTATAAATGGCAAAGAAAATTACCGGTTATGTAAAGCTGCAAATTCCTGCGGGCAAGGCTTCACCAGCGCCACCAGTAGGTCCAGCTCTTGGACAACATGGTGTTAATATTATGGGTTTTTGCAAGGAGTTTAATGAAAGAACTGCAAAGCAAGCAGGTTTGATTATACCTGTTGTTATAACAGTTTATCAGGATAGGTCCTTTACCTTCATTACCAAGACTCCACCAGCATCAGTACTACTTAAAAAGGCAGCTGGCCTTGACAAGGGGTCTGGCAGACCAAATGTAGAAAAGGTAGCCCAGGTTACCAAAAAGCAGGTTCAGGAAATAGCTGAGCTAAAGATGCCCGACTTGAATGCTGCTGATATAGATGCTGCCATGAGAATGGTTGCAGGTACTGCCCGAAGCATGGGTATAACTGTAGAGGAATAGCTACAGGCTATTAAAAGCAATATTATATTAAACTGAGCAAGACAGCTAGCCTACAAGCAAACAAGCAGGCAGCTAAGAGCAAGACCTAGATACAGTAATATTAGTTGGCAGGGCGATTAGTCCGTTATGACCACAAGGAGGTTTATTTAATGAAAAGAGGAAAGGCATATCAAGAGAGCGCAAAGCTCGTTGATAGGACAAAGTTATATGATTCACTAGAGGCTATAAGCCTATTAAAGCAGACAGCAAAGGCTAAATTTGACGAGACAGTAGATCTGTCAGTACGTCTTGGAGTTGACCCAAGGCATGCAGACCAGCAGGTACGTGGAGCAGTTGTCCTACCCCACGGAACAGGCAGGTCCGTTACAGTCCTAGTAATTGCCAAGGGTGAAAAGGCAAAGGAGGCCCAAGAAGCAGGCGCTGACTTTGTAGGTGCCGAGGACATGATAGAGAAAATCCAAAAGGAAAACTGGTTTGGCTTTGATGTATGTATTGCTACCCCAGATATGATGGGTCTAGTTGGTAGACTAGGACGAGTATTAGGTCCAAAGGGTCTTATGCCAAATCCAAAGTCTGGCACAGTTACAATGGATGTAGCCAAGGCTGTTACTGACACCAAGGCAGGTAAGGTAGAGTATAGGCTAGACAAGTCAGCTATTATGCATGTGCCAATTGGCAAGGTTTCCTTTACTGATGAGCAGCTAGATGAAAACCTAGACGCTCTAATGCATGCAGTAGTAAAGGCAAGGCCTGCAGCTGCAAAGGGTACCTACCTAAGAAGTGTAGTAATATCGAGCACTATGGGACCTGGCATCAAGGTAAATCCTGCAAAATATATGATGAAATAGGCTTGGCTAGAAATTATACTTGACAGCCAAAACCCTATGTATTATAATTACAAAGACAAAAAAATATTGATTGGACATGGTCTTATCGTAGACAGCCGGTGCTTTAAAAAGCTTAAATTTTGCCAGCCGAGGTAAGGGAATGTATTTTATTTTAGAAATATACTGCCCTCTTGCCTAAAGAGGGCTTTATTTATACCTTATACTTTCTGCGAATTAAGCACCTGACCAATACACTAGGGTGTGAAAGGAGGTTCCTATATGTCCATTAAACAGAAAAAGATTGACCTGGTCAATGAGATAAAGCAAAAGATACAGGATTCCAGTAGTGTTATTATGATAGACTATCGTGGACTTACTGTTGCAGAGGCTACTAATCTCAGAAGGGAATTTCGTGAAAAAGGTGTAGACTACAAGGTTTACAAAAACACTATGACTGAGCTAGCCTTAAAAGAGCTAGGCCATGATGAACTAATTGACTACCTAGTTGGTCCTACAGCCATAGCCTTTGGGGTAGATGACCCAGTAGCTCCAGCCAAGGTCCTAACAGAGAACATCAAAAAGCTTAAAAAGATGTCTCTTAAGGCAGGCTTGGTTGACGGCAAGGTGATTGATGTTGAAGGGATCAAGGCCTTGGCAGATCTGCCCTCTAGAGAAGAGCTTATCGCCAAGATGCTCGGCAGCATGAACGCACCAATATCTGGTTTGGCAAATGTACTAAGTGGCACAATCCGTGGTTTGGCAGTAGCATTAAATGCTATAAAAGAACAAAAGGAAGCACAATAAATTCAAGAAATTAGGAGGATAATAAAATGAAAAAAGATGAAATTATGCAAGCTATAAAGGAAATGACAGTATTAGAACTAGCTGAGCTAGTTAAGGATCTCGAAGAAGAATTTGGAGTTTCAGCAGCTGCTCCAGTAGCAGTAGCCGCAGCCCCAGCAGCAGGCGCAGCAGAGGCAGCCCAAGAAGAAAAGACTGAGTTTGACGTAGTACTTGAGTCCTTTGGCGACAAAAAGCTACAGGTAATCAAGGTTGTTCGTGAGCTAACAGGCCTTGGCTTAAAGGATGCAAAAGAGCTAGTTGAAGCTGCTCCAAAGGCAATCAAAGAAGGCGTAGACAAAGAAGAGGCTGAGAGCCTAAAAGCTAAGCTCGAAGAGGCAGGCGGCAAGGTAGTTCTTAAGTAATAAGGCTAACTGATCGATTTGACCCTTTTAGGGAAAAAGCTAAATAGCAAAACACAAAAGAAAGGAGCTCTAAACAAAAATGTGAGCTCCTTTATCTTATTTTTTTAACTAGCCTTTAATTTTAATCTTGTTAGATTATTTCTCAATTCAAAGAAAAAATTGTTTGACTTATGAAAATACTTGTGATAGTATTGTAAATTGCATTAATAGTTATTGTCAGCAGGAAACAGGCTATAAATCCCTTGAATTTACAGGGGTTGAAAGAGTGTAAACTACTTATTATGTACATATTATTGTAACTGTATAAGTCATATTTTACAAGGGCATAATAAATATTAGTGCTTTTATATCTAAATCAAGACATGCCGGACCTGGATGTTTTGACTAATAAGCTTAAGGGGTGATGTGTTGCATGGTGCATCCAGTTAAGTTAGGAACTAGAACCCGGATGAGCTATTCAAAAATCGATGAAGTACTGGAGATGCCAAATCTCATCGAGATTCAGAAAAACTCATACGAGTGGTTTCTCACAAAAGGGCTAAAGGAGGTTTTCGATGACATTTCTCCAATCAAGGATTATACAGATAACCTCGTCCTTGAATTTGTAGATTACTATTTTGATAAAGACATTAAATATCCCGTTGAGGAATGTAAGGATAGGGACGCAACCTATTCTTCATCGCTCAAGGTAAAGGCTCGTCTTATAAACAGGGAAACCGGCGAGGTAAAGGAACAAGAAGTCTTTATGGGTGATTTTCCCCTGATGACTGAGCAGGGTACCTTTATAATCAATGGCGCAGAGCGCGTTATTGTTAGCCAGCTGGTCAGGTCTCCTGGTGTATATTATGCACAGACTATAGACAAGACAGGTAAAAAGCTCTATTCCGCCACCGTTATACCAAATAGGGGTGCCTGGATAGAGTATGAGACCGATTCTAACGATGTTATATCGGTCAGGGTAGACCGTACCCGCAAGTTGCCGGTTACGGTGCTTTTGCGTGCCCTAGGTTACGGTACAGATGCAGAAATTAGAGAGCTCTTAGGCGAGGACGAGAGAGTCCTAAGGACATTAGAGGCCGACGGGACCAGCACAATGGATGAGGGCCTGATTGAGATTTACAAGCGCTTAAGACCAGGCGAACCACCCACAGTTGAGAGTGCTAGCCAGCTACTTAATTCTCTTTTCTATGATCCAAAACGCTATGACCTAGCCAGAGTTGGCCGCTACAAGTTTAACAAAAAGCTGTCTTTAGCTTCTCGTATAAATGGGAGGATTTCAGCTGAGGTTATAGCCAACCCCCTAACAGGTGAGATAATCGTAGATGCAGGTGAAAAGATCACCAGGTCCATGGCTAATGCCATACAGGACTGTGGTATTAATAGTGTTAATATCGAACACGAAAGCGGCAAGATAATAAAGCTCATAGGCAACAATTTCGTAGATGCAAAGGGTTTTCTTGACTTTGACCCTGCTGAGGTTGGCATCAATGAAAAGGTTCACTATCCCACATTAAAGAGTATTTTAGACGAGTACAACAGTGAGGTAGAGCTTAACAAGTCCATTGACGACAAGAGCTTTGGCGAGCAAGACCTAAAGGATGCCCTAAGAGAAAACCTAGACAAGCTTATACCAAAGCACATTATATTAGATGATATAGCAGCCTCAATCTCCTATCTTGTTCACTTGAGCAATGGCATTGGCCATATAGATGACATAGACCATCTAGGAAATAGGAGGCTCAGGTCTGTTGGTGAGCTACTACAAAACCAGTTTAGGATAGGCCTATCTAGGATGGAGAGGGTAGTAAGGGAAAGGATGACCATACAGGATATAGATGTAGTCACCCCCCAGGCCCTTATAAACATTAGGCCTGTGACAGCAGCTATAAAGGAGTTTTTCGGCTCCAGTCAGTTGTCACAATTTATGGACCAGACCAACCCCTTGGCAGAGTTAACCCACAAAAGGAGACTGTCTGCCTTAGGTCCTGGAGGACTTAGCAGGGAGAGGGCTGGCTTTGAGGTCCGTGACGTACACCATTCTCACTATGGCCGTATGTGTCCTATTGAAACGCCAGAGGGACCAAATATCGGTCTTATTGGATCTTTATCTACCTATGCTAGGATAAATGAGTATGGCTTTATTGAGGCCCCCTATCGCAAGGTAGACCACGAGAGAAAGGTTGTTACAGACGAAATAGTATACCTTACAGCTGACGAAGAGGACGAATATGTAGTTGCCCAGGGTAATGAACCCCTTGACGAAAATGGGGCCTTTATCGAGGACAATGTAACTGTTCGTGTTAGGGATGATATTTTAGAGCTGCCAAAGGACCAGGTGGACTTTATGGACGTTTCTCCAAAACAGCTGGTTTCTGTTGCTACAGCCATGATTCCCTTCTTAGAGAATGATGACGCTAACCGTGCCCTTATGGGTGCCAACATGCAGAGGCAGGCTGTACCCCTACTTAGGACCGAGGCTCCAATTATAGGTACAGGTATGGAGTACAAGGCAGCCACTGACTCAGGTGTTGTTGTTCTGTCCGGAGTTGACGGTGTTGTTAAAAAGATATCTGCCAGGGAGATCATTATCCAGGGAGATGACAAAAAGGAATATAGCTACAAGCTCCTAAAGTTTAGACGTTCCAACCAGGGAACCTGTATAAATCAAAAACCCATAGTTGAAAAGGGCCAGAGGGTTAAAAAAGGTGACATTATAGCAGATGGTCCTTCTACCGACCAGGGTGAGATTGCCCTAGGCCGCAATATCCTTATGGGCTTTATGACCTGGGAGGGCTACAACTATGAGGACGCTATCCTGATTAGCGAAAAGCTAGTCAAGGAGGACATATATACCTCAATCCATATAGAGGAGTATGAGTCCGAGGCTAGAGATACCAAGCTTGGCCCTGAGGAAATCACCAGAGACATACCCAATGTAGGCGAGGAGGCCCTAAAGGACCTCGATGAGCGGGGTATAGTTCGTATAGGGGCCGAGGTAGTAGCAGGAGACATCCTAGTTGGCAAGGTTACTCCAAAGGGAGAGACAGAGCTAACAGCCGAGGAGAGGCTACTTAGAGCTATATTTGGCGAAAAGGCCAGAGAGGTGAGGGATACCTCCCTTAAAGTACCCCATGGTGAGGGCGGTATTGTTGTTGATGTAAAGGTCTTTAGCCGAGAAAATGGTGACGACCTATCACCAGGAGTAAATGAGCTAGTTAGAGTTTATATAGCACAAAAGAGAAAAATATCAGTCGGTGACAAGATGGCAGGCCGCCATGGTAACAAGGGTGTTATTTCCAGGATCCTACCTGAGGAAGATATGCCCTACCTACCAGACGGTACACCCCTTGAGATATGCCTAAACCCCCTTGGCGTACCTTCACGAATGAACATTGGACAGGTACTAGAAGTTCACCTAGGACTTGCAGCCAAGGCCCTTAACTGGCATATAGCCACACCTGTATTTGACGGGGCTTCTGAAATTGACATTATGGATACCCTAGAAATGGCTGGCTTTGACCGTACAGGCAAGGTTACCGTATATGATGGTAGGACGGGAGAGCCCTTTGACAACCCAGTTACAGTTGGCTATATGTATATCCTAAAGCTAGCCCACTTGGTTGACGACAAGATTCACGCTCGTTCAACCGGTCCTTACTCACTAGTTACCCAGCAGCCCCTAGGCGGAAAGGCTCAGTTTGGTGGCCAGCGCTTTGGTGAGATGGAGGTTTGGGCACTAGAGGCTTATGGTGCAGCCCATACCCTACAGGAGATTTTAACTGTAAAGTCAGACGATGTGGTAGGCAGGGTCAAGACCTATGAGGCCATTGTAAAGGGAGAAAATATCCCTGAACCAGGAGTACCTGAGTCATTCAAGGTCCTGATCAAGGAGCTGCAAAGCTTGGCCCTTGATGTAAAGGTCCTGTCAGGCGACAACGAGGAGATCCAAATCAAAGAGGAACTAGACGATGACCTAGAGGGCCTTGATGTAAATATTGAAGGTCCTGAGGATCAAACTAACAAGGCCGAGCAAGACCAGCTAGATGACCTTGACCTAGACTTAGACCTAGATAGTATCGCAAACATCGGAGCATTAGATGATGTCCTAGACCAAGCAGAAGATGATGAGGGCGATGATGAGGATTCTTCAGATATAGATTTGGGGAGCCAAGAGAATTTAGATGATGAGGACCCCTTAGAGGATATAGATTTAGATGATGATATAGATGAGTTTGAAGACGAAGAGTAAAAGATGAAGGGAGAGGTAGCCCTTGTTCGAACTAAACAATTTTGAAGCTATACAAATCGGCCTGGCATCGCCGGATAAGATTCGGGAATGGTCAAGGGGAGAGGTTAAAAAGCCTGAAACCATTAACTATAGGACCTTAAAACCTGAAAAAGATGGCCTTTTCTGCGAAAAGATTTTCGGTCCCCAAAAGGACTGGGAATGTCACTGCGGAAAATACAAACGTATTCGATACAAAGGGATTATCTGTGATCGCTGTGGTGTTGAAGTAACCCGCAACAAGGTTAGGCGCGAGCGAATGGGCCATATAGAACTAGCAGCCCCAGTTTCTCATATCTGGTATTTTAAAGGCATTCCTAGCAGGATGGGCCTACTACTGGATATGTCCCCCCGTGCCCTGGAAAAGGTATTATACTTTGCAGCCTATGTTGTCTTAGATCCAGGTGACACACCACTAGTCCATAAGCAGATTATAGTTGAAAGAGAATTTAGAGAGCTCTACGACCAGTATGGAGATACCTTTAAGTGCGGTATGGGAGCAGAGGCAATAAAAACTCTCCTAAGCCAGGTTGATCTAGACAAAATGGCAGCAGAGCTTAGAGAGGAGCTAAGTAGCTCCACTGGCCAAAAGAGGGTAAGGATAGTAAAACGGCTAGATGTCGTTGAATCCTTGAAAAAATCAGGCAACAAGCCAGAGCATATGATACTAGAGGCAATCCCAGTTATACCGCCAGAGCTGCGCCCCATGGTCCAGCTCGACGGTGGTAGGTTTGCCACCTCCGATTTAAATGACCTCTACAGGAGGATTATAAACAGAAATAACCGTCTAAAGAGGCTACTTGAGCTTGGAGCGCCAGATATTATAGTTAGAAATGAAAAGCGTATGCTCCAGGAGGCAGTAGATGCCCTTATAGACAATGGTAGGAGGGGTAGGCCCGTCACAGGCCCAGGTAACAGACCCCTAAAGTCCCTATCCGATATGCTAAAGGGCAAGCAGGGCCGGTTCCGTCAAAACCTACTGGGCAAACGTGTTGACTATTCTGGCCGTTCAGTTATCGTTGTAGGTCCAGAGCTAAAGATGTACCAGTGTGGTCTACCAAAGGAGATGGCCCTAGAGCTATTCAAACCCTTTGTTATGAAGTCTCTAGTTGAAAAGGGCATGGCCCACAACATAAAGTCCGCCAAACGGATGGTAGAGAGGGTAAAACCAGAGGTATGGGACATAGTCGAAGAGGTTATAAAGGAGCACCCAGTTTTACTAAACCGTGCCCCAACCCTACATAGGCTAGGTATCCAGGCCTTTGAACCTGTACTAGTTGAGGGTAGGGCCCTAAAGCTTCACCCGCTAGTATGTACAGCTTATAATGCTGACTTTGACGGTGACCAGATGGCAGTCCACGTACCCCTATCTGTTGAGGCCCAGGCTGAGGCAAGGTTCCTTATGCTTGCAGCCAACAATATCTTAAAGCCCCAGGATGGAAAACCTGTTGTTAGCCCTACCCAGGATATAGTCTTAGGTGCCTATTACCTGACTATTTCCAAGGATGGAGAAAAGGGCGAGGGCAAGGTATTCAAGGATACAGATGAGCTACTTATGGCCTATAGTTCAGGGGATATTTCCATACATGCCAAGGTAAAGGTCAAGGTAACAAAAGAGATAGACGGAAAACCAGTTTCCAAGCTTATAGATGTAACAGCAGGCAGGGTAATATTTAACGAAGCCATACCCCAGGACCTAGGCATAAAGGATAGGTCAGACCCAGATGGTCTCTTTGAGCTAGAGGTAGACAAAGAGGTAGACGTAAAGATGCTGGATCTGATTGTAGAAAAGTGCTACAACAAGTATGGTACAACTGAAACCTCTGTTGTACTTGATAAAATAAAGGATTTGGGCTACCACTATTCAACTATAGGAGCCTTTACAGTAAGTGTTTCCGATATGATAGTGCCCGAGGAAAAGCAAGAGCTCCTAGACAATGCCCAAAAAGAAGTAGACAGGATCAAAAAGCAATACCGCAGGGGCCTTATCTCCGATGAGGAGAGGTATGAAAAGGTAATAGATACCTGGTCTGAGACTACAGACAAGGTTACAGATGCCCTCAAGAAGGTATGGAATGAGTTTAACCCAGTAAATATGATGGCTACATCAGGTGCTAGGGGTAACATAAACCAGCTAAGACAGCTAGCAGGTATGCGTGGCCTTATGGCCAACCCAGCCGGTCGAATTATAGAGCTACCCATCCGAGCAAACTTCCGTGAGGGTCTAACAGTTCTAGAGTTCTTTATCTCCACCCACGGTGCGAGAAAGGGACTAGCAGATACGGCTCTACGTACTGCCGACTCAGGCTACCTGACCAGGCGTCTAGTTGATGTCAGCCAGGATGTAATTATAAGGTCTGAAGACTGCTACGAGGGTAGCGGAGAAAAGATCAGGGGTATAGAGGTTTCAGCTATAATGGAAGACAGTGAGGTCATAGAATCCCTCTACGATAGGATAAATGGCCGCTTTGCAGCTGAGGATATCCTTGACCCAGAGACCGGCCAGGTCTTGGCCCATGCAAATGAGATTATAGGACCAGACACAGCAGAGGCAATAGTAGCTGCTGGTATAGAAAAGGTCCACATAAGGTCAGTTCTGACCTGCCGTACTGAGCATGGCGTATGTGCCAAGTGCTATGGTTCTAACCTGGCAACAGGCGGCAAGTCCAATGTAGGCGAAGCAGTAGGTATCATCGCTGCCCAGTCCATTGGTGAGCCGGGTACCCAGCTAACCATGAGGACCTTCCACTTAGGTGGTGTAGCAGGAGATGACATTACCCAGGGTCTACCTAGGATTGAGGAGCTCTTTGAAGCTAGAAAGCCCAAGGGTCTTGCTATAATCTCCGACATTGGCGGTGTAGTAAGCATAGGAGAAAGCAAAAAGAAGCGTGAGGTTACTATTACAAACGACAGCGAAGGCGAGTCCAAGTCATACCTGATACCCTATGGCTCTAGGATTAGGGTAAAGGATGGCCAGACAGTCGAAGCTGGTGACGAGCTAACCGAAGGTTCCATCAACCCCCACGATATCCTAAAGATCAGGGGTATCAAGGGAGTACAGATCTATATGTTAGCCGAAGTTCAAAAGGTTTATCGCTTGCAGGGTGTTGACATCAATGACCGCCATATAGAGATTATTATAAGGCAGATGCTCCGCAAGGTAAGGGTTGAAGATGCTGGAGATAGCCTCCTTCTACCTGGTAGCCTAGTTGATATATTTGAGTTTGAAAGGGAAAACGAGCGGGTAATAAATGAAGGCGGACAGCCTGCCCAGGCCAAGAGGGTCTTGCTCGGTATAACCAAGGCATCCCTCTCAACGGAGTCCTTCTTATCGGCAGCTTCCTTCCAGGAGACCACCAGGGTCCTAACTGAGGCAGCCATAAAGGGCAAATCCGATCCCTTGATTGGACTTAAGGAAAATGTAATCATAGGAAAGTTAATTCCTGCAGGTACAGGTATGAGCCGCTATAGAAATATAGAAGTAGAAAAGCTATTAGCAGACCAGGAGGACGGGGATTTTGACGATATCCTAGACCTTGACCTAGATGATCTTGACCTATTAGATGGCCAGGACAGTCCCCTAGTAGATGATGGCGATATAGACCTACCTGACCTTGATTTAGATTCTCTAGTGCTAGCGACCGACAAGGAAGCAGCTAGTGACGAGGATAGTGACCTATAATAGGCATAAAGCTAATTTAAATTATTTGCAATTAGCCTATATAGTTTTTTAAGACTAGTTAGGCCAAAGGCCTTGATTTAGAGCAAACAGTGGGTATGAGGTGAGCTTACCCTGCCCCTGTTTGCTAAAATCTTTTATTGTTGACATCAATAATGCATAGTGGTATTATATCTGAGTGCATTATTTTACACGCGACCTGTGTAAGGGGAGAAATCTAAATGTTAGAAGATCTCAAGGCGGCAAAGGCAAAAGCCGTTGGTATGAAGCAAACTATAAAGGCCCTTAGGGAAAAGAGGGCAAGGCTAGTATACCTAGCTAGCGACGTAGACAGTCATATAGCAGAAAACGTGACTGAGGAGTGTAGGCTAGCAGGTGTAGAGCTAGTTAAAGTAGCTTCGATGGCAGAGCTAGGCCAGGCCTGCGGGATACAAGTGGCCGCTGCTACAGCTGCCATATTAGAATAAAGAAAACTACTATTTATATAAGTACTTTTATAGACTTAAATTTTAGTTCCCAATAATTATTTCAAATAAACACTTGAAGGGAGGTGTGGGAATGCCAACAATTAACCAGTTAATTCGCAAGGGTAGAAGTAAGGTTGAATACAAGTCCGAATCTCCTGCTCTAAATGAGTCTCCTCAAAAGAGAGGGGTATGTACTGCAGTTAGGACAAGTACACCTAAAAAGCCCAACTCAGCACTGAGAAAGATTGCCAGGGTACGTCTTACAAATGGTATAGAGGTTACAGCATATATACCAGGAATAGGCCACAACCTACAGGAACACTCAGTCGTGCTTATAAGGGGTGGCAGGGTTAAAGACTTGCCCGGTGTACGCTATCATATAGTACGTGGTGCGCTCGACACCTCAGGTGTTAGTGACAGAAAACAGGCTAGATCAAAGTATGGTGCTAAGAGGCCTAAATAAAATTAATAGCTTACAAGCTACTAGAGCACCCTATTAAAGAAGGAGGGAAAAGGATGCCAAGAAAAGGGTACGTTCCCAATAGAGATGTATTAGCTGATCCGATATATGGAAACAAGCAGGTTACAAGGCTTATAAATAAGGTTATGAAGGATGGCAAGAGGGGTACAGCACAAAGGATTTGCTATGGTGCCTTTGATGACATCAGACAAAAAACAGGCAAAGATCCCCTAGAGGTATTTGAAGCTGCCATGAACAATATCATGCCCGTACTAGAGGTAAAGGCCAGGAGGGTAGGTGGAGCTACCTACCAGGTTCCAGTTGAGGTCAGGGCTGAGAGACGCCAGACCTTAGGTCTTCGTTGGCTAGTTAACTATGCTAGAAATCGCGGCGAGAGAACCATGAAGGAACGCTTAGCTAATGAAATTATGGATGCAGCTAATAATATGGGTAATGCAGTTAAAAAGAAAGAAGATACCCACAGGATGGCAGAGGCTAACAAGGCCTTCGCACATTACAGGTGGTAGTTTTCAAAATTAGGTGTTTGGAACTGATTTGGGGAACGGATAGTAAGTTTAACATACAACTGAAAGGAGGATTACAGTGCCTAGGCAATTTTCACTAGAAAAAACAAGAAACATCGGAATCATGGCTCATATAGATGCTGGCAAGACGACAACTACCGAGCGAATTTTGTTCTATACAGGACGAGTGCACAAGCTTGGTGAGACCCATGAAGGCTCAGCAACAATGGACTGGATGGTTCAAGAACAAGAGCGCGGGATCACGATTACTTCTGCTGCAACTACGGCTCAATGGAAGGACCATCGTATCAACATTATTGATACGCCAGGGCACGTTGACTTTACCGTTGAAGTTGAACGTTCACTCCGTGTCCTCGACGGTGCAGTAGCCGTTTTTTGTGCAAAGGGAGGCGTAGAGCCTCAATCAGAGACTGTTTGGAGACAGGCAGACAAGTACAGGGTTCCTCGTATTGCCTATATAAATAAAATGGACATAACAGGCGCTGATTATATTAGGGTAGTCAACATGATGGAGGATAGGTTAAAGACCAATCCTGTACCCATTCAACTGCCCATTGGAAAGGAAGATAGCTTTAAGGGTATTGTTGACCTGGTTACATTAAAGGCCTACATCTATACAGACGATCTAGGTACAACAGCAGCCGAGACAGAGATACCCGAGGACATGGTAGACATGGTCAATGAATACCGTGACAAGCTACTTGAGGCAGTCGCTGAAACAGACGAAGAACTTATGATGAAATATTTAGAGGGTGAGGAGTTCACAGTAGAGGAGATAAAGGCTGGTATTCGCAAGGCTACCCTTGCGGTTGATATGATACCTGTCACCTGTGGATCTTCATATAGGAACAAGGGAGTGCAGCTACTCCTAGATGCAGCAATAGACTATATGCCCTCGCCAATAGATGTACCTGCAATAAAGGGACAGCTAGCAAATGGCGAAGAGGTTGAGAGACATTCATCAGATACAGAGCCCTTTAGTGCTCTAGCCTTTAAGATTATGACAGACCCCTATGTGGGCAAGTTGGCCTTTTTTAGGGTCTACTCAGGCACACTAAAGTCCGGTTCATATGTATACAACTCCACTAAGGGCAAGCGTGAGAGGATAGGCAGGATACTACTTATGCATGCTAACCACAGGGAGGAAACCGATCAGGTCTATGCTGGAGATATAGCTGCAGCAGTTGGATTAAAGGATACAGCAACAGGTGATACCCTATGTGTAGAATCTGCCCCTGTTATACTTGAATCCATGGACTTCCCAGACCCAGTTATCCAGGTAGCCATTGAACCTAAAACCAAGGCTGGCCAGGAAAAGATGGGTATCGCTCTAGCAAAGTTGGCTGAGGAGGATCCTACATTTAGGACCTATACAGACCAGGAGACAGGCCAGGTTATAATAGCTGGTATGGGTGAATTGCACCTAGAGGTTATTGTAGACAGGCTGCTTAGAGAGTTCAAGGTAGAGGCCAATGTGGGCAAGCCCCAGGTTGCCTACCGAGAGACCATCCGCAAGACAGTCAAGAGCGAGGGCAAGTTTGTAAGGCAATCAGGAGGCCGAGGCCAGTATGGTCACGTTATGATAGAGGTAGAGCCACTCGAAGCCGGATCAGGCTACGAGTTTGTTAACAAGGTCGTTGGTGGTACAGTACCAAGAGAGTACATCGAGCCCGTCAACAACGGGATACAGGAGGCTCTTGAGAGCGGTGTCCTAGGTGGCTACCCAGTAGTTGACCTAAGGGTTACCATCTATGATGGCTCCTATCACGAGGTAGACTCTTCTGAGATGGCCTTTAAGATTGCAGGTTCTATGGCTATAAAGGATGCCCTCAAAAAGGGAAATCCAGTTCTGTTAGAGCCAGTTATGGAGGTAGAGGTAACCATACCCGAGGAATACATGGGAGATGTCATGGGAGACATCAACTCACGTAGGGGCAGGATAGATGGTATGGAGGCCCAGGCGGGAGCTCAGATAATAAAGGCCTATGTACCCCTGTCTGAAATGTTTGGCTATGCTACAGACCTAAGATCAAAAACCCAGGGACGAGGCGTATATGTAATGCAGCTGTCCCACTACGAAGAAGTACCAAAGAGTATCACTGAAAAGCTAATTATTTAAAAACTATTATAATAATATTTTGATAGTAACGAAGGAGGATTATAAAAATGTCAAAGGCAAAATTTGAAAGAACCAAGCCCCACGTAAACGTAGGAACAATAGGCCACGTTGACCACGGCAAGACTACACTTACAGCTGCTATCACAGCGGTAATGTCC
>FZPS01000151.1_pt227 | contig 16818 bp, 13 predicted proteins | sample 1817821 | NCBI WGS metagenome assembly FZPS01 (sample SAMEA104158645, study PRJEB21678) | metagenome | place: Germany | collected 2015-04-21
TCCGTGGGAGCCCGGGTTCAGTCGTAGGGTGGCAGGGTGGTACCGCCTTTTTCCTATCCACCACGATTCCAGAGCGATGATTTGTGCGGGTGGATGCGAAAAGTATGGTAAAGTGATGCACTATCGGCAGTCTCCCGGGAGCCTATGCCAAACGGATCCGGGACTTCCAGAACGTTTCAGTACATTCGTAGAATACCCGTTCCGCACAGGCGTAGGGGTAGTTGACACCTCCATTTGCCCGATTATGTAAAGGCTATACACTTAACAAAAAGCAGTTGTTAAATATACGAATTTACTATATTGTATCAATTGTGTGGTATGGCCTCTGGACAGCAGTTGTGGCGGGGCGTAGGGATCTCGTTCTATATCGATATCCCTCCGGTCATTACGCCAAAGCCTGTATCTGGTAACTGATCGGGAAAATGGTCGAGAGGGGCCGAGGAAGCCAAATAACTCAGTCTGGTTCGGGAGCAAGGGTTTAAAATGGGGATGTATCCCCCGGGGGAGGCTCAGATAACATGAACGGGTATCGAATACTGGTGCTACTGGCCATGGCGTTTCTTCTCCTGACTGCACTAACACCCGTAGCCTCAGCGCGGTTCGCGACGCCCGAGGGACCCAACGCCGGGATATCTCTTTACGAGATCGTTTTCCTGGGAGAGCAGGGGGTGAACTTCTCGGAATTCGCCGATCCGGAAAGAGGAGATCCGATCCGAATAGTGAGGATTGACTCGATGGGACAGCAGACCGACCCTATCGCGATCAAGGACAATGTCGCAAACTTCATTCGCGGGAGCCCGGGCCAATATTATCCTGTGTATGATGATGGATTCCTCAATCAAAGCAAATACTGTCAGATACAGAACGTCGCTGATTCTCTTGGAGAAATGATGGTGAATATCTCAGGGACGGACATCGAGCCACAAACGAACCCTGCTCGACCAGGGACCATCCCTTATCGGGCGATGGAGGTGCAATTTCTGATGCCCAAGCATAACCTCCCGTTCAGCGGGTTCCAGGGGCCATGGTACGAATACGAACTGCAGGGTCTCTCCAAAACGGACAAAGTCATCAACACGACCGGAACTCGGGTTTCCCTCAAAGATCTCTCCGCAGATCCTGCAATCCCGGATCTCAAGTACGCGTTCCGCCTCTCAGATCAGGATGTCATCTCCCCGGGCCGTCAGGTGATGATGGTCTTCCGGATGACCCTGAACGATCTCAACTACGAACTGAGATATCTCTTCACGGCGAAGGACTACCAGCCCGAACTCGAGCTGTCCGATGTGTCAGTGGAGCGTGGTGGCAACCTTGTACTCACGGTCAGGGGCACGCCCTTCATGCTCTACAATATCACCCTGCATGTCCCCCCGACAGAGGAGTACCATCCTCGCTTTGGGGATAGTGGGTGGTACGAGAAGGTACTACCTGGCTCTGACTATCACGTCCGCGCCTATCCTGGGTGGGATGGTGAGGTGCAGCTGCAGATCGATATCCCCAAGGAGGCTCCGCTCACCAGCTATCGCGTCTCGGCAACCGGTCCCGGCGCCATCCTGCCGGTGACCGCAGACTTCGACGTCGTCAAGAAAGCCGCGACGCTGACCATTGATGAATTGAGGGCGGAGCCATACATCATCGGCGATACCGTCAAATTGTCCGGATCCCTGGCCAACCTCAAAACATCAGACCTCATTCCGATCTACCTCTTCGTCACGGGGCCCAACCTGCCCGCGAATGGTGCGCCCCTCACTTACCTGGGACCGGAGGTGGTGGACGATGAGCCGGGCACTTTCACCATAGCATATTACAACCCCACCGCTGGAAGGTGGGAGTATACCTGGGAGACCCGGGACTTCCACTGCGAGGAAGGGACCTACACCATCCATGCCAACATTCAACCGATCGGGTACCGGAAGAGCTGCTACCCGGGGGCTCCCGGCTCCATCGACGGCGAGGTTCCCCCTTCACGGGAGTGTGCATTGATCAGCCCGACCGTCCACACGAAGTTTGACGAAGAGACCGGGGGGGTGTTTGCCCGTGGAGATCTCCTCTACTCGTGGTGGTATGCCCGAGGGAGCCCGGGCAGCGAAGGAGCGACGAGCTCCACTGGCCACATGAAATGGTATATATTCGGCCCAAACTTCAAGTACGCTGACTGTAATCCCCGGTTCCCCCTGGGCAACGGTGGAACCTACGGGATCACCTATTCGCGCAACTTCACCTACGACCTCTCCCCGGGCGACTACTTCATCGTCTACCACCACCCTGGACTGAACAACCGGTTCGATGTTCTGCCGGAGAACAACCTCTACTTCAAGGGCAACCTGAAGAAGCTTTTCAATGTGGATGATGGAAGGGTGCTCGTTGATCTCGGAGCTCTTGATAGCAGGAATGCGGCGACCGCCCTTTTAGGAGCGCTGGATTCGGTGAACATCGACGACACCTACGTGATGGATACCTTCTCCATTGAAGACCCTTTGATCCGGATCGAACCGCCCGGTGAGCTGATCGTCGGGGATGGGCTGGTTGTTACAGGAACCACCAACCTTGCCGGAGGAGGGACGACCCCCGACGGAATCAACGTTGCCGACACCCTGACCCTGACGATCACCTCGCTTGACATGCATGAATCGGGGAAGGCGAACACTGTCATGAAGATTCCCTTCAATTGCACCACGCCCGGGGGTTATAGTCGCGATACCGGTCTTCGTTCGTTCTCCTATGGCTCGATCGATACCAGCACCTGGTATCCCGGGAAGTACCTGGTCACCGTCTGGTGCAAGGACGTTAACCTGAAAGAGACCTGCACCTTCGAGCTTCTCGCCGAGGGGAGCGAGCGTAAGACTGCGGAGAGTGAGGCACACAATCCTTTCCCGTTCTGGACCCCGGCACCACCCACCTCCACGCCTTCTGTGGAGCCGGAGTTTACGCCCATCTCCCTGCCTACGACCCAGTCTACACCGGGACTCCTGGGGTTTGAGGTACTCATCGCGGTCATCGCGGTCATTGGCGCACTCGTTGTGATGAGGAGGCGATAAAGCTGGATCTCACCTTTGACGAGACCTTGTTCAACAAGATCATCGTCGTTCTTATAGTCGCGATCGTCATCGTCGGTACCGTTGCAGTCCTTCAGTTCTCCGGTCTTCTCGGTGGCGATGGAGATGACCCCGAGCCCGTTCCAGCCCCCCCCGGCGAGCCCACTCCAACCCCTGGCGAGCCCGATGGACAGGGGAGGGCCACCGGTCAGAAGTCCTACGCCTGGTCCTACCGTGGGAGCAGGATGGTGATGGACCTCACCATCCCTGGCACCACCCACCAAAGGTTCGTCTCCTCCTCCCAGGGGACGTATGAAGACAAACCACAGCGTATGGCTGAGTTTGTCGTGACCGACGGCGACGATGGTATCATCGCCACTGTTGCGGAATGGTTCCTGGCCACGTCCCGAACGTCGGGGTACGGTGACGGCGATACCGTCTCTAACGTCCTCACCTTCGTGGAGAGCCTCAAGTACACAACAGATAGGGAACGCGGCGCGACCGACGCTTACCCGAACTATCCGGTCATAACCCTCGCCACAGGAGAGGGCGACAGTGAAGACCATGCCATCCTTGCTGCCGCCATCCTCAACCGGATGGGCTACGGCGTCGGCCTCCTCTACTACCCTCCGACCCACGACCGGCGCACGATCATCCCCGAGGCCACCGCCCTTGCCCTGATCACCGATGGCACGGTTCCCGGGCGGATCCACTGGGTTGTTGCTGATGCGCCCGCGGGCAGGTTCGTCTATTATCCGGAGAACGGGACGTTTGATGCCACCCTCCCGGGGGGTGCCGATCCCGCATCGGGGTGGTACTCGGGTAGCGCCGTCTGGCACAACGCCACGGACTCAGGCACCTTCGAGAGCGTGTGCTACTACCCCGGGAACCGGACATTCGTCCCTGGACCCGGGGTGCCCGATATCGATAGGATCGTCGTCGAAGATGCCGTCTGGAATCAGCCCGTCATCGTCAACGCGGCCTGGACCGTGGATACCGAGGATAAAGGTTTTCCACGGAGCGCCTACGACGGGATGGCCCCGTACTTCAACGGTGGCGACGGCCTCTGGCTGGGCCGCCCCCTCTCGCGGGACGACCGGCTCGACGCCGGTACCACCATCGCCGGGAAGCAACCTCTCGACGAGATGCCCCCGTTCTCGGCGAACGAGAGCCTCACGGAGATTCTCCGTATCCCGGTCTCTGAGATCTCCCCTCCGGTGAAGGCCTGGCTGAAACCGGTACAGGATTATTACACGGATACCTGGTACCCGACCAGGGTCTCCTGGAGTTACACCGACAGGTGGAAGCTCCATGAGAACATACTCGAGATGCGGGATCCCCTGCTTGAAAACCCGGGGGCATACTCGCTCCAGGGTATCACCGAGGTCGTCGCCCCGGTCCCCTGGCGGATCACGTATACGGTCCCGAGTTCGGGCTCTGGCGGCTCTAAGGGGATGACCCCTTACAGCGATGCCCGGTTCGCGCTCTACCGCATCGAAGGCGATGTCGCCGTCCTTGACCGGACGTTCGGCTGGCAGACGATCTACGGCGCGGAGTCGCGCAAGAGCGAATCCATCTTCGGTCCTGGGGAATACGCGCTAGCGGTCTTTGTCAGGAACTGCGCGGTGGATGCGGTTATCGAGTATCATGGTCGACCGGCCGGGAGCGCCTATCACGGGGGGATATGATGTTTGACTTCCCCTCCCGCTTCAGAGAGAAGATCTCCTCTCTGTTTGAGAGGAAGGCGAAAGAGATCCCTCGTGAGGACACCGCCCCGGATGAGATTCCGGATCCCACTCCCCTGATCCTGGATCTCCCGCCCGCAGATCCCGACATGGATGTGCTGGAACGTTACTGGCTGGTCCCCCCCTTCTCCTACACCAACATCTACCGCAGGGACCCGATCACCTTCGGGTATGAGGTCGTCGAACCCAGGGTCACGGAGAAGGAGCTGATCATCCTTGAGGAGACGTTTGAACACCTCAAGGCGATGTTGATCTATGATACCGCCCGCAAGAGGGGCGAGCTCGGCGTCGATCCGGACCTGATCAAGAAGGTGATCCGCTCCTTCGACCCCGATATGCCTGACGAGCGGGTGGAGATACTCGTCTATTACCTCAGACGCAACTTCATCGGTTACGGAAAACTGGATCCTCTGATGAACGATGATCGGATCGAGGATATCACCTGCAATGGCCCCGGTGTCCCGATCTTTCTCTATCACCGGAGGTACGCGAACATCCAGACGAACCGCGTCTTCGACAGAGATGAACTGAACAAGTTCGTGCTCAAACTCGCTCAGAAAGCTGACAAACAGCTCTCGCTCTCGACCCCGCTCATCGATGCCGCCCTCCCGGAGGGATCACGGGCCCAGATCACCTACACCGATATCGTCTCCTCGAAGGGGAGCTCGTTCACCATCAGGAAGTTCCGCGCCGATCCCATGACCCCGGTCGATCTCATCGCCAACCACACCTACGATCTCGATCTGATGGCGCACATCTGGCTTGCGGTCGAGAATCGGAAGAGTATGATCATCTCCGGGGGGACGGCGTGCGGCAAGACCTCGACGATGAATGCCGTCTCGTTCTTCATACCCCCCGTGGCAAAGATAGTCTCGATCGAGGATACCCGCGAGATCCAGCTCCCGCACGAGAACTGGCTGGCGATGCGGACGCGGGAGAGCACCAGCGTCGCCGGCACCGGCAACGTCAGCATGTTCCACCTCCTGAAGACCGCGCTACGTCAGCGACCTGAATATATCATCGTCGGTGAGGTGCGTGGTGAGGAGGCGCAGACCCTCTTCCAGGCGATGAATACCGGGCACACCACCTACTCGACGGTCCATGCAGGAAACGTGCGCGAAACCGTGAACCGCCTGATCCATGACCCCATCAACGTCCCGGTGGCGATGTTCAACGCCCTCGATCTGGTCCTGGTGCAGAGCCTCCTCTACGATAAGGGGCGGGGTTTCCGCCGGTGTCTCTCGTTGAACGAGATCGCGGTCGTTGATGATGGGGTGCGATGGGAACCGCTCTTTACCTGGGACCACCGGACGGACCGGTTCGTAAGGGTATACGAGCAGTCGGCCGTCTTTGATTATATCGCCTACCGGAATGGCTGGAGCAGGGAACAGCTTGAGGGGACCATCGCTCTTCGAAGATCTGCCCTTGAGGATATGGTCCAGGCGGCGCCTCTCTCTCCTGCGAAGGTCGGGCAGATGATACAGGAAATAATGGTGCAGGAACGGGAATGAAGGAGATAGCAGCGTTTCAGAACTTCAGAGACGGGGTGACCCGTTCGTTGCTCTCAGCCCACATACCGATCCCTGTCGCCCGCTACCTGCAGTACGGTCTGCTCGTAATCCTGCTTGCCACCTTTCTCTATATCCTCTCCGCCCTTCTCCTCTCGCTCTTCGGGGTCGAGTTCAACATCCTCCCCTTCTTTCCCTACGGTGTCACCGTCCTGATCGGTTTTGTCGCCGTCGTCGGTCTGCTGTTCCTTGGTATCTTCTTCTACCCCCGCCTCCTGGCTGAGGGGCGCCGGACGCGGATCGAGGTCGACCTCCCTCATGCGGTCACCTACATGCAGGCGCTCTCATCTACCCTCACGCTCTACGAGATCTTTCGGGGCGTTTACGAGGCGGGGGATCTCTACGGTGAGGTCTCAAAGGAGTGTGGGCTCATCGTCAGGGATGTGGAGGCGTTCGGTCTTGACCTCATCACGGCGATGCAGAACGTGATGGAGGTCACGCCATCGGCCAACTTCAAGGAACTGATAAACGATCTCCTGCTGGTCTACCGGAGCGGGGGAAGCCTCACCTCGTTCTTCAACTCCAAGTCGGAGACATACCGTGAGCTTGCCCGGCAGGAGCAGGAGGCGCTTCTCCAGATCCTGGAGATGATCGCTGAGGTCTACGTGACCGCGTTTGTCGCCGGACCGATCGCGATCATCATCATCCTGGTCGCCCAGAGCCTCAGTGGGCAGGCTCCGCTTGAAGGTATCATGCCGCTTATGTACCTGGGTCTTCCACTGGGGGCGATCGCCCTGATCTTCATACTCTACGTCCTTCTTCCGCCTGACGATCTTGGTATCATGCGCCGCGAGGTGCGGGAGACTGAGTTTGGTACCGAGATCCTGGGTCCTGCCATCGAGGGGAGACCTGGTGAGAAGTTCCTCAAGGCCCTTGAGTCGAGAAAACGCTGGTTGCGCGTCATCGAGATCCTCCGCCATCCGGTGACCTTCTATATCTCCGATTACACGGTCGGGGCGGTGATCGGCACCGGACTGTTCTGCGTCCTCTTCCTCAGTTACCAGTTCGGCTCTTTCGGGTCGGTCTTCCCCCTCTATACCCTGGAGGTCTTTCTCTGTCTCGGCATCATCGCGATCGTGATACCGGTGATGATCGCCTACGAGATCCGACGCCGATACGTCATGAAGGTCGAGGAGCAACTTCCTGCCTTCCTCGGCGAGATCGCGGATATGCGCGATGTCGGTATGACGTTGCAGGGAGCCATCTTCATGATCTCCAGTAGCAAGATGGGGGTTCTCTCCCATGAGATAAAGATCACCGCCGAAGAGCTCCGGCTCGGATCCAGTGTTTCGGATGCTTTAGTTCGGATGGAGGAGCGGATCGGTCTGGTCTCGGTGAAACGGGCTATATCTCTCCTGGTGCGGGCGAGCGAGGTGACCGACTACATTCGTGAGATCCTGACGATCGCGATCAACGATCTTAACCACTACATCAAGATGAAGACCAAGCGGATGAACGTCTCGTTCGTCTACCTGGCGGTGATCTATCTTTCGTTCGGCATCTACCTCTACTCGTCGTACCAGTTGAATGTCGCATTTATATCGAGTTTCGAGGCGTTTGATGTCAATTTCAATATCTCTTCGAACATTCAGGAGATGCTCCATGTCGGGATTATCATCGGGTTCTTCTCAGGGATCATGGCAGGACAACTCTCTTCGAACAGTGTACTTGCTGGCTTCAAACATGTCTGTGTGATGCTGGCCGCGACGGTGATCCTCTTTGTCTACGTAATATGAGGCGATTCCATGAAACAAGATAGAAGGCAGCAGGATGACGCGATATCTTCGGTCGTCGGCGAGATGATCATGATAACCCTGGTCATCATCCTGGTCGCCCTCTTTGCCACGTCGGCGTTCTCCATGATCCCGGGCGGCCGGGAGGTGAACGTCGATGTCGTGATGAAGAACGTGTCGGGCGATACCACAGTGGTCTTCTGGCATAAGGGCGGTGACTGGGTGGAGGGGAAGGATCTCGTGGTGGTCGTCATCGGTGAGGAGGGGAAGAGGACTGAGTATACCGATTTCTCCCTCTTTGGTGCCGATGGAAAACCCAAAGATACGTTCGATCTCGGGGGACGCCTGGTGGTGGAAGAGGTCGAACTTAAGAGCGGCGATATCGTACGGCTCGTCACGCAAAAGACCGTCATCTATTCGGGGGTGATCCCATGACGAAGAATGATGATGCGGTCTCGACCGTGATCGCGATGATGCTGATCCTCGGCATCATCGTCACGCTGTTTGCGATCTACTCTGCGACGTATCTTCCCGGGTTGAAGCAGCAGTCGGAGATCGATCATTCCCGGGAGGTGGCGAACGCTTTTGTCAGGTTTGACTCTGACATCGATCACGTGGTATCGCATAAGAAGGCAGCCCGGTTCAGTGAGCCCTTCTCCCTCGGCGGGGGTGATATTCTCTTAAGCCCGGTCCGTTCGAGCGGGCTGGTCTCTGTAGAGGATCGCCCCCTGGTGAACGTGACCGTCACCAACGGGACAGGTGAGACCGTGAAGACCGTGACGTTGAATACCTCCCTGGTGAGTGTCTCCTACGTGCCCTCGTTTACCTCCTGGGAGCCGCAGGGCTACCGCTGGGAGTGCGGGGTTGTTCTGGTGACAAAGGACGATGTGGCGGTGCCGCAGTCGTCGCGGTACAATACGTGGGATGAGGCGTCTGGGGATTGTGGAGCGTTCCTCGAGCGGTTCATCGATCTGGACCTGTCCGGAGATGGCTCTGAGGTCACCATCACCACGGTGAACCTCACCCGGAAGAAGGACGAATCTTTCATCACCGGGAGCGGGATAGCCACGCTTGAGGTGAATGCAACCGTCCTCGAAGAGAAGACTATCGAGGAGGTGACCGGGATCACCTTCGAAAACTGCACTGTCGGCGATGATGATGATGCGGTGTCTGTGATGATGGGGGAGATTCTGGGAGAGCGATGCACTGCTGTGGCTGGTATCGCTACATACAATAGTCCGGCGGAAGCACTCCATACGCTTACGTTCAACTCGCCTGTGAACGTCACCCTCCGGGTCGTGAACGTCGAGGTGAGTGTATGCTAGGTGCCGGTGGGAAGGCCGAGTCTGCGGTCTCCCCGGTCGTCGGGGTCATGCTCCTCCTGGTGATCGTGATCATCCTCGCCGCGCTTGTTGCCGCCTTCGCCGGCGGAGCTGTCGACGGAAAGGAGCATGTGCCCTCGGTGGACCTTGCGGTGTACACTGCGGGGAAGGGTGATGATTTCCGTCTCATCTTCGAGCACCAGGGCGGAGATCCGCTCGGGGTCGGAAGCCTCAAGGTCAACACCTGGGTCCACCTGCCGGGCGGTGATCTTTGTCCTGCGCCGCACGGAGGGAGGGAGTTGGAGGGTCTGTTCGGGACTGCGGACTATGAGGCGGGTGAGACTACGATCTGGAAGGCGGGTGAGATTAGAAATACCACGAACCTGACGACAACCGCCGGGTTCCTCAATCTCGATAAAAAGGAGTTATCTGATAATATCACGCAGTCAACCGTTGTCGATGTGGCGATCTACCATCTGCCGAGCGGCGCCCTCCTGCATAAGAGCAGTCTTTCCTTGAAGGAGCGATGAGTCATGAGAATTCGTATTATGAACGATAGCGCTGTATCTGAGGTGGTTGGCGTCATGCTGCTGCTCTCGGTCACGCTGGTGATCGCGGCTGTTGTGGCGGTGTACGCCACCGGTTCAGCGAGTGAGCCAAGGCAGCCGATAAAGGCGGATCTGGTCGCCTCAGGAGTGGCAAGGGATGGGAACGGCATGTACCAGGTCATCTTTGACCACCGGTCCGGGGACCCGTTCAACGTCGACCAGCTGGCGGTGGGCATCGCCTCACGCGAAAACCTCACCGTGCATACGTTGCTTCGGAATGAACGGGGGGAGTCAGGGGAGCGGTGTATCGAGACCTTTGACCCGGATAGCCAGATGGTCCTGCTCGGTGACCGGTTTAAGGTCTCTATTGGCGAGTGCGACAAAGACGGAGTCGTCATCCTCCCCGGAGACGGGGGAAGTATCAAGTGGGGCCAGCACCTGACATACCGCTTCGTCGACAGCCATGCGGGCTGCGTCATATCGTCGGGGGAGATTTTGATCAGGGAGCCGCATGAGTAGGTTCTTCCTCTTCCATCGAGGGCTGCCCGGGCTGCGCCCCCGAATCCTCCCGGGGCGGGGAGCGCTGCAGGGGTGGATGCCCTCTTCGTTTCAGGACCACAGAAAATTCGCCATCGCGGTGCATGGGTGATAGCATCCTCGATACCTATGGCCACCCCCTTTGGCCCCGCAAGGGAGGAGCTGTTCTCAAGAGAGGGGGGGAAGATCTTTTGCACCCGGGTTTTTACCGGGGGAACATCGTCAACAGTACGTCATTAACAAACGCCTATGTTTACGAATATTAATTAACCATGTCGTGAAGATCAGTATACCTACATGGTTGATGCAGTACCAACTCCTTCCGTCTCGGACCGTGAACAGCCGGTCGACGGCACAGCTCCAGGAGCCGATATCGATGTGGTGACAACCCCTTCCGTCCCGGAGGACCGGGAGCTTCCTAACTACCGGTTCCGGTTCCTCATCCTGATACTTGCAGCTGTCTTCTGCGTCACCACTTCGTTTGTCATAGGCCAGTTCTCGATCGGCGTCGTCGATGCCGCTCTCATCCTCATCTCGCCGGCCGTTCACTTCGCCATGTCGCTGGATATCCCGATTCTGGATGGTATCGTCAGGACTCTCCTCTCACCGCTCATCCCCATGATGGAGACCTGGGACGATGCGATGTACAGCGTCATCTTCAACATCCGTCTGCCAAGGATTCTTACGGCATTTCTTGTCGGGGCCGCCCTCTCGACAGCCGGTGCCTCATACCAGGGAATGTTCCAAAACCCCCTCGTCTCTCCCGATATCCTCGGAGCATCCGCCGGTGCCGGTCTTGGCGCGGCTCTCGCCATCTACCTCTACCTCGGGACAGAGGCGATCACGGTCTTCGCGTTCGCCGGGGGTCTTCTTGCGGTCGGGACTGCGTACGCGGTCAGCCGCCTGGTGAGGGGTAACGCCACCCTCAGCATGGTCCTTGCCGGTATTCTCGTCGGCAGCCTCTTCTCCGCATCCATATCGTACATCAAACTCGTCGCCGATACCAACGATCAACTGCCGGCCATCACCTACTGGCTGATGGGCAGCCTCGCCGGCGCGACCATGGGTGATGTCTACTTTGCAGGCGTGGTGATCATCATCGGTATCATCCCCCTCTACCTGCTCCGCTGGAGGATGAACGTCCTCACCCTCGGCGAGGATGAGGCAAAGAGCATGGGGATCAACACCAACCTGCTCCGCCTGATCGTGATCGTCTGTGCGACGTTCATCACGGCGGTCTCGGTCTCTATCTCCGGCATCATCGGTTGGGTCGGCCTTGTCATCCCACACTTCTGCAGGATGATCTTCGGCTACGACTACCGGAGGATCGTTCCTGCGGCGGTGCTCATGGGCGGCGGATTCCTCCTGCTGGTGGATGACTTCGCCCGGACGATCGCAACCACCGAGATACCGCTTGGCATCCTCACCGCGTTTGTCGGGGCGCCGATATTTGCCTACCTGCTGATACTACGAGGAAGAGAATCATGAATCTTGAAGTTTCCAATCTCTCGTTTGCCTACAGTAAACGCGGCCGTCCGATATTGGATGATGTCTCGTTTTCGGTGAAGAAAGGGGACCTTCTCGCCGTGCTCGGGCCGAACGGTGTCGGGAAGAGTACGATGTTCCGGTGTATTCTCGGGTTTTTACGGAATTACGATGGGAACATCCGGCTGGATGGGCAGGAGATCAAGTCTCTTGATCATCGCGAGATCGCAAAGTATGTCGCCTACATCCCCCAGTCCACGTATCCGGTCTTTAACTACACGGCGCTGGATGTGGTCCTGATGGGACTGACCAATCAACTGAATCTGCTTGCGGCGCCGAACCAGGAACACATCGACGAGGCGTATGCGGCGATGGAGAGCCTTGGCATCGCGCATCTCCGGAATGCAGGATACGGTGAGATCAGCGGCGGTGAGCGGCAGCTTACCCTGATCGCCCGGGCGCTTGTGCAGAAGGCAAAGATCTTGATCATGGATGAGCCGACGGCAAACCTCGATTACGGTAACCAGTTCCGGGTGATGTGCCGGATATCGGATCTCGCGCGGGAAGGCTACATCATCATTCTCTCGACTCACAACCCGGACCATGCATTCCTGTACGCGAACCGGACGCTGATGATGTACAGCGGAAGGGTGATCGCCGATGGGGCACCTGATGATGTCCTGGATGAAAGGCTGATCAAGGTGGTCTATGGCGTTGATGTGAACGTCGAGGATTACCGGTACGGTTCACGCCGCCACAAGCTCTGTGTTCCGATCAACGGTGGGGTCGAGAAGCATGGTTAAGCGTTCTGTTAATGTTCTACGATCAACTTATCCAGAATGATAAGGTATTGTATTTTATATTGATGCGCCCAAACCGTATCTATGGGTTTCCGCCTTTGGGAGGTATCCGTATGAAGAGAGGTTTAACAGTTCTCATGTTTCTGGTTCTCCTCTCCGTCACCACCGTTGCATTCTGCGGTGCTGTCGTTGAGGAGGATCGTCGGACGTTTGTTGATGATGTCGGCCGGGAGATCACCCTGCCGGTTACGATTGATGCGGTCTCGCCGTCCGGGCCGCTGGCACAGATTGTGCTCTATTCGCTCGACCAGGACCTCTTCGTGAGCGTCTCCAGCGAGTTCACCGATGATCAGGCAACCTACATCGATCCCCGGCTTCTGACGCTTCCGATCACCGGCCAATTTTACGGTTCCAAGGCCTCGACCATGAATCCTGAAGCGATCATGGAGCTGGACAAGCGGCTCAACATCGATGTGGTCCTGGATATCGGTGAGGCGAAGGGGACCATGAAGGAGGATCTTGATGATATCCAGACGAAGACCGGTATCCCGTTTGCGTTTATCACCCAGAACAAACTTGAGGATATCCCCGGGTCCTACCTGAAACTCGGTGAACTCCTCTCCCGCCAGGAACGCGGGCAGGAGCTCTCCGACTACGTCTCCGCGCTTCTTGCCGAGTTTGATTCCGGTATGGCCGAGATCGGTGATGATAAAAAGTCCCTGATCTACGTGTCCGCCATCGACGGCAACTCTGTACACCTGATGGGAAAGGGGTCGTACCATGCTGAGGTTGTTGATTATCTCGCAGAAAACCTCGCAAAACCTGCGACTTCAGGCAGCGGAGGGGGCGATGAGTACACGATGGAGAGTATCCTCCAGGTGGACCCGGACATCATCATCGTGGGGTACACCGACAGGCACGCCTACTATGACGAGATCATGACGAACCCGATGTGGCAGTCGCTCTCAGCGGTCAAGGAGGGCAACGTCTATGAGGCGCCCTACGGTCCGTACAACTGGATGGGCGGCCCGCCGTCGGTTCAGCGGCTGTTGTCGATGATCTGGATTGGCAACCTGATGTATCCGGATGTCTTTGAGTACAACATCGATGATCGGGTCAAGGAGTTCTATTCGCTCTTCTTCAGGTACGACCTGACTGATGCGGAGCTGGATGGTCTGATGGTGCATGCAAAGCCCGGTACGGCATCCGCGCCAACGTCCACGCCGCCCCGGTCCCCGGCCCCGGTCTTTGGTGTTCTTGCAGGTCTCGCTGCTGCTACGGCTGTTATCGGTGCGGGACGCCGTCGGTGAGGGGGGGGTCTTGCAATGGCGGTTGACTACATCTCCCTCTGGGTTGAGCAGCACGAGAGGGCCAACCGTCGGAAAGAGATCTGGAATGATGGCAGGAGTTTCTGGGAAGATCCCAGAAACATCCGTCGGTTTGTTGACCGGTTGATGGCCGGCGAGGGGTCGCGCGTCGAGGGGCAGCTTGCGGCGATGCAGATCCCCGTGGGCTCTACGGTGCTTGATATCGGCGCCGGGCCGGGGTCTCTTGCGGTCCCTCTCGCTCTCGCGGGCTGCAGGGTCACGGTTGTGGAGCCGTCCGCCGGGATGCGGGCTGCGATGGAGGAGTACCGGGAGGCGGCCGGTGCTCCGGAGATCCGCGTGATCCCTTCCCGCTGGGAGGATGCGGATCCCGGGGAGGTGGGGAGGCATGATGTCGTCGTCGCTTCGTTCTCTCTGGGGCTTGACGATATCGATCTCTCCCTCAAAAAGATCGATTCGGCGGCGAAACACGCGGTGCATCTCTTCTGGTTCCTGACGCCGCCTGCATGGACCCGGGCGAACATCGTCCTCTGGCCGGAACTTCACGGAGGTGAGTTCGCCTTCGAGCCGACGGCGGATCTTCTCTGGAACTGTCTCTGCCAGCTCGAGATTCACCCGAATATCACGGTCGAGCACGTGAAGAAGGGACAGTGTTACCCGACCATGGAGGAGGTTGTCGCCGACTACTGCCGGCGCCTGCATGTCCGTGATGATGACGGCCGCGAGATCGTTACATCGTTTGTGCGCGAGAGGCTTATGCAGACGGAGGCCGGGTTCTGTGTTCCGGGAACTTCAAAGACGGCCCATATCTGGTGGGAGAAGGGGTCCCGGGAACCTGATTGTGCTCGATGGGATCGTATGTGCCATACCGACCCCGGCACCGCGATAGACTATATCAGTCTCTGGGACGGGCAGCATGCCCGTTCTCTTGCGCAGAAAGAGAGGATGGGCGAGGGTAGCGGGAAGTTCTGGTCGAACCAGGATGTGGTTGACCGATTTGTCCGGAATCTCATATCGGGGGATCGTTCCCGCATCGAGGACCAGATCGCCGGGATGCTGATCCCGCCCGGTTCATCAGTTCTTGATATCGGTGCCGGGCCCGGGACCCTTGCGGTCCCGCTTGCTCTTGCGGGATGCCGGGTTACGGTTGTGGAGCCATCGGTTCCCATGGGTGAGGCTATGGAGGACTACCGCCGGATGGTGAACGCTCCAGCGATCCGTGCAATCCGCAGCCGCTGGGAGGATGTCAGTCCGGAGGAGGTGGGGGTGCATGATGTCGTTGTCGCCTCACGATCCCTCAGTATGGGTGATATCCGAGACAGTCTTCTGAAGATGGATGCGGCGGCGAGGCGTGCGGTGCACCTCTACTGGTTCCTTCCCTCCCTGTCCGGCGCGGGGGGGAGTGTCGAACTCTGGCCGGCGCTCCACGGGGAGCCCTACTGCGAAGAAGCAGGTGCCGATGTCCTCTGGAACGCCCTCTGCCAGCTCGGGATCTATGCGGATCTGCAGGTCGAGACGAAGGGGAGGCGCCGCTGCTACTCCAGTCTTGAGGAGCTGAAGCAGGATTATTATAATCGTCTCTCCGCCACGGAGGACTGGCAGCGGGAGATCGTCGATGCGTTCCTTCTTGAGCGGGCGGCTCCGGAGGGGTCGGGGCACGTTGTTCCGGGGCATTCGCGGTCGGTGCATATCTGGTGGGAGAAGGAGTAGGTCTCGCCGCCTAATTTTTCGGGTTCTGGTGCGGGTCGCCATCCCCCCCTCACGGAAGGGCGCGCAGGCAAATTCATGGAGTGGGGCGGCGGCGCTCGTGCAATGTATACCCCTGAAAGCCCGACCTTTGCCAGATTGCTCCGACCGGTTGCCTCATAGGATCAGGGTGTGCGGAGCTGATCAGGAAATCTCCGGCTTCACGTGGTATCAGCACCCCTACCCTTAACGTCTCTGTGCTCGCTCTCGAATTGTCGGTGGAATCTCAGGCTCACCGGTTCTCCTCGATTTAGGGCTGGCTTTCAGGAGAGATTGATCCGGTACTTCTCCTGGGAATGCGGAGGACTGTTTCGGAGCTAATCTCGTGATATTTACCTCAGTTTTAGAGATCTGATCGACCTGTCGAGTATCTATCCAACCTGGCTGCACAACGAACCGGCCATTGCACGTACCGGCCGGTGCCGGATGCTTACACGCGAGCCTCGTGTACGAAAAACCAAAAAAATGACCGGAGAGGTTACCATGGCTGCAACGTTCGACTGATTTTTCCGGACACATCCTCAAAAATCTCTCTGTGTGGGCCCTGAACCCAGAGGTCGAAACTCCGACGATAACCACACATTTCAAAGATCCAGCCGAGGTTCACGCCCCTTTGGTGGGCGAGCGCAACTTTCTTGCCGCATTTGAGGTGGCCGACGCTCCGTTGCAACAGTGGGATCTCTTCACCCCATATCCTCACCTAACCCCTGACTCCGATCTATCTCGTCAGTATTCACCCGACCTCGGCCGGAACTCATCATTGAGGAGGACGACCGGGCTCTTCCTAAACGCTAGGAAGTGATTAACTTCGCCGGATTCGCCAGGGCTTACGATGGCAATAGGAGAAATAGAGGGGGGGGAGACTGCAATATGGTTCCGGGCGAACCCTTATATCTCCCGCTCTATAAGATCGCTACAGGAAGGAGTCAGAATGAGTCTGCACTCGGAACTGCTCGAAAGGAAGGATGAGATCC
>FZPS01000214.1_pt126 | contig 16818 bp, 17 predicted proteins | sample 1817821 | NCBI WGS metagenome assembly FZPS01 (sample SAMEA104158645, study PRJEB21678) | metagenome | place: Germany | collected 2015-04-21
CATCTTTTTCAACCTGCAGCATTGTGCAGCATTGTATTGACTCCGATTTAAGATATATTACATAAAGTATTTTACTCCCCGCAGAGGAAAGTGTCAACAAAAAGGGACTTACAGCCGGCATCGTGTTTATGCAGATTACAAAAAATCTACCGTAAACCAACGTGCGGATCGCCATATCCCCACATTTTATAAACGTTAGCCTAACAGGGCAGCGCGCCGGTCAAAACCTGCGCTTGTACAACACTTATACAACACTTATACAACACTAGAACAACACTAGAACAACACTTGTAAAACACTATGTACTACAAAAATTTAATAATTAGCATATGCTTTGCGGTTGAATAGAATACAGATTTTACAACGGGGCTGTTTCAAAACCGTTTGCCGGCAGTGCGGTTATATGGTAAAATTAAAATGGCAAAATTTTGAACGGGGTGTTTTTTTTTGGACAGGGGAAAAACGCAAAAAGGCGTAACCTGCTGCATTTCCGGTCACCGCCCGGACAAGCTGCCTTTCGGCTGGTGCGACGAACGCGCGTATCAGGGACTTAAACAATCCTTGCGCTCGGAAATCATAAAATCTGCGCGGTGCGGGTACCGGTATTTTATTTCGGGCATGGCGCAGGGGGTGGACACATGGGCTGCCGAGGAAGTAATCAGGCTGCGCCAGAGCGGTTTTGACGTGCGGCTTGTGGCGGCGCTGTCCTGTCCGCAGCAGGACAGGCACTGGCCCCAAAAAGCGAGGATACGGTTTAGTGAGCTGCTGTCAAAGGCCGATGAAATCCACATCATAAGCGAGCGGTACACCCCGTTTTGCATGGGGGCAAGGAACTTGTGGATGGTTGAGAATTCCTCCCGGCTTATTGCGGTTTTCGGCGGCGGGCAGAGCGGGACTGCAAACACCATCCGGCACGCGCGCCGGTTCGGGCTTGAAATCATCCTGATTGACCCTTGCAATCCGGTATGAATGCCGTCCTCTTTGCGCTTGCGGTTGTACGGCTTATTGTGTTATAATTTTCAAGGTACTATCTGGTAAAAAAACCGGGAGGCGCTTTTGATGGATATTCGCGTGGGGGATGTACTGGTTATGAAAAAGCCGCACCCATGCGGGAACAACCAGTTCAATGTGTTGAGGATTGGTATGGATTTCAGGCTGCAGTGTCAGGGGTGCGGGCATGAGTTCATGGCTTCGCGCCAGAAAATTGAAAAGCGGGTAAAAAAGGTGATAAGGCAGCAGGAAGAGCCTGTGTCGCCATATTCCAACGAAACGGGGCAGGTTAAATGAATATGGATGAAAAACTGGACGATGTCGAAAAGCGCTTTGAGGAGATAAACAAGCGGCTTTTTGATGCCGACGTGGTGTCGGACGTCGAGCAGTATAAACAGATTATGAAGGAAATAAAAAACCTTCAGCCCATTGTGGAAAAGTACAGGGAATACAAGGATGCTGTAAAACGGCAGGAGGAAGCCCGCGCCCTGCTTGCGGAGGCCGGGGCGGACAGGGAAATCAGAGAGCTTGCCGAGATTGAGCTTGAGGAAACCCGCGTCAGTATTGAGCGCACGACCGACGAATTAAAGAAACTTCTTATCCCGCGGGACCCGAACGACGACCGCAACGTGATAATCGAAATCCGCGCGGGCGCCGGCGGGGAGGAGTCGGCGCTGTTTGCCGGCTCGCTGTACCGCATGTATACCATGTACGCCGCCTCCAAGGGATATAAGGTTGAGATGCTGAATATGAATGAGACAGGGCTGGGCGGGATTAAGGAAGTCAGCTTCATGGTTATAGGCGACGGCGCTTACAGCCGTTTTAAATTCGAGAGCGGAGTGCACCGCGTCCAAAGGGTACCCGAAACCGAGGCGGGCGGGAGGATACACACCTCGACCGCGACGGTTGCGGTGCTGCCGGAAGTCGAGGATGTGGAAGTCGAGATTAACCCGGCAGATTTGCAGATAGACACTTTCCGCTCAAGCGGAGCGGGCGGCCAGCACGTCAACAAAACCGAATCCGCCATCCGCATTACCCATCTGCCGTCCGGTCTTGTTGTTGAATGCCAGGACGAGCGCAGCCAGCACAAGAACAGGGAAAGAGCGATGAAAATCCTGCGCGCGCGTTTGTACGAGCAGGAGCAGGAAAAGCTGCGCTCGCAGGTCGCCGCCGACAGGAGAGCGCAGGTCGGCACCGGGGACAGGAGCGAGAGAATACGCACATATAATTTCCCGCAGGGGCGGGTAACCGACCACAGGATTGGGCTGACCCTATACCGGATTGAGAGCATTATGAACGGGGATCTCGACGAGCTTGTGGAAGCGCTGATTACCGCGGACAGGGCGGAGAAACTCAAGGCTTCGGGGGAAGAATAGTGTTTAACTACCATACCCGCCTGCTAAAAGGGGACAGAAACGGAATAAACGAGGCGGCGAGCCTACTGTCAAAGGGCGAGCTTGTCGCAATCCCGACCGAAACGGTTTACGGGCTTGCGGCAAACGCGCTCAATCCCGGCGCGGTAAGGCGGATTTTTGAGGCTAAAGGCAGGCCGCAGGACAACCCGCTGATAGTCCACATATCGGATATAAAGGAATTAAAACCCCTTGTAACCGAAATACCGGATAACGCGAGGATGCTTGCGCAAAAATACTGGCCCGGCCCGCTGACAATGATTTTTCACCGCAGCGGACTGGTGCCCGACGAAGTGAGCGCGGGGCTTTCTACGGTTGCAATCAGAATGCCCTCCCATCCGGTCGCGCTCGCGATTATCTCAAAGGCCGGAGTGCCGCTTGCCGCGCCGTCCGCGAACCGTTCGGGCAGTCCCAGCCCTACCACCGCAGGGCATGTCTTGAAGGATATGGCCGGCAGGATTCCCGCGATAGTTGACGGCGGGGAGTCCCCGGTGGGGGTTGAGTCCACCGTGCTGGATTTGACAGGGGATGTATCGAGGCTGTTGAGACCGGGCGGCATAACTCCGGAACAAATCCGCGCTGTTACCGGCGAGCTGGTAATCGACAGCGCGGTAACCGGCCGGATGGAGGAAGGCACGGCGCCGCATTCGCCGGGCATGAAATACAGGCACTATTCCCCAAACGCCAAGGTGGTTCTTGTCAAAGGGAGCCGCGAGGCCTTCACCGCTTTTGTGAACAGCAAAAAAGGGGAGGGGGTCGCGGCGATGTGTTTTGACGGCGAGGGGCAGGATTTACAGGTCCCGTTTGTAACCTACGGCGGCAGGAACCACCCCGCCGAACAGGCGCACCGAGTTTTTGACGCGTTAAGGCGGATAGACGAAATCAATGCGAAGGTGGTTTACTGCGCCTGCCCGGAACCTGACGGTATCGGGCTTGCCGTGTATAACCGGCTGCTTCGCTCTGCCGGGTTTGAGGTGGTTGAGCTTGATGAGTAGGCTGTATGTTATCGGAATTACCGGCCCGATGGGTTCGGGCAAAAGCGAGGTTACAAAAGTATTCGCCGAAACGGGTTTTTCGGTTATCGACGCCGATATCCTCTCCCGCAGGGTTGTGGAGCCGGGCTTGCCGTGCCTTATGCGGCTTGTGGAGAGCTTTTCTGATGAGATTTTAAACCCTGACGGCACGTTAAACCGCCGCGAACTTGCAAAGCGGGCGTTTGCCTCAAGGGAAAAAACCGAGCTTTTGAATTCCATTACCCACCCGTATATAATTGAGCTTACAAGGTCCATACTAAATGAAACGGAGCAGTCCGGCGTGCCGGCCGCCGTGATTGACGCGGCCCTGCTGTTTGAGAGCGGAATGGATTCGTTTTGCGACAAAACGGCGGCTGTAATCGCGCCGTTTGAAATCAGGCTTGAGCGGGTGCTGAAACGGGACAGCGGTCTTGACAGGGAGCAGGCGGTTTTGCGGATGTCGGCGCAGCAGCCGGAGGAATATTATATAAAACGCGCCGATTTTGTGATACGAAACAGCGGCGATTACCGCAGTCTGCACGAACAGGCGGAAAAGCTGACGCAGAAATTCAGGGAGTGGGCGGATGAAAAACAAATATGCCGGACTGAATGAGGGGTTTATGCCAGAAGGTGTTTCAAAAAAGGCCCCGCCTTTTAAAAAGCGCGCCGGCGAAATCCTATTCTGGCTGGTGTTGCTGACGCTTGCTGCCGTTATGCTGAATTTCGGGTATCTTGTGTTCATGAGGGCTGCGTACCCGCTCAAATACAGGGATTTGGTCATCCCGCTGGCGCGTGAACACGGTTTTGAGCCTTCCCTGATTTTTGCCATTATCCATACCGAAAGCGGGTTTGACCCGAATGCGGTTTCCCGCAAAAACGCAATCGGGCTTATGCAGATTACCGAGGACACCTTTAAATGGGTACAGTCCCGCACTTCGGAAAGGGAATCGCTGTCTGTCGAAAAGCTGTATGAGCCAAAGACGAATATCGAATACGGCATAAAGGTTTTGGCACTGTTGCGGGAAGAATTTACGGATACCGGCACCATGCTCGCGGCGTACAATGCCGGCATTGGCAATGTCCGCCGCTGGCTTAAGGATAAATCTTATTCGGAAGATGGGGTTGTGTTGAAATCCATTCCGATAAAAGAGACCAGCGGGTATGTTAAAAAGGTCCCTGCGGCAAAGAGGATGTATGAAAAAATCTACCAAAAACAGTTAAACAGTTAATAGGAGGCGACAGGCATGTCAAAACAGAATGAAAAATCCCCGTCCGAGGCGCTGAAGGAACGGTTGTTCCACACCCAAAAAGACGCTTATGCCGCCCTTGACGAAACGCAGATACAATCGGCGTTTGACTACTGCGAGGGCTATAAGGCTTTTATCAATTCCGCCAAAACCGAAAGGGAGTTTGTAAAAGCCGCGATAATAACCGCGGAGGAAAAGGGGTTTAAGCCTTTTGACAGGGATAAAAAGCTGAAGCCCGGAGACAGGATATATCAGAACAACCGCAACAAGTCGCTGCTGCTGGCGGTAATCGGTACAAGGCCGATTACCGACGGCGTTTCAATAGCCGCCGCCCACATCGATTCGCCCAGGCTGGATTTAAAACCCAACCCGCTGTATGAGGACAACAACCTCGCATATTTCGATACCCGGTACTACGGCGGGATTAAGAAATACCAGTGGCCCGCAGTCCCGCTTGCGTTGCACGGAGTGGTTGCGCTCAAGGACGGCAGCACGGTCGAGATATGTATCGGCGAGAATGAGTCCGACCCGGTATTCTGCGTAACCGATTTGCTGCCGCACCTTTCCTCCGAGCAGATGAAAAAGAACGCCTCGGAATTCATCAGGGGCGAGGATTTGAATATCCTCGTCGGCTCAAGGCCGTTCAAAGACGACAAAGGCAGCGAGCTTGTGAAGCTGAATATCATGAAGATACTGCACGAGCGCTACGGGATTTTGGAGAGGGATTTCGTTTCCGCCGAACTGCTCGCGGTGCCCGCGTACCCCGCGCGCGACGTGGGGCTGGACTGCAGCATGATAGGCGGCTACGGGCACGACGACAGGGTTTGCGCTTATCCGGCGTTGACCGCGCTGCTTGAAAACCAAAACCCCGCATATACCGCCGTTACGGTTTTAGCCGACAAGGAGGAAGTGGGCTCCGAAGGGAATACCGGAATGCAGTCGGCCTTTTTTGAAAATTTCATAGCCGATATTGCGGCTTCATTCGGCAACGACGCCCGGCACGTCTTCCGAAATTCGGCTTGCCTGTCCGCCGACGTCAATGTCGCTTTTGACCCGATTTACGCCGACGTGGTGGATATCAGAAACTGCGCCAAGCTCAATCACGGAGTGGTGCTGACAAAATATACCGGCTCGCGCGGCAAATCGGATACTTCGGACGCGTCAGCCGAATTCATGGCGATAATACGCAGGCTGATGGACGACAATGGCGTGCTGTGGCAAATCGGCGAGCTCGGCAAGGTGGACGCTGGCGGCGGCGGGACTGTCGCGAAATATATCGCCGACCTTGACGTGGATACGGTGGATTTAGGAGTTCCGGTGCTGTCAATGCATTCGCCTTTTGAGGTGGTAGCAAAACTCGACGTATATATGGCGCACAGAGCCTTTTCCGCCCTGCTCGGCAGGGAATAACCTGTATTTAGGCGGATTGTAAACCCATAAATTTGAGCGCAAAAAAGGGGCATATTCAAAACTTCCCAAAACGCAGAGCTGTTTTGGAGCTTGGCGAATATGCCCTATCTGTTTTTTTAGATTTAACTATTTTTCTTCGTCTTCATCCTGAGCGTCGGGCTGGTCAAGCAGTTGACCGAGCGGCACGCCATCTTCCGCCGCGTGAGGCTCGGCGGCGCCGGCGCCGGTCTCTAAAGCCGGGAGTTCCTTCGGGTTGCGCAGGAAGAAGTAAAGCAGGGTAAACGCTCCGGCCAGCAGCATCAGCCCGACGGCAATCATTATGATTGCGGGGGTGGGGATATTTATACCGGAGCCAAGGCCTTTCGGGTTTTTAAAACCGAGCAGCGCAATCGAGGAGAGGTTTTTGGTTTTGAACTTCACGATACCGTCCTCGACAAAAGTGTCGAGGAAACCGGTAATGCCGTTTTCGTCAAATTCCGCGGCGACAAAGGTGTAATTGGAGCCCTTTGCAGATTTCGGCGCCGGCAGTTCGACTTCAACTCCGTCATCCGAAAGGGTTACCGGGCTGCTGGTGTTGAGTGATTTGTTGTCCACAAGCAGGGCGAGATTCATCGGTATGCGCAAGGTTTCCTCTGGATGGAACAGGCTGTATTTTGATTTCCCGCTTATCGCGGCGGAGATGTGCTGGTCGCTTATCTCCATATCGGATGACTGCACCAACAGGTACAACACCGAATTTTTATCCACTATTGAGCCGTATAATTTGCTGTCAATCAGCATGCGCGAGCGGACGGCAAAATCCTTTGATGAATAATCGAACGCGCTCAAAATTCCGGTATCATAGCTGACGTTGATTGCAACCTTGTCCCCTACAACGGCGGTGGTGCCTGCCCCCCAGACAATCGGCAGGGTGGCCTTTGGCCCGGAGGTTGTAGTGGTGCGTTTCAAAGTGGTGGTTGTCCGGCGCGGCCTTGTGGTGGTGGTTTTTGCGGTTGTGGTGGTGCTCGGCGGCGAAGTGGTGGTTTCTTCATGCTCAATCAGCCAGACTTTGGTACCGATATATTTGATGGAAATGCCGAGCGCGTAATCAATCCACTTTTCGTCATCTTCTATAACGCAGTACACATCGTTCTTGTCCTGCGGCAGGAGATTATCAAACCTCGCGTAGCCGTTTTCATCGGTGCGCTTTTCTTCAAACGGGATATTGCCGATGTAATAAACCACTTTTATGTCGGGCAGCGGGTCGACATCATCTTTATAGTAAACATAAGCGATAAGCTGGTTGTTTGACTCTTCAAGGGAAATTGCGGTGTATATCTCGCCGCCGCGCGCGACTTTTTCCGCGGCGACATAGTTTTTTTCGTTGCCTTCGGTGTCCGATATGGTGAACACCGCTGTGTACAGGCCCGGATTTATACTGCTGATATCCACCACAAACTCGCCGGTGCTGTCGTTGACCGGTTCGCCGGCGGTGCCTATCTTAACAAACTTGCAAAACAGACCTTCGGGGATTTCCTCTGAGCCTGCGGGCTTCCAACTGACTTTAATCTTGTGTTCGCTGATATATTCAAAACTGAACTCAAACTCATCAGGCGGGGTGGTGGGCGCTGTGGTCGAAGTGGTGGGAGATGTTGTTGGCTGGTCGTCGCCCTGATTTGGGGGCTGTGCGGTTACGAAAAGCGTAATAACAACCGCAAGGAATATAAAGCAAACTGCTGACGGTATCAATCTCTTCATAAAGGCATGCCTTCCTTCCTGTTGGAACGCTTATGATTAGACAAGCGGATATTCCCTAACCACTCAATAACGATACCACACTTTTGGGCAAATGTAAACTTTTAAAAACGAACTCATAAAAAGTACCATTTTCGCGCCGGTTAACCGCCGCAGCCGGGACAGACCCCGGAAAAAAACACGTCGCCTTTGCTGAACCTGTATCCGGTCGGGCAGAGCCTTTCCAGAACATTACTGCTGACCTTAAAATCAAATATTTCGCGGCATTTTTCGCATATAAAATGCCCGTGGTCGTTCACATCGGCGTCAAACCGCTGTTCTTCGGCGCAGATATTTACCGTCCTGACCAGCCCTGCCTGAACAAGGGCGTTGAGCGAATTGTATATCGTGGTGCGGGAAAACACCGGGTATATATCAGCCAGTGCGCGGTATATGGTGTCGGCTGACGGGTGATTGCGGTGAGCCAGCAGATAGCTGTAAACGGCAATCCTCTGCTGGGTGGGGCGAATACCATGTTTTTCAAAAATAGCGGTGATTTCAGTTTCAGCCAAGCATAATCCCTCTTGTAATTAATTAATAATTGTATTAATTACAAATTATATAACTCCATTTCCCATCTGTCAAGATTGCAGTTTCGGGCAGTCCGCGTTTTCAGAAAAAAGAACAAATGTACGGCATTTTTCGCAAATCGGTTGATTTTTTAGTGTTATTCTTTTATAATTATTTCATTGATTTAGAAGGTTTTTGAATTGAGGCTGATGAGAACTGCTTTTTTATATAAAATAGCGAAAAACTATGAAAGGACTTGAAAAGATATGGCGGCTGTACAAAAGAAGGGGATTGACTCGGCGGCAAGGACCAAAACCGGCAAGGACAGCAGTGATGATAAAAAGAAAGCTCTTGAATTGGCGCTCCAGCAGATTGAGAAAAGCTACGGCAAAGGCGCTGTAATGCGGCTGGGTGAGAATGTCGGCATGAGTGTGGACGCGATATCCACCGGCTCGATTATGCTGGACGCGGCGCTTGGTATCGGCGGGTTGCCGAGGGGGAGAATTACCGAAATCTACGGGCCGGAGGCGTCGGGCAAGACCACTCTGGCTTTGCATGTGATTGCCGAGGCGCAGAAACTGGGCGGGGAGGCGGCGTTTATTGACGTAGAGCATGCCCTGGACCCTGAATATTCAAGTGCGCTCGGCGTGGATATCGATTCCCTGCTGGTATCCCAGCCGGACACCGGCGAGCAGGCGCTGGAGATAGCCGAGGCCCTAATCCGTTCGGGCGCGATTGACGTCGTGGTCATCGACTCGGTGGCGGCGCTTGTTCCGCGCGCCGAGATTGAGGGAGAAATGGGGGCTTCCCACGTCGGTCTGCAGGCGCGTCTGATGTCTCAGGCAATGCGCAAGCTCGCGGGCGCGGTTTCAAAATCAAACTGCATAGCCATCTTCATAAACCAGCTGCGCCTGAAAGTCGGAACGGTGTACGGCAACCCCGAAGTTACCGCCGGCGGGAACGCGCTTAAATACTACGCTTCCGTCAGGCTTGACGTAAGGCGGGTTGAAACCTTAAAGTCGGGCGGAGAGCCAATCGGCTCCCATACAAGGGTCAAGGTTGTGAAGAACAAGGTCGCGCCGCCTTTCAAGGACGCGACGTTTGACATTATATACGGCAAGGGGATTTGCCACGAGGGCGAGATAATCGACGCCGCGGTGAAGCTGGACATTATCCAGAAATCGGGTTCGTGGTTTTCATACAATGACAGCCGGCTTGCTCAGGGCCGCGACAATGTAAAAGCCCTGTTGCAGCAAAATCCCGAACTCAGGGAAGAAATAGAAAAGCTGGTCAGGGAAAATATACACCGGCTGATACCGTCAGGCGTGGGTTTTGCCCCTGCCGCAAAGACCCCGGCTGAGATTCCGATTGAAGCCGCCGCCAAAGTTACCGCGAGCATGGCGAAAGCGAAAATCGACATATCGGTTGACGACTAATTAATAATATTGCAATACATACCGTATTATACTTCTACCGCATGAAAGGTAAGATTGGATGGTTATCACCGGAATAAAAAAGAAACGTGGCCGCCTTCTTCAGCTTGAGTTCGACTCCTTTCCGAATGTTGCGGTGGACATGCGTACCTTTGAAGAAACCCCTTATCAGGTCGGCTCCTCTTTGACTGAAAAACAGCTTGACGAGCTGGTCAGGATTTCCAACCAGCGGCGTTCCATGGAAAAGGCGCTGTATCTTCTTTCATTCCGGGACTATTCGCGCAGGGAGCTTGAGCAAAGGCTGCTGCGGGAGACCGACAGCGCGGCTGCCGCGGCGGCGGTAGACCGCATGAAGGAATTAGGGCTTATTAACGACGGCGAATATGCCAAAAAACGCGCCGGCTATCTTCTCAACCAGAAACTGTACCCGTCAAGGCGGGCTGTCGAGGAGCTCTGCGCGCTTGGCATAGACCGCAAAACCGCTGTGGAGGCGGTAGACTCTTTTGAGCGAGACGACGTAAGTCAGGCTCTTGCGTTGCTGAACAGAAAATACTATAATATGGGCACTGACAATGACAGCCTGCGCAAGGTTGCGGCCAGCCTGTCGCGCTTTGGGTTCGACAGCGACACAATTCGGCGGGCGATAAATGAATTTAAATCAACGGAACAGGATTTTGAGTTAGATGATTAAGGTTGGAATGGTTTCGCTCGGCTGCCCCAAAAACCGGATGGACGCCGAGATAATGCTTGCCCGCTTAAAAAAATCGGGGTTTGAACTGGTGTCGGACGTCAGCCTTGCCGACGTGATGATTGTCAACACCTGCGGGTTTATCGAAGAGGCAAAGCGGGAATCGATTGAACAAATTTTGGAGTTCGGCAGGCTTAAAGACGAGGGGATTATCAAAAAAATCATTGTAACCGGCTGTATGGCGGAGCGGTACCGCGAGGAGGTTTTGAAAGAGCTTCCCGAATGCGACGCGGTGCTCGGCCTCGGCGCAAACAGTGATATTGTAAAAGCCCTGAATTCGGTTCTCGGCGGTGAAAAGGTCGAGAGCTTTCCAGATAAAAGCTGCTGGAATTTCGACGGGGAACGTTTGCAGACAACGCCGTGGTACTACGCATATATTAGGATAGGCGACGGGTGCAGCAACTGCTGTTCATACTGCGCCATTCCCAGCATACGCGGCAAGCTGCGCAGCAGGGAGATGGACAGTATCCTTGATGAAGCCCGCGGGCTGGCCCAAAACGGGGTGAAAGAGCTTATTCTGGTGGCGCAGGACACTACTTTGTACGGCGTCGATATCTACGGCCGCCCCATGCTGCCTGAGTTGTTGAAAAGGCTTTGTGAAATCGGCGGTATCAAGTGGATAAGGGTTTTATACTGTTACCCCGAACACGTAACCGGCCGCCTGCTTGATGTGATATCCAATCAGGAAAAGATTGTAAAGTATCTTGACTTGCCAATCCAGCACGTCAGCAAAAAAGTGCTTAAGGCGATGAACCGTCCGGGGGATTATCAATCGCTCAAGCACAGGATACAGCAAATCCGGGCTGCGGTGCCCGGAATTGTGCTGCGCACCACCGTTATGACCGGCTTTCCCGGCGAAGGGGAGAAAGAGTTTGACGAGCTTTGCCGGTTCATCAACGAAACCCGTTTTGAAAGGCTGGGCTGTTTCGCTTTTTCCCCTGAAGAAGGGACTCCGGCGGCGGTCATGCCAAATCAGGTCGAGGACAGCGTAAAACAGCGCCGGCGCGAAATCGTGATGCAGGAGCAGAGCCGTATTTCCGATTGGTACAACAATGATCAAATCGGCAGGACATTGAATATACTGGTTGAAGGTTACGATAGCTATGCCGAATGCTGGTTTGGGCGCAGCGAAGCGGACGCGCCTGAAATTGACGGAAAGGTGTTTTTTAGATGTGCTCCCGGCAAAGTCAAACCGGGGGATATGACCTGCGTGCTGATTACCAGCACCATTGACTGGGATTTGATGGGGGAGTGCTGCGAGTGAATACGCCTAACAAGCTGACGGTTTTGCGGGTTATCCTGTCGCCGATTTTTTTGGCGGTGTTGATGATTGAGTTTCCTTTCCATTACCTGATTGCAGGGCTGATTTTCGGATTTGCCGCGCTTACCGATTTGCTGGACGGCAGGATTGCCCGTTCACAGGGACTTATCACCAATTTCGGCAAGTTTCTCGATCCTCTGGCGGATAAAACGCTGACCACCGCCGCGCTGCTGGGTTTTCTTGCGAGCGGGCATATTGACGTTTGGGCAGTGATGCTGGTGTTGGCGAGGGAATTCATGGTTGCCTCAATCCGCCTTATCGCGGCGAAAGATGGCGTGGTTGTCGCGGCAAGCCTTGCCGGAAAAACCAAGACGGTGGCACAGTATGTTTCGGTATTGTTCATGATTGCGGCACTGGAGGTTTCGTCCTGGCAGGCTACGCTGCTTTCCGGCGTTTCAGTACCTTCGGAGTTTTTCAGTTGGATGCTTCTTGCCGGACAGGTTTTCATCTGGTTCTCAGTGGCTTTGACTGTGTATTCCGGTATTGAATATGTCTGGGGGCTCAGGCATTATTTTACCGACAGCAAATAAAACTGAAATATGAACAAACCGAATAATTGCTACAGGCTGTGATAAAGGAGAAGTAGCAGGCTGTTTTCCGCACCAGAGAGAAAGCGCCGCGGCTGAAAGCGTTTTTTGCGGGAACCCTGCGAAATGCGCCTTTTAGCTCACGGGGGGAAATAACAGTATCTTCGTGCGGTTCGCCGCCGTTATCGGGCTGGGGTATCCGAAAGGCTTCCCCGACGAGTGAAACTTAGGAGTGGAACCGTGCCTTGCACCTCCGTTGCCGTACGCAGCGGAGGTGTTTTGATAAATTGGCTTAATGCAACCAACCGCTGGCATAGTCAACCTGTTTTTAGAAAGAAGATGGTGATATGTTCGACAGGATTAGAGAGGATATTGCTGCAATAAAAGAAAGGGACCCGGCCGCGCGCAGCACCCTTGAGGTTTTGCTGTTGTATGACGGCTTCAGGGCGGTACGTTATTACCGCATTGCGAACTGGTTTTTCAGGCGTAAAATGTTCTTTATCGCCCGCTGGTTTTCACAGCGGTGCCTGCGCAAAACAAATATTGAAATCCACCCCGGCGCGACGATTGGCCGCCGGCTGTTTATTGACCACGGTACCGGCGTGGTGATAGGCGAGACTGCGGTTATCGGAGACGACTGCACCATTTACCAGGGGGTAACCCTCGGAGGAACGGGGAAGGATAAGGGCAAAAGGCACCCGACTTTGGGGAATAATGTGATGGTTGGAGCCGGGGCGAAAATACTCGGCCCCATCAAAATTGGGAACAACGTCAGGATTGCGGCGGGAGCCGTGGTTTTGAACGACATTCCGGACGGATGCACCGCTGTCGGGGTCCCGGCGCGCGTGGTCAGGAGGAACGGCGCGAGGATATGCGAACTCGACCAAATCAACATCCCCGACCCGGTCGCTCAGGAAATCTGCAAGCTGCAGATAAGGCTGAATAAGCTTGAGGAGTTTGTAAGCACACTTACAAAGGAAGAAGACGGGGATTGACAAGGGACACGGATTTAAAGTTTAGGGAGGAAACAACTTTGAAGATTTATAACACGCTCACAGGCCGCAAAGAGGAGCTTCGCACGGTTGAAAAAGACGTTGTGAAAATCTACGCCTGCGGGCCGACGGTTTACGACTATATCCACATAGGCAATGCGCGTCCGATTTGCGTTTTTGACGTGCTGCGCCGATACCTTGAGTGGCGTGGGTTTGAGGTCAGGTTTGTCCAAAACTTCACCGACATTGACGACAAGATAATAAAGCGCGCCAACGATGAAAACGTGAGCTTTAAGGAAATTGCGGAAAAATATATAGAGGAATACTGGAAGGACGCACAGGGGCTGAACGTACGCAAGGCGACCGTCCACCCCCGAGCGACCGAGAACATTGATGAGATGATTTCGAATATTGAAAAGCTTGTTGAAAAGGAACATGCCTACAGGGCTTCTAACGGTGACGTGTATTTCAGGGCGAGGAGCTTTCAGGAATACGGCAAGCTGTCTCACCAGAATGTGGATGACCTCGATACCGGCGCGAGAATAGACCCGGCCGACGCGAAGGAGGACGCGCTGGATTTTGTGCTCTGGAAGGCGGCAAAACCCGGCGAGCCGTGCTGGCCTTCACCGTGGGGAGACGGCAGGCCGGGCTGGCATATCGAGTGTTCGGCGATGGCGCGCCGGTATCTTGGGGATACCATTGACATCCACGCCGGCGGGCAGGACTTAATCTTCCCCCACCACGAAAACGAGATTGCCCAGAGCGAATGCTGCAACGGCGTGCCTTTTGCGAACTACTGGATGCACAACGGGTATATCAGCGTGGACAACAAAAAGATGTCAAAATCCCTCAAGAATTTCTTTACCGTCCGAGATGTCGCTGCGGAATACGGGTATGAGCCAATCAGGTTTTTCCTGATTTCTTCCTCCTACCGCAGCCCTATCAACTACAGCACCGAGGTCATCGAGCAGGGCATTGCCGCGCTCGACCGCCTTTACAACTGCCGCGGCAATCTTGAATTTATGATGGGCAATTCTCCTCTGGAGTCTTCGGATGAGGACAGTGAGATGGCAGGCGTTTTCCTGAGCCGCCGCCAGCAGTTTATTGACGCGATGGACGACGATTTAAACACCGCGGACGCCATCGCGGCGCTGTTCGAGCTTGTGCGGGACATCAATATAGCATTGTCGGGCAAACGGCAGCCGTCAAAAAAATTGTGCGGGACAGCCCTTGAGGTTTTTGATGAGCTGACATCGGTTCTTGGCCTGCTGTACGAGCGGAAAGCCGACGGCGATAAGCTGGACGAAAAAGTTGAGGAAATGCTGAAACAGCGAGCCGAAGCCCGCAGGATGAAAAACTGGGCGGAATCGGACAGGCTGCGGGATGAATTGAGGAAGCTCGGCATAATTGTTGAGGACACGCCTCAGGGAATGAAATGGCACAGGGCGTAATCCCCTGCTGAAAGGACTTGCGGAATGGACAGAAGTATTATCACCGTTACTCTCAACCCGTCGATAGACGTTACGCTGTGGACCGACGGGCTTGATATTGACAATGTCAACCGGGTTGTCAGGGAGAACCGGGAAGCGGGGGGCAAGGGGATAAACGTCTCACGGGTGGCAAAATCGTTCGGCGCCCCCACAATCTGCATAAGCGTCGCGGGAAGGGAAAACTGCCGGGAATTCTCAGACCTGCTCGATAGCGAGCGGCTTGAGTACAGGCTGATTGAGATTGAGGACGCGATAAGGGAAAACCTGACCATAAGGCATGGCGGCTACACCTTAAAGATTAACAGGAAAGGCCCCGCCGCGCCGCCAACGGTAATAGACGAGCTGTACTCCCTTATCCAAAGCTGTATCAGACCTGGTGATATCGCGGTTTTTGCCGGAAGCATACCCGAAAACATACCGGTGGAGGATTATATCAAGCTGATACTGCAGGTAAAGGATTTGGGCGCGCTGATAGCTATAGACAGCGATTTTCTGGGCCTTGAGCATTATGCCCGCCTGTCACCGTGGCTTATAAAGCCCAATATCCACGAACTGCGCCGGATTGTAGAGCCCGGCGGCGAATCAGTGGATGATATCGCAAACGCGGCTTATGAGCTTTGTAAAAACGGGGTTGAGAATGTGCTGGTCTCGCTCGGAGCCAACGGTTTGATTTACCTTTCAGAGCGGACGGCAATCAGAGCGTCGGTTCCGAAAGTCGAGGTCAAATCCACTGTTGGGGCGGGCGACAGCGCGCTGGCGGGGTTCGCGGTTGCGTTTTTGGACAACAAGGATATCATGGAATGTGTCCGGCTTGCCGCCGCATGCGGTACCGCATGCGTAATGCGGGAAGGTACGGGGCTTGCGAGCCCTGAGCTTGCGCAGAAAATCATTAGCAAGGTGAAGGCCGGCAGGATTTGAAGCCCCGCCGCGATTGCGGACGTGGTATTTACGCATTATTCGTAAAATTTTTATAAATTAAACTTTTGTTTATTGAAGTTCAAGGCATAAAAAGGTACAATATAAAAAACCAAACCAAAACAGGTATGGGACAGGCGAAAGGAATTGGTGCCTATGTTCTTTTATGAAGGCTATGTGTGCCCGGTCTGCAGGAAGAAGTTTGTGGCGGACGACGATATCGTTGCCTGCCCGGACTGCGGCGCGCCGCACCACCGCGAATGCTGGAAACAGAACGGGGAATGCGTTTACGCAAAGGACCACGGGACTCCCCGCCAGTGGCGGCGCAACGAAGGTTCTTCAAGCACGGCGGGTTCACCCGCTCAGCATACCCCGACTCCACCGCATACCCAGCACCCGCCAAACGCGGACACGGGCGGGCAGGTACGCACCTGTTCAAGGTGCGGAAAGGCAAATCCCGAATTTGCCGAATTCTGCTCGCGCTGCGGGCACGGGCTGAACCCTCCGGACTGGAGGAGCGCGCAACCTTATCCCCACACTCCCCATCCCGGCCAGACGAGGCAGCAGCAGTACGGCGGGTTTTCGGGCGGCTACGGCGAATACACCCCTTTCCGTATGCCGTTTGTGGACCCGTTCGGCGGGGTTGCTCATGACGAAAAAATTGACGGGGTTGCCGCCGAGGATTTGGTCGCTTTCGTCGGGCAAAACTCAGCATATTACCTGCCGCGCTTTTACAGAATGTCCAGCGGCGGGGCGCAGACTTCATGGAACTGGGCCGCCTTTTTCTTCACGCCGTACTGGCTTTTATACCGCAAGAACTACCTCGCCGGAAGCATAGTATTGTTCTTATCCCTTGTATCCTCCTTTATCAACAGCTTTGTTATGAACAACTTTATTTTTCCGGCTCTTGACATGAGCAGCGAATCCGCGATGATGGAGTCCATTTTAAGCCTGATGCGCAGCGGGCGGCATATGAGTTATTTTTACATCATATTCCTGCTGTTTGTAATCAGGGTGCTGATCATGTTTATTTTCGG
>FZPS01000185.1_pt160 | contig 16816 bp, 19 predicted proteins | sample 1817821 | NCBI WGS metagenome assembly FZPS01 (sample SAMEA104158645, study PRJEB21678) | metagenome | place: Germany | collected 2015-04-21
AGTTAAAAGTCTTGGATTAAATATTTCAGACACTGCTTTAATTTGTGCAGTACTTCAATCAGCAATGCCTTGCATGATAATCATTTCCGTATTAGCCGAAGACTTAGGATTAAACGCAAAACAAGCAGTTGAAAATATTTTGGTTAGCTCTGTGCTTTCAATTTTTACCTTGCCGTTTATTTATTGGGTAATTTCGATTTTTTAGTGTTGAGTTTTTAGTGTTGAGTTTTTAGTGTTGAGTTTTTAGTGTTGAGTTTTTAGTGTTGAGTTTTTAATGTTGAGTTTTTAGTTGGAGAGTGTTAAGTGTTTGGTAAAACTTTAAAAACTTTTGCTTTCAGCGAGCTCGTAAACTCGGTTCGAACTTGATGAACTTTACAAACTTTATAAACTTTTAACTGTCGCTATTACAAACCTGTCTTTAGCATTAAAATCTTGAATAATTTCAACCTCATCAAAGCCATAATTCTCGCAAATTTCAGCAACTTCTTTTCCGAACATTTCATTTATTTCAAAAAATAAAACTCCGCCTGATTTTAAATGTTGTTTTGCAAATTTTGTAATTGCTTCATAATATACCAAAGGATTATCGTCTGAAACATAAAGTGCTTTTTCTGGTTCATAATCAACAACATTTTTTGACATTAGTTTTTTTTCTGAATTTGTTACATAAGGTGGATTTGAAACTATAATATCAAAAAATACTTGCTCGAAAAATTTATCTTCTTCCGATAAAATATCACAACAATAAAAACACAAATCCACATTGTGATAATCAGCATTTTTACTGCAAACATCTAAAGCTGATGCAGAAATATCAACTACGCTAAGTTCTGCATTTTTTAAATTCTTTTTTAAACTAATAGCAATATTTCCTGAACCTGTTCCAATATCAAGAATTTTTAAATTTTCTTTGGTAGAATAAAACTTAATAATTTTATCAACTAAAATTTCTGTTTCTTGACGTGGAATTAATACTCGCTTGTCAACAAAAAACTCTAAATCGTAAAAATAAGCCTTGTTTAAAACATATTGAACTGGCTCTCCACTAATTAATCTGTCTTTTTTATTTTCAAGCTTTAAAAATTCTTCACTGCTTAAAACTTCGCTCTTTTTTAATAAATATTCGGTATTATTGAAATCTAAAATCTCTTTTATATAAAATTCTGCTATTGATTTTCTTTCTTCAAAATCATAAAATTTTGGAAGCAAATCCTGTATTTCCAAGCTATATTGCTCTATAGTTTTCAATCTAAAAAATTTTTGGCACTAAATTTGGTTATTTATAAATAGTAACTTTTTTGAAAATGTCTGAATTTCCTCCGATGTCAATTCTTAGCCCTAAGAAAGTCGGAGGTTTTTTTTATCTTATTATTTCAATTTCACCATTTTTTAAAACTCTAACAACATCTGAGCTTCGTGCTTTACTTAATTCATCTAATCTCAAAGGCACAATATAATCCACTGCCATTTTTATTTCATTTGACACATCAAAATAACCCAAAGGCGGATTTTGTCCAGAAAGATTTGCCGAAGTCGAGACTATTGGTCGTCCAAATTCTTTAATTAGAGATTTGCAAAACTCGTCTCTTGTAACCCTAATACCAATGGTGTTGTCGGCAGCAATTAAATTTTTAGCAATTTTTTTCGGTTTAGGATAAATTATTGTTAAAGGTCGAGTTGAAGCATCTATTAGTTTTAAAGCCATTGCTGGAACTTCTTCAACATAGTTTGCCAACATTTCTATAGAGTCAACCAAAATCAACATGCTTTTTGTTATATCTCTATATTTAATTGTATAAATATTTCTAACAGCCACTTCATCTAAAGCATCGCAACCAATACCCCAAATTGTGTCTGTAGGATATAATATTGTTCCACTATTTTTAAGCACTTTTATTGCTTCTGCCACTATTTCTTCTTTCATAAATTTTGATAAACTCTATATAAATTTTTAATCATATTTTCAATGCTAAAATCCTTTACTCGCAATTTTGCTTTTTCGATAAGTTCTAATTTTAGCTTTTCGTCTTCTAAGATATTTTTTATTGCTAAGCCAATGCTTTTGGGATTAAAAACATCAACTTTTAAAGCTGCTTGTCCTGCAATTTCGGAACAAGCTCCAAACTCTGCTGTAATTACTGGAACTTCTGAACTAAACGCTTCTATAATTGGAATTCCAAAACCTTCGTAAATTGAAGGATATGCAAATACTTTGCTAAGTTTATAAATTATTGGTAAATCTTCATTGCTTACATTATTCAAAACATGAAGTTTATGCTTAATTTTATGATCTTCTGCCCAAGCAATAATTTCATTCAAATATTTTGTTTTCCGTCCCACTAAAACATAATCTAAATCAAAGTTAAAATAAAAAATAGCTTTTAACACTTGCAAGGCATTTTTTCTTTCTTCAATTGTGCCTACAGTTAAAATATATTTTTCGGGCAAATTATATTTTTTTCGTATTCTATCAAAATCTTTTTCAGAATATTTTTGCGAAAAATCTAAATTACAAGATTGATAAACTACTTCTATTTTTTCGGGGTTTATTTTAAATTCTTCAATTATATCATTTTTTGTTTGAATACTTGTAGCAATGATTTTATCGGCATTATCACAAGCAAATTTGAATTTTTTATAATAAATTTTTCTATCTACACATTTATAAAGATGTGGTAATTTCAAAAAAATTAAATCGTGAATTGTAACAATTTTTTTAGCTTTTGTTTTAGCAATATTTTTAGGAAGTTCGTTGCTTAATCCATGATAAATATCTGGATTTATTTCTGCAATATCGTTTCCCATTTTAAAACTTCGCCAATAAGATTTTAAAATTGAATTTTTAGTTTTTGGACTAATAGTATTTGTCCTATATTTTTCTTCTAACAAATCGGTTTCGGGATTTGGAGAAAATAAATAATAGGAATTTTGCGGATAATACTCATGCAAGGCACGAATAATATTGCGACTATAATTTCCTAAACCACTTTTATTTGAAAAAGCTCGTTTTGCGTCAAAAGCTATTTTCATAATTCACTTATTATTTTCCTAAACCGACACAGCATGTTCTCTTAATGCATCGTTTAGCGAAGTTTTTTTATCAGTTGATTCTTTTCGTTTTCCTATTATCAAAGCTACAGGCACACTAAACTCTCCTGCTGGGAACTTTTTAGTTATATTTCCTGGAATAACTATAGACCTTTCTGGAACAAAAGCTTTGTATTCTACCACATCTTTTCCTGAAACATCTAAAATTTTTGTTGAACCTGTTATTACCACATTTGCTCCTAAAACTACTTCATTTTCTAATCTTACACCTTCCACCACAATGCAACGCGAGCCTATAAAGCAATTGTCGCCAATAATAACTGGTGCAGCTTGTACGGGTTCTAAAACTCCGCCAATTCCTACTCCGCCCGATATATGCACATTTTTTCCAATTTGAGCACAAGAACCAACAGTTGCCCAAGTGTCAACCATTGTTCCCTCATCTACATAAGCACCAATATTTACATAAGAAGGCATCATTATTACTCCTTTTGCCAAATAAGAACCATAGCGAGCAATAGCATGTGGTACAACACGAACTCCAAGTTTGTCGTAATTTTTTTTCAATGGAATTTTATCATGATATTCAAAAATGCCGAGTTCTGTTTTTTCCATTTTTCTAATTTGGAAATACATAATTACTGCCTTTTTTACCCAATCGTTAACTTTCCATTCGTGAGCCGAAACAGGCTGAGCAACTCTCAACTTTCCAGAATCCAACAAGCTAATTACCTCATTTATAGCCGATTCCACTTCAGGCTTTGCTAATAAAGCTCTATCGTCCCAAGCCGAATTTATAATAGTTTCTAAGTTCATAAACACATTTTTTTAATTTTCCAAAGTTAATAAATTTAGACAAAAGATTAGTCAAACAAAATATTATTTCTATTCTAAACAAAAAATAAGTATTTTTACCAACTAAAATAAATTGCTAAGATTAATATGAATATTCTTGTTTTAGGTTCTGGTGGTAGAGAACATGCTTTAACATACAAAATTGTGCAAAGCAAATTGGCAAAAAAAGTATTTGTAGCTCCTGGAAATGCTGGTACTAACAAAATTGCAAAAAACATTAATTTAAATCCTTTAAATTTTGAAGAAGTTTCAAGTTTCATAGAAAACAATAAGGTCGAACTTCTTGTTGTTGGTCCCGAAGCTCCTTTAGTTGCTGGAATTACAGATTTTTTAAAATCATTAGACAAACACAAAAACTTATTGATTATTGGTCCTAGCAAAGAAGCTGCTATGCTTGAAGGCTCTAAAGATTTTGCAAAAGCTTTTATGCAAAAATATAATATTCCTACGGCGGCACATTTTTCGGCAAACAAAGAAAACTTAGCTCAAGCAATAAACTTTCTAAAAACTCTAAAACCTCCTTATGTTTTGAAAGCAGATGGTTTGGCGGCTGGAAAAGGAGTTTTGATAATTAATGAACTAAGCGAAGCAATTTCTGAATTAGAAAATATGCTTAATGGAAAATTTGGTCAAGCAAGTTCAAAAGTTGTTATCGAAGAGTTTTTGAAAGGAATAGAATGTTCGGTTTTTGTGCTTACCGATGGTAAATCTTATGTAATTTTACCCGAAGCAAAGGATTATAAAAGAATTGGCGATGGCGACACAGGTTTAAATACTGGTGGTATGGGTGCAGTTTCGCCAGTTCCATTTTACACAAAAGAATTTGCCCAAAAAGTTAAAAATCAAATCATTACTCCAACTGTAAATGGAATTAAAAACGAAAATTTTGATTATTGCGGATTTATTTTCTTTGGCTTAATGAATGTTGACGGCAATCCTTATGTAATTGAATATAATGTTAGAATGGGCGATCCAGAAACAGAAGCTGTTCTGCCAAGAATAAATTCAGATTTTTTAACGCTACTTGTGAATGCTGGCAACAAAAATTTATCTAAGACAAAAATAGAAATTTCGGAGCAAGTTGCTGTAAGTATAGTTGTGGCTTCTGGCGGCTATCCCGAAGATTATGAAAAAGACAAATTAATCACAGGTATTGAGCTTGTTAGTGAAAGCATAGTTTTTCATGCTGGCACAAAATTAAATGGGAATAATATTGTAAGTTCTGGAGGTAGAGTGCTTGCAGTAACCAGCTTAGCAAAAACCATTCAAGATGCTGTTGCAAAATCTTATAAATCAATTGATAAAATCCATTTCGATAAAATGAACTTTCGTAAAGACATAGGTCAAGACTTAAAATGATAAAATTGTTAAAATCAAACTCGCCATTAAATTATTTATTAATTTTTGGAATAATGCTCGTTTTTTGGGCATTTAAGTTTGTATTTATGCCTTCGGGAGTAGAAAATTATGAAGTTTACGGGCTATTTCAAATAAATTTCGGACATAGATTAATTTATCAATATCTAAATACTTTTATTGGTTTTGTCATTTATTTTTTATTAGCTTTACTTTTAGTAAAAGCAAATTCAGACCTGCAAATTGTAGAAAACACCTATCAAAGTCCAGGAATGGTATTTGCATTTTTAAGTGGAGCATTTATAAACATACAAAAGTATAATAATGTCTTGATTTCCTGTCTTTTAGTTTCTATTTCCATAGCAATAATACTTTATTCTATAAAAAAACACATTGCTTTAGATAATGCTTTTAATGCTGGTCTTATTTTTGCAATTGCAACAATTTTTTATCCGAAAACAATAGTATTTTTGCCAATATTAATAGCAAGTATGTTTATTGTAAAACCAACTGTTGCCCGCGAAGTCATTAGTCTTTTTCTTGGAATTTTAACTCCACTAATTTTATTTTTCTCATATTTTTGGCTTTTTGGTGATATTGATTCAATAATTTTGAAAACTAAACTAAGTTTTACTCAAGATTTTATATATATAAGATTTTCTTACTACAATAAATTTATTTTTGTTCCTCTAATTTTCATTTGTATTTACGCCATAATTGCGAAATTTACATTAAGCGTTTCTCAAAAACTTAATACAAGAAAATTTCAAACTATAATTTTAATTTACTCCATATATTCTTTGATAGTATTTTTAATTCCATTCATGCCAGACGAAACTGTGGTTTTTCTTTATCCTTCTATTTCGCTACTTTTAACATTAGTTCTTGTAAACTCTAAAGCAAAAATACTAAAGATTATATCACTTATAGCTTTTGCAGGTTTAATTGTTTCTCATTTATTTCAGATTTATTTTTATTTATCTATTTTTTAAAATAATTTTATCACAATGGCGTTTAGTACAAAAAAACATAAATTGAAGATATACAGAAAAAGAAAGCAGTGGAAGTTATTATTGGTATTATTTGCACTTTTTATTGGTGGCTTATCAATATTTTTTACCAACAATTTAATGAAAAAGCTATCGGAAGAAGAGCATAAAAGGATTCAATTATGGGCAGAAGCTACTGAGCAGTTAATAAATGTATCGCCAGATCAAGATGTTAGCTTTTTATTTGAAGTTCTTAAAAACAATGAAACCATTCCAGTGATATTAGTTGATATGGACGACAATATTATTTCATTTAGGAATATTGATTCCGTAAAAATGCAAAACCCAGCATATGTTAAAAAGAAAATAACTGAGTTTAAAAATAACTCTAACGAAAATTTCATAATAAAAACCGAAGATGGCAAAGCTCTTAACCAGATTTATTATTCGGACTCTTACTTACTAACTCTATTGTATTATTATCCATACTTTCAATTAGGTTTGGTATTTCTTTTCATTTTAGCTTCATATTTTGCTTTTTCGGTAAGCAAACGTGCCGAGCAAGATCAAGTTTGGTTGGGAATGTCGAAAGAAACTGCTCATCAGCTTGGCACTCCGATATCGTCTCTAATGGCGTGGATAGAAATTTTAAGAGACCAAGTTAAAGATCCTGAAATAATAAATGAACTAGAAAAAGACACAAAACGTTTAGAAAAAATTGCTTCAAGATTTTCTAAAATTGGTTCAAAGCCTAATCTTTCCGAAGAAAATTTAAGACAAACTTTGCTATCAACTATCAACTACATGACTCTTAGAATTCCTAGTTCTATAAAAATAAGTCTAGTAAATCCACTTAAAGATACTGATACAAAAGTTAAAATTAACGAAGATTTATTTGAATGGGTAATAGAAAATTTATGCAAAAATGCTGTTGATGCAATTGGTGAAAAAGGCGAAATTTCTATAAGCTACGAAGAAACGCATAAACATATTTATATCGACATTAAAGATACTGGAAAAGGTATTGCTAAGTCGGAGCAAAAAACCATATTTAATCCTGGTTACACAACAAAAGCCAGAGGCTGGGGATTAGGCTTATCATTGGTTAAACGCATTGTTGAACAATATCATCAAGGAAAAATATTTGTTAAAAGCTCAGAACTTGGAATCGGTACTACTTTTAGAATTGTATTAAAAAAATAGTTTTACGATAATACTCTAAAAACTACATTTAGAATAATATTTAAACAGACTTTATAGTAATAATCATTTTTTTCATTGTTATTTGAAATAGTTTTTATAAATTTGCACGAAATTTTTTCAAGGAAAAAAGTGGTGGCTTTAGAAGAATATATAGTGCAACTCAATGGGCTTGATAATAAGGCTTATGACTTTGATTTTGTTGTTTCAGATGATTTTTTCACAAACTTTGAAAACAGTCAAATCAAAAAAGCAAGTCTTAATGCACACCTAACATTAACAAAAAAACCTGATTCTTTAGAATTAGAAATAAGTGTGTTAGGTAGTGTTACTCTTACTTGCGACCGTTGCTTAGATGAATACAAAGAAAATATTGATTTTAAAGACACAATTTTTGTTGAATACGGTGATAAAACAGATTTTAACGCTCACGAAGATTTTGTTTTATTAAAACAAGGCGAAAATTCAATAAATGTTGCTCAATTTATTTATGAATTTGCACATTTTGGTTTGCCTTTAGTGCATTATCACCCTAATGATGAAAATGGCAAGCCAACTTGCAATCCTGAAATGCTAAAAATTTTAGAGAAATATAGCCTTGTTGAAGGAAAAGACGAGGAAAATGTTGACCCATGGTTAAGTCAACTTAGTGATATAAAAAATTCAATGTTAAATAATTAAAATTTTAAAGAGATGGCACATCCAAAGCGTAAAACATCAAAACAAAGAAAAAACAAACGTCGTACTCATTATAAAGCAAGTTTACCAACACTTGCTAAATGTTCAAATTGCGGTGCTACAGTAGAATATCATCATGTATGTCCAGAATGTGGATACTACAGAGGCAGACTTGCAATCAGTAAAGAAGTTATAAGCTAATTTTAGTGAAGATTGGTATTGACATAATGGGCGGGGACTTTGCTCCCATTCAAACATTAAAAGGAACAATCCTAGCAAAAAAAGAATTAGACGACCAAGACAAATTAGTTCTTTTTGGTCCTAAGAATATTATTTCTGAAAAGCTAATTGAACATGGCGAGAATGTGGCTGACTACCAAATAGTTGACTGTTCTCAAACCATTGAGATGAGCGAAGACCCAGTTAAAGCATTTATTGCCAAAACCGACTCTAGCATTACCAAAGGATTTTATTATTTACAAAATGATTTAATCGATGGCTTTGCTTCTGCTGGAAGTACAGGTGCTATGCTTGTTGGGGCAACAAAAGTTATAGGTTTAATTGATGGAGTTTTAAGACCATGCATTTCTTCACATTATCCAAATGATGAAGGACAAGATAATTTAATTTTAGATGTTGGCATAAACTCCGACTCTAAACCTGAACAATTAGTTCAATTTGCACAACTTGGCAGTTTGTTTGCCAAGCATATTATGCATATTGACAATCCTAAAGTTGCACTGCTAAATATTGGTGAAGAAGAAAACAAAGGCAATAGTGTTGTTAAAGAAGCATATCAATTACTTAAAAACGAAAGTTCTATAAATTTTGTTGGTAATGTTGAAGGCGGCGATTTATACAAGAACTCTAGAGTTAACGTAATAGTTTGCAATGGCTTTACAGGAAATATAGTTTTAAAACTTGCGGAATCGTTTTACAATATTTTAGCTGATAGAAATATTAAAGATCCGTTTTTCGAAGGTTTTAATTACGAAAATTTTGGTGGCACACCAATTCTTGGGACAAAGAAAACCATTATTGTAGGACATGGAAAAAGTAGCGATATAGCTATAAAAAACATGATTTTACTTACTGGAAAAATCATTAAATCTAAACTTTGCGAAAAAACAATTAAAACGTTTAACTATGACAAAAATTAGAGCAGCAATCACAGGCGTAGGTGCGTATGTTCCACCTTATGTGTTAACTAATGACGAGTTAGCAAAAATGGTTGATACCACTGACCAGTGGATAATGGAACGCATAGGCATAAAAGAAAGACATATACTTTTAGAAGAAGGTAAAGCAACTTCTGATATGGCAACAGAAGCGATACTTCAACTTTTAGAAAAAACAGGAACACACCCCGACGAAATTGACATGCTTCTTTGTGGTGTGGTTACACCCGACATGCAATTTCCTGCAACAGCAAATATTATTTGCGATAAAGTTGGAATAAAAAATGCTTTTGGCTATGATATAAATGCTGGTTGTTCGAGCTTCTTGTTTACACTAGTTACAGCAGCTAAATTTGTTGAAAGTGGCTCTCACAAAAAAGTAATTGTTGTTGGAGCAGACAAAATGTCTTCAATAGTTGACTATAAGGATAGAAACACATCTCCTATTTTTGGTGATGGTGCTGGTGCTGTTCTTTTAGAACCTTGTACTGACGGCAATGGCTTAATTGATTCTATCATGCACGTTGATGGTTCTGGTCGTCAGCATTTACATCAAGTAGCTGGTGGCTCACTAAGACCTGCAACTTTTGAAACTATTTTAAGACGTCAACATTTTATTTATCAAGAAGGACAACCTGTATTTAAAGCAGCGGTTTCTAATATGGCTGATGTTTCAGTTAGAATGATGGAAAGATATAATATTACTCCTGAAACATTAAAATATTTAGTTCCACACCAAGCAAATATGAGAATAATTGACGCAACAGCTAAAAGAATGGGTATTACTAGAGAAAAAACCATGCTTACTATTACAAAATATGGTAATACTACCTCTGCAACTATTCCATTGTGCTTGTGGGAATATGAACACGAACTAAGACCTGGCGACAATATTATCATTGCTACTTTCGGTGCTGGATTTGCTTGGGGTTCTACTTATGTTAAGTGGGCGTATGATGGTAGTAAATTTGCTAAACCTGAACAAAACTCAGTTAAAAGTTAAAAGTCGAAAGAATTTCGGTGTTTCGACTACGCTCAACACCCGATATTGGAATTACTCGACACTCGACATTAAAATGTAGATTAGAATTATGATTTAATCCAATACAACTTAATGAGCTTGAAAACTTTATAAACTTTTAACTCAATTCTGAACTTCCCCAAGATAGCTTTAATAAAAATTGTTATTTTTTGCACAGAAAACAAGAAAAAATCAGCTTAAGTGTGTAAAAAATTACTATTTTTGTAAAAAAATGGTTTTTAAATTATGGAAATTATTTCACAATTAGGAGTTATTCCTTTTAATTTTGATGTTCTTGCATCGTATTTAAAAGATTACAAATCTCCTCGACAAAAGATAATCGAACTCGAAAAGCAAGGGACAATTATTCGTTTAAAGCGTGGAATGTATGTTGTTTCACCCAAGATTACTAAAAAAAATATATCTACCGAATTAATTGCTAATCATCTTTACGGACCTTCTTATGTATCTATGGAAAGTGCTTTGCGGTTCTATGGCTTAATACCTGAAAGAGTTTTTAATACATCTTCGATGACATTAAAAAGAAGTCGAACTTTTAAAAACCATTTTGGACATTTCACATATATATATTGTCCTGCAAATTATTACTCAATAGGAATTTCACAAATTATTCAAGAAGATTATGCTTTTCTTATTGCCTCGCCAGAAAAAGCCTTGTGCGACTTAATTGTTTACACTCCTAAATTACAACTTCGTTCCATAAAATCGCTTCGAGCTTTTTTAGAAGAAGATATTAGACTTGATATAGATGAATTTTACAAAATGAATATTTCTATATTTGAAAAATGTGCCGAAGTGAGCAGAAAAAAAACAGAAATTACAAATATCATAAAACTTTTGAAAAATGAGTGTGTTTGATCAAATGCTAGCACGTTATAATGTGCATGAGACTGGAATTACTAATGCAAGCTATGAAGTTATACAGGAGATAATTCTTGCTGGACTTTATAGAGGTGGTTTTTTTAATAATGCAGCATTTTATGGAGGCACTTGCCTACGTATTTTTCATGGATTAAAACGGTTCTCGGAAGATATGGATTTTTCTTTAATTTCTCCCGACCCCAACTTTCAGCTTGAGGAATATTTCCCAGCAATCATTAACGAATTTAATGCTGTGGGTAAAGATGTTGTGATTTCAAAAAAAGAAAAAAAAGTGTTCGGACGTGTTGAATCTGCATTCTTGAAAGACAATACTGCCGCCTATGATTTAAGATTTAAAACTGAAAAAACAATAAAAATCAAAATAGAAGTTGATATTGACCCACCTATGAAATTTGATACCGAACAAAAATTATTATTACTTCCTTTCTCTTTTATGACACGTTGCTTTGTTTTATCGGACTTATTTGCTGGGAAAATGCATGCCTTAGTTTTCAGAAAATGGAAGCAACGAGTAAAAGGACGCGACTGGTACGATTTTGAATGGTATATAAGAAATGGTGTAGAATTAAACTTTAATCATTTGCAAGAAAGAATCAGGCAGTTTAACGGCATTGAAATGAGCCAAACACAATTCTTAAACGAATTAAAAGAACGTTTAGCCAACACTAACATTGACGCGGTAAAACGTGATGTATTGCCTTTTATTAAAAATCCTGACGAATTAGAAATATGGTCAAATGATTATTTTTTGCAGTTATCGGATATGATTAAAATAAAAAACCCAAAGTTTTAAAACCCATACCAATTTGTGGAAGAAAATGGTAAAATAATCAATAGCGATTACCAATCATTAAATAACATATCTAAACGTACAGCAACAACCGAGTTAACTGAATTAGTAAATCAATTTAAAGTCTTGACAAAAACAGGAACATCGGGTTCAAACATTTCATATAAGATAGTGGGGCAAGTGGGGCATTGGTTGGGCAATAGTTGGGCTGTATATCACAAAACCATCCTAACTAAAGAAAATTTTCTATTGTTTTTAGGGATTGCCTTAAAAAATATTTATATTTGGGAAGTGAATAAAACCTTACTAACAAAAACTTACATTTGGCTTTTTGCCTAAAAAATAATTTTTAATATGGAAAAAATGTTTGAACAAACTTTTAAGAATATAGATGATATTTTACATAAAGATGCTGGTTGCAGTAGCGAATTGGATTATGTAGAACAAACCAGTTGGATTTTATTTCTAAAATATCTTGACGACTTGGAGCGTGACAGAGCCACAGCAGCTGAACTAACTCAGAGAAGCTACACTCCTATTATTGATGAAAAATTTCAATGGACAAAATGGGCAGCTCCCAAGCTTAGACAAGCAAATGGAACTGTAAAGATAGACTATAATGCACTTACAGGCGATGACCTTACCGAGTTCGTAAACAACAAACTATTTCCTTATCTTAAAAACTTTAAACAATCAGCACAGGGAGCTGACACTATTGAATATAAAATTGGCGAAATTTTTAGCGAATTAAAAAACCGATTACAAAGTGGCTATAACCTAAGAGAAGTTATAAATCTTGTTGACGAGCTACGTTTTCGCACTCATGCAGAAAAGCACGAAATGAGCCATTTATACGAATCGAAAATTAAAAACATGGGTAATGCTGGACGAAACGGAGGTGAATATTACACTCCACGTCCGCTGATTACAACTATTGTAAAAGTTGTAGACCCTAAAATTGGCGATAAGATTTATGACGGAGCATGTGGCTCTGCAGGTTTTCTTTGCGAAGCCTTTAATTATTTGAAAAACAGACCTTCAAAAAGCTCGGGTCTCTCTACTAAAGAAACAGAAATACTTCAAAAGCACTCGTTTTTTGGGAAAGAGAAAAAATCTTTGGCTTACATAATTGGCATTATGAATATGATTTTGCATGGTATTGAAGCTCCTAACATAATACACACCAATACTCTTGCCGAAAACTTAGCCGACATACAAGAAAAAGACCGCTATGATGTAGTACTTGCCAATCCTCCATTTGGCGGGAAAGAAAGAGCAGAAGTGCAACAAAATTTCCCAATAAAAACTGGCGAAACTGCTTCTTTATTTTTGCAACACTTTATTAAAATATTGAAAGCAGGCGGAAGAGCAGGTGTAGTAATTAAAAACACTTTTTTGAGCAATACCGATAATGCCACCATTGCCATTCGTAAAACCTTGCTTGAAAGTTGTAATTTACATACTGTTTTGGATTTACCGGGTGGAACATTTACGGGTGCAGGAGTAAAAACTGTAGTATTGTTTTTTGAAAAAGGTAAACCAACGCAAAAAACATGGTTTTACCAGCTTAACCTCGACCGCAATTTGGGCAAAACCAACCCACTCAACGAAGACGACTTGGCAGAATTTGTAAAATTGCAAAAAACTTTTGCCAACAGTGAAAACTCGTGGACAGTAAACATAAATGATATTGACCAAAGCACTTTTGATTTGAGTGTAAAAAACCCAAATAAAAATGAAGTGGTTCAACTTCGCTCACCACACGAAATTTTGAAAGAAATGAAAGCATTAGATGAAGAAAGTACTGACGTTTTAGAATCAATTAGAGATTTAATATGAAAGGTTGGATGTATATATTAGAATGTGCCGATGGAAGCTATTACACAGGTAGTACCAACAACTTGGAACTTAGGTTGGCACAACACCAAAATGGAGAGGGTGCAAACCATACAAAAAAGAGACTACCTGTTAAACTTGTTTACTATGAAGAATTTCAAAGAATTGATGAAGCATTTTATAGGGAAAAGCAAGTGCAGAGATGGGTAAGAAAGAAAAAAGAGGCGTTAATTAACGGAAATTACGAAAAACTTCATGGTTTTGCTGAATGTAATAACGATACACATTTCAAAAATTTTAAAAATGGGGAATAATTACAAATTATATTTTATGACGGTGGTTTCGGCTACGCTCAACCACCGCATTGCACTCCGGTGGTTGAGCGGAGCCGAAACCACCGTTGACAATGAAAAAATGGAACTGGTCACAAATTGTGACCGGTTCAAATCTTTAAAACATTCCTCTGTTAATCCCTATGCTTTTACTGAACAAGGCATAGCAATGCTTTCTGCCGTGTTGCGAAGTGATAGAGCTGTAAAAGTAAGCATTCAAATCATCAATGCTTTTGTTGCAATGCGAAAATTCATTGCTAGTCACAATGGATTGTTGCAAAGAATGGATAATATTGAACGCAAACAAATAGAAACCGACCAAAAACTTGAACAAGTTTTTAAAGCTTTAGACAACAAAGAAACCATTCCCACTCAAGGCGTATTTTTTGATGGACAAGTATTTGATGCTTATGAATTGGCTTCAAAAATTATTCGTTCTGCTAAAAACAGCATAGTACTGATTGACAACTATATAGACGAAAACACATTAACACATCTAACTAAGAAAAACAAAGATGTAAAAGTTTTGCTATTGACAAAAAGCATAAGTAAACAATTACAACTTGACGTACAAAAAGCCAATGCCCAATATGGTAGTTTTGCAATAAAAACATTTACACAAAGCCACGACCGTTTTATTATTATCGACAACACAGAAGTGTATCATCTTGGTGCTTCACTAAAAGATTTGGGTAAAAAATGGTTTGCGTTTGCAAAAATGGATAAACATTCTGTAGAAAATATTATAAATTTAATAGAAAGATAATGGACAATAAATAATTGATAATGAACAATAGCAATGAATGACAGAACAATGGAAAATATAAAAAAAGAAAAAAAACATAGCTTGCCGAAAGGATGGGAAATAAAGAAGTTGGGGGATGTTTTAACTATTGAACGAGGTGGTTCTCCACGTCCTATAAAGAAGTATTTGACTGATTCTTCCGAAGGTATTAATTGGATAAAAATATCTGATGCCACAGCATCAAATAAATATATCTACGAAACGAAGGAGAAAATCACTAGGGAAGGGCTACACAAAACAAGAATGGTCCATGAAGGTGATTTTTTACTTTCAAACTCAATGAGTTTTGGAAGACCATACATAATGAGGACTTCAGGGTGTATTCATGATGGATGGCTGGTTCTCAAACAGGAAGGTGAGAAAGTTTTTGAAATAGAATATCTGTATTACCTTCTCTCTTCACCATATTTATTCGAGCAATTTGACTCTTTAGCTGCGGGGTCAACTGTCAGAAATTTAAACATCAGATTAGTAAGCTCGGTAGAAGTTCCAGTACCCCCCCTCCCCGAACAACAACGAATTGTTTCCATTTTAGACAAGTGCTTTTCGGCTATTGAACGTAGTCGAAATAATGCCGAACAAAACTTAAAAAATGCCAAAGAACTTTTTGAAAGCTATTTGCAGGGGGTGTTTGAGAAAAAGGGTAATGGTTGGGAAGAGAAAAAGTTAGGGGAAGTCTATGATGTTCGTGATGGAACACACGATAGTCCCAAATACCATAATCAGGGTTATCCATTGGTAACTTCAAAAAATTTAAAGAATCACAAGCTCACTTTTGATAACATAAAGTTTATCTCTGAAACAGACTACTTAAATATTAACAAGAGAAGTAAAGTCGATGTTGGAGATGTTCTTTTTGCGATGATTGGAACTATTGGAAATCCAGTAGTCATAGAAGATGAACCAAATTATGCAATAAAAAATGTTGCTCTATTCAAGGTAGGAAACAATCAGAATAGTTATTTTTTAAAGTATTTCCTTGATTCCAAGCAGACTATAGAAAAAATGATGCGAGATGCTAAAGGAACAACTCAGAAGTTTGTTGGACTGGGATACTTGAGAAGTTTTCCAATTCTTGTTCCGCCACTCAAAGAACAACAAACCATCGTCCGCCAATTAGATACTTTACGAATAGAAACACAAAAATTAGAGTCTATATATCAGAAAAAAATATTACTTTTGGAGGAATTGAAGAAGTCGATTTTGCAGAAGGCTTTTTCGGGAGAATTATAAATAGAAAAAGGAAATATAACATGAAACAGCAAAGTGTAAATTATTATAAGCAAGTAGATATAGATTGTTGGGATGATTTTAAATGTTATTCCGATAAGTTTCCTCTGGGTACTATTTTTCGCGGACAATCTGATTCAAACTGGGACTTAAATTGTTCTTATGAAAGATCTTCACTCTTTAAAAGTTACCGTTCAGAAGAAGTCATGATAAATGAATTCAAAAAGATTGCACATTTTTATATTTCAGAACATAAAATGCCTATGACAAATCTTGCTTGGTTAGCTCTAATGCAACATCATGGGACTCCAACTCGCTTAATTGATTTTACGAAATCGCCATTCATCGCAAGTTATTTTGCCTATGAAAAATTGGATAATAATTCAGAAAGAGTTGCAATTTGGTGTATAAATAAAGGAAACCTTTATGAAAGAGTTTTATCCAAGGTATTAGATAAAATACCAGATTATAAAACAACAGGGAATAATTGCACTTTTCTTGATTCTGATTTTGACAAAATAACTAATCAAACAGGAATTGAATGTGTAATACCATTTGAAATTGAAAATCCTAACGAAAGATATTATTTGCAACA
>FZPS01000213.1_pt206 | contig 16808 bp, 16 predicted proteins | sample 1817821 | NCBI WGS metagenome assembly FZPS01 (sample SAMEA104158645, study PRJEB21678) | metagenome | place: Germany | collected 2015-04-21
GAATAAACGCATTGGGCGACTGGATCGGCAAACGATTTAAAAAGGCAGACAGCGGCAACGTATCCATTGCGGAGGGCTTCGTAACGGCAAGCCTTCTTTTTTGCATAGGGGCTTTGACCATAGTGGGATCCCTTAACGCCGGACTCACCGGGGATAATGAGATGCTCTTTACCAAATCCCTGTTGGATCTCATATCTTCTGCTATCCTGTCCGTGAGTCTCGGTATCGGCGTCATGTTTGCGGCAGCCTTTGTCCTGATATTCCAAGGCTCCATCGTACTGCTGGCCCAATCTTTACAGCCGGTACTTACGGATTCAGTCATAGCGGAGATTACCTGCGCGGGTTCCGTTATGATCATAGCTCTGGGACTGAATCTTATTGGGCTTGCGAAAATCAAGGTGGCAAATTACCTTCCGGCAATTTTTGTTGCGCCCGTGATTTGCTGGATACTCACGCTGTTCTAATGAAACGAAAGAGAAAAGAGGCATAAACATAAAATAGATGGGCGACAATGTAGGCAAAAACTATATCGACAACGGCATAATAAAAGAATGTACAGGATCGGACCCGGCAGCGATTTTAGATGCCCATGAGGGCATCAAGATTTATGAGGTGATCCGGATAATCGACGGCATCCCTCTGTTTTTTGAAGACCATTATATCCGGATGTGCAAGTCCTTCCAGTCTCTCGGACATGCCTGCCGCATAGGCGCTGAGGAGTTTAGGGAACAGATCCATAGAATTGTAGCGGTCAACGAGAACGAAAATTGCAACATCAAGTTTATTATCTTTTCGGCTAACGGAGAGCAGAGGGTTCTGGGATATATAAGCAAGAGCTATTATCCTTCTTTGGAAGAAATAAGAAACGGCGTTCCCGTGGGGCTGCTTCCGCTGGAACGGGAAAATCCAAACATAAAGCTTGTGGATCACGATTATAAAAAGAAAATCAACAAGATTAAAGCTGAAAAAGGTTTTTATGAAGTTTTCCTTGTTGATCGGGAAGGCAATGTAACCGAAGGCGGCACATCGAATATATTTTTCATAAAAGGCAACAAGATACTTACCGCTTCGGAAGAGAAAGTATTGAAAGGTATAACCCGCATGCACGTCATAGAGGTGTGTAAGGATATGGGTTATGAGGTGGTTGAAACCTCAATTGCGGCCAGTCGCCTCCATGAGGCGGAAGGAGTGTTTTTATCGGGAACTTCTCCCAAAGTTCTGCCCGTATCGTCCATTGACGATATAAAATACTCTTCGGCCAAACATCCGGTTATTGCCGCTATCCGGGAAGCCTTTGATGACAGGATAAATGAATATTTAATGAAAAACAGGTGATTTAAGCGAGGAATCTTACGTGCTGATCACAGCTAACCATTTTCGGAAAATGAGCTGAGATGGTTAGCTTTTCAGTCTTTTGCCCTGATCACAGCTAACCATTAATTAAAATTATGCATCCACACTACCGGAGGGAGAGCCATGAATTTTGGAGAATATGATAGATTGTGCAAGCAACAAGAAGAGAAGAACAAAAAATATCTTAAGATATTTGAGCAGGATTTAAATAAAGCCGGTCTGATTCAAAAAACAATTGAAGAGCATCTTTTTAATGTGGATTTCTATATTAACACGTATTTGTTTAGAGAAGGGCCGTTGGGGATGGAGGAAGGATGCACTAGTAGGGTAGGATATTTTTTAGGGCATTACTTTCCCCATAAATGCAATTTTACTAATACAGCTGTTGTACTGATGCGCAAAATAGGATAAACTAAGATATTATGAAACTTGTATTTCTAAGAAACCTGATACGCGATACGAAGCGTTTAAAAATAATTATCATATGTGCTTTGGTGCTGTTGGAATCAACTGTCCTTATCGGGGCAGCTTTTGATCCTGTGCCTTCGGCGAGTATCGGTATAATCGGCGGTGCGGACGGTCCTACTTCCGTTTATATTTCGGGAGTGGGCAGCAAGAGGATTCAGAAGTTGATAAATGATTTGTTGGCAAGAAATGTGGAAGAGCCATACCGGCCGGATAATGAGGAGCCTGGCCGAGAGGAAATTTCCGGAACTGAAAAACCTATTGAAGAAGAAAGGGATAACACAAGCACGGATTTGCCTGAAGCTACAGAACAGCAACGGAAGGAAGCTGCTGAAAAGGGTTTGTTGATCCTGATTAATAAGCAGAATCCGGTAGATAAGGATTACAAGCTGGATGACCTGGTACCTATTGAAAAATACTATGCTGCCGACCGGAGCAAAGCAGCAAGATATATGAGAAAGGAAGCGGCTCAGCAATTTTACAAGTTGGTTGAGGCCGCTGCGGGAGAAGGATATGAGCTGGTTATGACTACGGCCTATCGTTCCTACGATTTCCAACAGATTCTCTGGAACAACTACGTTGCAAATGAAGGTGAGGCTGCGGCCTCGCGATTCAGCGCAAGGCCGGGACAGAGCGAGCATCAGAGCGGACTGGCGGTGGATGTGAGTTCGCCTTCCGTAGACTATTCTTTGACTGAAACCTTCGGCAAAACGGAGGAAGGCATCTGGCTGGCGCAGAACGCACACCGGTTCGGATTTATTATTCGATTCCCGGAAGAAAAGGAAAGCATAACGGGTTATCTTTACGAGCCTTGGCATATCCGTTACGTAGGGGAGCCTGTAGCCACGGAAATTTACGCTAAGGATCTGACGCTGGAAGAATATCTTGAGTTATATGGTCTAATATAAAAGGATCCGGATTTCGAAATAGGGCCTATTGCCCTATTCTCGTTGCTTGTGTTTTAGCTGGTTTCATCTGAAATTGACGGCGGGATTTACCCGTCTTTTTGTACCGATTTTTTTGTTGCCCGCCAATAGGATTTAGTGTATTATAATAGGAAAACCTTGACGGAAGCATATTAATTAAACGGATAAGCATGTGCAACAACCCGGAAGCATAAACAAATCCCTTTGATCAGCTTTATGCAATTATTAAGATTAACTTATCTCATTTTGTTATAGAAATTGAAAGCCCTATACAAGTCTCATAATACAATAATAGAAACACAGAAAGGAAATATCGAAATGGCAATATATATTGAAGATCCATCAAGAACTTTTAACGAATATCTATTGATACCCGGATATTCATCCATAGAATGCCGGCCGGAAAACGTAAGCTTGAAGACGCCCCTTACAAAATTCCGAGAAAGAGAAAAACCTGCCATTTCACTGAATATACCGCTGGTATCCGCCATCATGCAGTCGGTTTCCGACGACCGGATGGCAATAGCCCTTGCCAGAGAGGGCGGGTTGTCATTTATCTATGCTTCTCAGCCCATTGAAAGCGAAGTTGCCATGATCAACAGAGTCAAGAGCTATAAAGCCGGTTTTGTCACCAGTGACTCCAACGTCCGGCCGGATCAAACGCTGAAGGACATTCTGGAGTTAAAGAAAAAGACGGGACATTCTACCGTTGCGGTAACGGATGACGGAACCGCCAAAGGAAAAGTGCTCGGCATCGTTACCAGCAGGGATTACCGGGTCAGCCGGATGTTTTTGGATACCAAAGTTGAGGAGTTTATGACTCCTTTTTCCGAACTGGTCTATGCGGAGGAGGGGATCAGCCTTTCCGAAGCCAACGATTTGCTCTGGGCTCATAAGCTGAATGCGCTTCCTATCATAGATAAAGAAGGAAGATTGACCCACTTCGTGTTCCGCAAGGACTACGAAGCGCATAAAGAGCACCCCTATGAGCTTTTGGACGATAAAAAGAGGCTAATGGTAGGCGCGGGGATCAATACAAGGGACTACGAGGAAAGAGTGCCGGCTTTGGTAGAGGCCGGAGCCGATGTTCTCTGCATCGATTCATCGGAGGGATTTTCTGAATGGCAAAGACGCACGCTTCAATATATTCGCAAAGAATTTGGGGACAGTGTTAAAGTAGGAGCGGGGAACGTAGTGGACAAAGAAAGCTTTTTGTTCCTTGCCGAAGCGGGCGCTGATTTCATAAAAGTCGGTATAGGAGGCGGCTCCATCTGCATCACCCGGGAACAGAAAGGCATCGGCAGAGGCCAGGCCACCGCTGTCATTGAAGTCGCGGAGGCAAGAAATGAATACTTCAAGAAAACCGGTGTCTATATCCCGATCTGCTCCGACGGCGGAATCGTCTATGATTATCACATGACGTTAGCGTTGGCCATGGGTGCGGACTTCCTCATGCTGGGAAGGTATTTTGCCAGGTTCGATGAGAGCCCCACTAATAAATTGAACATCAACGGAACCTATGTTAAGGAATACTGGGGCGAAGGCAGCAAGCGGGCAAGAAACTGGCAGCGCTATGATCTGGAGGATGAGGATGATTTCTCCTTTGAAGAGGGAGTGGACTCTTACGTACCCTATGCGGGAAGTCTCAAGGACAATTTAAAGGTTACTTTGAACAAGATCAAAGCTACTATGTGCAATTGCGGCGCGCTTACGATTCCTGAACTCCAGGAAAAAGCCAAGCTCACCGTGGTATCGGCTACCAGTATAGTGGAGGGCGGCGCCCACGATGTCATTTTGAAAGACAGCTATCAAAATCCGGTCAGATAGTGCTGTCTGACCGGATTCAATGTTTTTTCGGTTAATATTAGCAAGATTAGATGGTATAGGAGTGATTGCGGCGAGCCTTCTGCGCAGGTTAGCCGATTCGTTTATGCAAAAGAATACTAAAGAAGCTTTAAAAGCAGCTTTTCCGGTTACCATACCGGTTTTGACCGGTTATATCTTTCTCGGTATGGGTTATGGCGTTTTAATGAGCAGCATCGGTTACGGTTTGGGATGGACTGTATTTATGAGCCTGTTGATATTTGCGGGCTCCATACAGTATATTTCCATTGCTTTGCTGACGTCAGCATTCAATCCTCTTTATACATTGCTGCTTACGCTGATGGTCAATGCCAGGCATCTCTTCTATGGAATTTCCATGTTGGAACGTTACAAGGGAGCGGGACGCCTGAAGCCTTACCTGGTATTCGGTCTCACCGACGAAACCTTTTCCCTTCTCAGCGCCGTAGAGCCTCCGGAAGGGATAAGCCGCAAATGGTTTCAATTCTTTGTCACCATGTTGAATCACGTCTATTGGGTGGTCGGCTCCGCTTTAGGAAACATTTTAGGTTCGATGATAAGCTTCAATACCAAAGGGCTTGACTTCGTGCTTACGGCACTTTTTGCCGTGATCTTTATCGATCAGTGGAGAAGCACGAAAAACCACATTCCTGCCTTGGTTGGTGTAGGAGGCAGCTTGTTGTGCCTTCTGATCTTCGGACAGGATAATTTTATGATTCCGGCCATGGTTCTCATCCTTTTATTGCTGACCGCTTTACGCAAGCGGATCGATGAAGAGGTGAGGTCATGACGCTTACTCCGGCGCAAACCTTGATTACTGTTGCAGTATTGGTCTTGGGGACGGTAATTACACGGACACTGCCCTTCTTTCTCTTCCCGCCGAACAAGGAGACACCGGCTTTTATACTGTATCTTGGCCGGGTGTTACCGTATGCGGTCATGGGGCTCCTGGTAGTATTTTGTCTCAAGGGAGTTACGGTGACGGCAGCGCCTTATGGCTTGCCCGAACTCATTGCCATTCTGTGTATACTTGCTCTCCACCTTTGGAAAAACAACATTCTGCTATCCATCGGCGGAGGAACAATCATCTATATGCTGCTGGTTCAGCACTTTTTTATCTGAAATTGTATTTGATGCCGGACATTTAATTAGTGTCTTGCATTCTTTTTACAGGTTCAAATAGAAAGGCAACCGCTTTCTGCAAAGATCTTTTTTTATTTTTTTACTTTTCTTGTACGAAAATCTTCTTTACTGTATACTAATAGCCTAAGATGAATCTGGTAACCTGATAAAGAAAGGATAATAAGTCAGTGGAAAGAGAAACGTTACAACAAAGAACCGGCTTTGCGGGAACATTGGAAGAATATGTTGATGTAATGCTGCGGCAAGTAAAGGAGCAGGTAGGCGACAAGAAAGTGCTGTGTGCTTTGAGCGGAGGCGTGGACAGCGCCGTCTGTGCAGCCTTGGTGCATAAAGCGGTGGGCGATCAGTTAATCTGCATCTTTGTGGACCACGGTCTGATGCGAAAAGGCGAACCCGAAATGGTTTCTCACATATTCGCTGATCAGTTTCACATGAAGCTCATCTCCGTCAATGCGGCGGACCGTTTTCTGGACAAACTGGCCGGCGAGGAGGATCCGGAAAAAAAGAGAAAGATCATCGGCGAAGAGTTTATCCGCGTATTTGAAGAAGAGGCGAGGAAATTGGGTAAGATCGATTACCTTGTTCAGGGGACCATCTACCCGGATATTCTGGAGAGTAAATCGGAAAAGGGTGTAGTCAAATCCCACCACAACGTGGGCGGCCTGCCGGAGGATTTTGACTTTGAACTGGTGGAGCCGGTGAAGTATCTGTTCAAGGACGAAGTGAGAAAAGTCGGCGAGATGCTCGGCCTTCCCCGTGAACAGGTCTGGCGCCAGCCCTTCCCCGGTCCGGGACTGGGCGTCAGAGTGATAGGCGCCATCACCCGGGATAAAGTGCGGATCGTCCGAGAATCCGACGCCATATTCAGGGAAGAGATCAGCAAGGCCGGTCTTGACAAGGAAATCTGGCAGTATTTCACCGTATGCCCGGGAACCAAGTCTGTCGGCGTAGAGGACGGCAGAAGAACTTACGGCCAGGCGGTGGTTTTGCGCGCCATATTGAGCACCGACTCCATGTCGGCAAAAGTCGCAAAACTTCCTTATGAATTGCTTGAGAAAGTTGCCCTTCGCATCACCGGCGAGGTGGAAGGAGTCAACCGGGTCATGTATGATGTCACTCCCAAGCCGCCGGGAACCATCGAGTGGGAATAATAGATGCACGCAAAACCCTTGAATCCGTATAAACCATATGGGGTTAAATATAGAAACATAGACCCAAAAATGATATGATAGCTACACATCATATCATTTTTGGTTGTAGTGTAATGGCTTTATCATAATCAGTAAAACCGTAAACATATTATCGTATGGTAAAAGGCCCGTGGAATACCGGTATGATCGGAATCGATGAAGTTGAAAAAATGTTGGAGGAACTTGCTGCAGAACTTCCTCAAGAGTTCTATAAAGAACTCAACGGGGGCATACTTTTACTGCCTCAGGCCAAGTTGAATCCTGCAGGCCGTAACAACGGCCTGTATATAATGGGCGAATACCACTACGACAGGAGCATGGGCAGATACATCGTCATCTATTACGGTTCCTTCCAACGTTTGTACGGTCACTTGGGGAAAAACGCTTTGAAACGGAAGCTGGCTCGGACCCTGAAGCATGAATTTACGCATCATCTGGAATCCCTGGCCGGCGAACGGAATTTAGAAAAGGAAGACGAGAAGTTCTTGCAGGATTATCTGAAACGAAACCGTTGATGTATTCGATTATAGAAATCAGGGTCAGAAGTTATATAATGTACAGCCGCTAATAAATAAATCCTATGATTACATATCCCACAGTTGTTAGCAGTGCGGCGCTGAGCGTATATGGCGCCGCAACTTTTATTTGCCTCAAATTTGACACTCCGGTTCCCGCGCATGTCATGAAAAGGGTGTCTGAATAAAAGCAGAAATTGCAGCCGAACACAGCCCCTGATATGATCGCGGCAACCGCAATCGAAGGGTTCGCTTCCATGACTATGGCCAAGGGAATGAAGATCGGTATGGTGATTACCTGCATCACCCAATATCCGGCTGTCGCAAAGGTAGCCAGGGCCACCACTACAAAAATCAGAGCCGGCAGCAATTGGGGAGATACGGTCTTGACGAGTCCCCCTATCAGGAACTCGAAAAACCCCATTTCTGTGTTAGCGGCGCTGAGCATAAAGGCAAAGAATACAATGATGGCCATGTTTGCCATGGATTTTGCTCCTTCGAAAAAGGAGCTCATGAATTCTGACAACGTCATAATCCTTTGCGAAAGATAAAGGGTTGCCTGTACGGCAATGGTGGCCACCAGTCCGTGGATCAGATCGTTGTCGAAAATCAATACGACTGCTATCATTGCCACGACGGGCACAAACATGTTCAATGAGGATGTGGCTTTGCAGTCTTTTGGCATTTCTATGTTTACGATGGCCATATCGTTTTTTTCTTTGAATGAAACAGGACCTCCCTGAGCCACTCTGTCGTAAGATTGTTTTAACAGCCCTACTTTTGGAATTACACCTATACCGAGCAGCAGGCACAAAGCTACGGTGAGGATAGGATAGAGCATGAAGGGAAGGGCCTTTACATAATCTGCGTATGTCAATCCCTGCTCCGAAATCAGGCCTACGGTGAAGGCCGTCCAGCTTGAAAAGGGTATCAAAACGCATAAGCATCCTGCCATAGCGTTTACCTGATAGGCGAGATGTTCCCTGGGAATGTTGTTCTGATCCGTCACCTCCCTCATGGAGAAGGAAACGGCAAGAGTGCTCAGATAATCGTCCATAAACATAATAAATGCCATAATCCAAGCCACGATCAAGGGCTTTTTTGGTCCTTCCGCATATTTGAAAATAACTTTTCCGAAGCCCAATAGCGCGCCTGAATTCTGAAATAGCTGAATTACTCCGCCGAAACAGGTTAAAAGAATCAATATGAACTGATAGGACGGATTTGACAAAACGCCGTACATCATCTGAATGTAACCGGAGAAAAATAACTTTTTATGGACGAGTACGGCGCCGATGAATGACGAAAGTATCATCATCTCAGCGATTCTTCTGGTCAGCAGCGCTCCGGCTATCAGTACGGTTATGGGGATGCACGAAAGTATTCCGTATTCCATAAAGATTGCTCTTTCCTTTTTTAAATTATTAGTAGACATAATTGCCATAATTGTATTATATCATCAATAAATTAAAGGTGAGGGGGTTTTTTGATAAGAATAACACCCCTGCGCTCTAAAAGGATTGTTTTTGAAGAATTAAAAGAATTGTAGCAGCCACCCCTTATTGATACAAAAACATGTATGTGATATGATTTTTTCGTATTCATTTTGTATAGAGCGGAGAGGGCTCCGTTGCTTTGGAAACAGGACTGTTGTCCCGCACTCCAAGGTAAGAGAACCCTCCTAAAGGAGGAAAAATGAGATATATCGATTTAAGAAGCGATACAGTCACAATGCCCACTGAAGAGATGCGGAAAGCCATGGCTGAAGCGGAAGTGGGTGACGATGTCTATGAGGACGACCCTACGGTAAATCGCTTGCAGGAATTGGCCGCCGAGATGGTGGGAAAAGAAGCCGCTCTTTTCGTTCCCAGCGGGACCTTTGGAAACCAGCTCTGCGTCCTGACCCACACTCTCCGGGGCGATGAAGTCATACTTGGAAAGGACTGCCATATCGTCCTGCACGAGGTCGGCAGCGCCGCAGTTATCGCAGGAGTACAGCTTCGCACCCTGGACAGCAATAACGGCATGCTTGATCCTGCTCAGGTGGAAGCGGCAATCAGGCCGGAAGATGACATTCATTATCCGAACACCGGACTGATATGTGTTGAAAATGCCCATGGCTTAGGAACGGCAATCCCCGTTGACAACTTGCGAGCCATCAAGGAAATCGGCGAGAAGAACGGCATACCCGTCCACATGGACGGAGCCAGGATCTTCAATGCAGCAGTTGCTCTTGGAGTAGATGCGAAAGAAATCGCAGCCTGTGCCGATTCCGTCATGTTCTGTCTTTCAAAAGGATTAGCCGCTCCTGTGGGATCGATGGTGGCAGGGACGAAAGAGTTCATAGAGAAAGCCAGAAAAAACAGGAAGCTCATGGGCGGCGGAATGCGCCAGGCAGGCGTTCTTGCGGCCGCCGGCATCATAGCCTTGGAGAAAATGACAAAACGCCTTCATGTGGACCATGAAAACGCAGCGTATCTGGCCGACCAGCTTTCCCGCATCCCTGGAGTCAATGTAAAGGCCAACCGTCTTGATATCAACATGGTGTTCTTTGAGATGGGCCCCGATGTGATTCCGGAACAGAAGTTGATTGACTATTTCCTGAAAAACGGGATTAAGATCAGCGGACCTGAAGACGGCGAATGGCGTTTTGTGTCAAACGTGAATGTCACAAGAGAGGACATAGATTTTGTGGTGGAAAAATTCAGGGAATGCCTGGGGATAGAATAATTCAGGGAGGACGAGAACATGAAAGTCGTAGCATTTAACGGAAGTCCCAGACGGGAAGGAAATACTTATCAAGCAATCCGCATGGTCGCTGAAGAACTGGAAAAGGCAGGAATTGAGACGGAGATTATCCATGTGGGGAACAAGGCCCTTTCCGGGTGTATCGCCTGCGGTAAGTGCATAGTGAATAGAGATGAACGATGTACAATTGACGATGAAGTGAACGAGTGGATACAGAAGATGAAGTCTGCAGACGGGATCCTCTTCGGTTCTCCTGTACATTTTTCCGGCATCGCAGGAAATATGAAGAGCTTTTTAGACAGGGCGTTCTATGTATGCGGTGTAAATAAAGGGCTGTTAAGGCATAAGGTAGGCGCTGCGGTTGTTGCGGTCAGGCGCTCGGGCGGTGTTGCCACCTGTGACCAGTTAAACCACTACATCAGCTATGCTGAAATGCTGATGCCTGCTTCAAACTATTGGAATGTGATTCACGGTCAGAAACCGGGAGAGGTTTTGCAGGACGAAGAAGGAAAACAAATTATGAGGCTGCTGGGACGCAACATGGCCTGGCTCATGAAGTTGGTCGACAAGGGAGGAGATCTTGTCCCCGAACCGGAAGCCGAGAAAAAGACCTATACGAATTTCATACGATAGATGAAGCAAGTTCAAAGATAAAAAACCCAGAATGTACTGGGTTTTTTAATCTTTAAATCAATCTCAAAACAAAATCAATCTCAATTTTATAATTCCTTCAACCAAACGCTCACATCCGCATCGCTGGGCATCTGCCAATCGCCTTGGGCGGAGAGGCTGACGGTACCCACCTTGGGGCCGTCGGGTGCGCAGCTGCGCTTGAATTGATGGGCAAAGAATCGACGATAAAAAACTTGCAGCCAATGGCGGATGTATTCTTCGTCGTATTCGTCGGCGAAGGCAGCTTTTGCAATTGCCTGCAGTTTAGACGGGGAAGTTCCCCAGCGAACCGTGTGATATAAGAAGAAGTCGTGGAGGACATAAGGGCCAACCTTGTCCTCTGTTTTTTGTGCGATGCGACCTTTTTCGTCGGGAGGCAGGAGTTCGGGAGAAACCGGTGTTTCAAGCACATCCTGCAAGGCGGCGGCAAGTTTTTGGTTGTCGCTGCAGAAGGCCGGATCCTGGTCCGGCCCTGTGAGGACCCGTTGTATGAACCAGCGAATCATAGCCCTGATAAAGGTTTTAGGTACGCCGGCGTTCACGTTGTACATGGACATGTGATCTCCGTTGTAAGTGCTCCAGCCAAGAGCCCCTTCCGAAAGATCGCCGGTGCCGATGTGGATGCCTCCTTCCATGTTGGCGATGTCCATCAATATCTGGGTTCGTTCTCTTGCCTGGGTGTTTTCATAGACCGTGTCCTTAATTTCGGGATCGTGGGAAATGTCCTTGAAATGCAGGAGCACGGCTTCTTTTATGGGTATCTCCCGGATATCGGTGCCGATGGCTTCCATCATGGCCATGGCGTTGGAATGGGTTTTATCTGTGGTCCCGAATCCGGGCATGGAAACGGTAATTATATCTGACGGCTGCTTGTTTAACAGTTTCATAGCTTTTGCGGCAACAAGAAGCGCCAATGTGGAATCGATGCCGCCGGATATTCCCAACACCGCTTTCTTTGAACCGGTGTGAGCGAGGCGTCTTGCCAAGGCGAAGGATTGGATTTCAAAGGCTTCGCGGCAGTTGGACCAAAGAGTTTCCTCATCAGCCGGGAGGAACGGCGTTTTAGAGTAGGTTCTCATAAGAGAAGCATCGCTTTTCAGCAGGGGGAGTACCCGGAGGTCTACTTGCTGATATTGGAAGGATGCGGACTTGTCTGCCGTCTGTACCGGTGCGGGATACGTGGCGGATGACGCAGGAGCGGCGCAAAAGCCTGAAGCGCCTGCCCTCTCGCTGACCAGCCTTTCATAATCCACATCGGTTATGGCTATCTTGGCGTGAAAAGTCAGGCCGGAATCTTCTCTCAGCAGTACGCCCCTTTCCGCCACCAGGCAATGCCCGCTGTAAACTCCTGTGGATGAGGATTCCCAAACGCCGGCTGAAGCATATATATAGCCGCAGAGGCAGTCTCTGCTCTTCTGAAGGACGGAATAGCGTCTATGACGTGAAGAGCCTACAAGCTCCGGGCTTGCGGCGGGATTGCAGAGAATGTGAGCGCCGGCGAGACAGAGCTTTGCGCCGGGAGAAACGGGGGAATTCAGATCTTCGTTAACTTCGATGCCGATGGCAATGCCGGTTTCAGGATCCCGGAACACTAATTTACCGAAAGGAATCTCACAACCGAAAAGGGTAACGGATTTCCTCAGGTTCTCTGCTTCTTCGCCCGGGGAGAACCACCGGCTGTTGCCGGAACCTTTTGCTCCCGACGGGAAATAATCTGGCACTATGCCTTTTATAAGTCCGTTCTGCAACAGCGCTGCACACTGGAACAAGCGGTTGTCCAAGCGCAGATAAAAGCCAATTACGAGAACTGCAGTCATCTTTTTAGTGGAGAGGGCAATTTTATTTAAAGCCGCCATCTGATTCTCATAGAGGATATCCTGAAAGAACAGATCGCCGCAGGTTGCGCCGGTTAAACAAAGGCTAGGAAAAACAATTATCCCTGCACCCTTATCATAAGCCTCCTCTGCGTATCGAAGGATTTCATCGGAGTTGAAATCCGTATTTCCGATTCTAAGTTCGGGGGATACGGCCGCTACACGGATCATTCCTAATTTTGTCATCGGTACCTCTCCTTTACCCATCTAACTAATCCTCACCAAGTCCTACTCTCCTAAATTATATTGTTATGAGGATTAAAATTAGTTATCAGATAAAAATGAAATATAGTATATACGAATTATATACGAAAACTCCAGGAATAAAAATAGAGATTTTTCTTCTGTCTTCCTGTGTTCGTGCATTGGCAATCCAAAAAATATAATGGTTTCGGTTGTTGTCTATAATTTAAGTTGAGAATAGACAACATTCCTCCATAAATCATAATTGTTGTCTATCAAGAGGGTTGCAGGTAGCCAATAACTATCCTGACTCCATAATTGTTGTCTACAAAGCAAGTACAAAATAGCCAAGAATTTTCCTGGCGCCAGTATATTGTCTACAGAACAGATTGAAAATAGCCAAGAATTTACCTGGCGCCATAATTGTTGTCTACAAAGCAAGTACAAAATAGCCAAGAATTTACCTGGCTCCATTATATTGTCTACAGAACAGATTAAAAATAGCCAAGAATTTTCCTGGCGCCATAATTGTTGTCTACAATACGAGTTGAAAATAGACAACATTTACTCCAAAAATATATTTTGGCTATGTTGAAGGGTTCAATTAGACGAGAATTAACAAGAATTCTTTATTGTTGTCTATCGGAGGTAAAATCGAACAAGATCCAATCTCGCGCTTAAGATTATATTTACAGAATTTGAAATATAAGGTAATATGATATTTGAAGTTTAGGGTTTAACTGATTTTGGGAAAAACCATTACCTCCAGCGCAATATCAAATCATAAAATACTGCCGTTTTGTGTTATAATGAATAGACTACAAAATGGAGGATCAAAGAGATGAAACAGCATTACGTGAGTCTATTGACCACCGATGACGAGATACAAGATTTTTTTATGGTTAAGAGTATAGCGGTGAAGTTGGGATCGAACAAGAAACAGTACCTGGATCTTCTTCTTGCGGACAACACCGGAGAAATTACGGCGAAGAAATGGGACATTGCGGATACGGAACTTCCTTCGTTGAACGAAATAGAAAGCGGCGAAATCGTCAAGGTAAAAGCTCAGGTCACAGAATGGAACGGGCTTAAGCAGCTTCGAGTCTTGAGAATCAGGAAGTCCGTGCCTCAAGACGGTGTGGAGATGAGCGATTTTATCCGCACCGCTCCGGAGAAGCCGGAGGACATGTTCACCTTTTTAGAGGAAGCGGTTGCTGCCATAAAAGATTCCGAGCTGAAGAAGCTCTGTGCGCGGGTTCTTACTGATAACAAGGAGAAGCTCCTTTACTATCCGGCGGCTGTGAAGAATCACCACGCTGAAAGAGGCGGCCTTCTCTACCACATGAAGCGTATGGCGGCTATGGGAGAATACTTTTGCAAGGTCTATACGAACCTTAATCGCGACCTCGTAATCACCGGCGTCATCATTCACGATATTGAGAAGCTAAATGAGATTGATGCTAATGACATCGGCATCGCTTCAGGTTATTCTTTCGAAGGGCAGCTTCTCGGTCACCTGGTGCAGGGGGTAAAGACCATCGACCGCCTGGCAAAAGAACTGGGCATCAGCGAGGAAAAAGCCGTCATGCTGGAACATATGATAATTGCCCATCATTACGAACCGGAATACGGGAGCCCGAAAAAACCGCTTTTCCCGGAAGCCGAAATTCTGCATTATCTGGATATTGTGGATGCCAGGATGTACGACATGGAGGAAGCTCTCTTCGGGACCAAGCCGGGTGAATTTTCAGAGCGGGTTTGGACTTTGGACAACAGAAAACTGTACAAACCATCGTTCTGAGGGCATTGTTCTGAGGACATACCTACAGTTCTGAGGGCGTGCTGAGAGAATAGCTGCTCGATGGGCGATGGAACTATGTTATCAGCAATGTGATTATTGAATTATGCTCAACTATTGAGCCCATTTCAGGCCGGATTAGAATTAAATGGAATTAGATATAAAGTGAGTTATAAAAGACTGCGGGACTATAAATAACTACAAAACTATAAAAGTAAAGACTGAAAAACCATATAGCTGCAAAGGAGATTAATGCGTATGATGCGGTTGCCGAAAGAAATAACCGAAATCATGAGAATCATCGAGGAAGACGGGCATCAGGTCTACATCGTAGGCGGCAGCATACGGGACTTGTTGCTCGGCATACAGCCGGAAGATTGGGATCTGGCCAGCAACGCGCCTCCCGAGAGAGTGGAGGAGCTCTTCGGCAATGGCGGAAGCGGAACCCCCATCGATGACAAAAGCGGAAGTGGAGCCGGGGTTGCACGGGAGGATGGATCCAAAGACAGCGCCGGTAGGAAGTTCGGTGTCGTCAAGGTCAAAAGAGGTGATCTGACAGCGGAGGTGGCTGCCTTTAGGATAGACGGGAATTATTCCGATCACCGGCGGCCCGATGAGGTTATATTTACCGACAACATCGAAGAGGATTTGGCAAGAAGGGATTTCACCATTAATGGAATTGCCTATCATCCTCAGAAGGGAATCATCGATCCCTTTAACGGCCGGAAGGATCTGAAGGACAGGCTCATTCGCACCATCGGAGATCCTGAGAAAAGGTTCAATGAAGACCCTTTGCGCATCCTTCGCGGAATTCGCCTGGCGGGTCAGTTGGATTTCGACCTGACCATAGACACACTTAATGCAATGCAGAAGACCGCTTGCCTCTTGGAACAGATCAGCATGGACAGGAGGAGAACGGAATTCGAAAGGATCCTGATTACGAAAAATACAGGCAAAGCCTTGAGGATGTGCGTATCTGCCAACGTGCTCAATGCTATTTTCAATGATTGCTATCCTCCAAAAGGGAGAACGGACCAGGGGGATTTTTCCATGCTGATTCAGAATATAGACCGGTCAAGATGCAATGTGGATCTGCGCCTTGCTCTACTGCTTCTATGTTTCGAGAAGAAAAAAGCCATGAAAGCCATCGATGAGCTGAATTTGAGCAAGGAACGTGCACGAATGCAGAGAGCTGCGCAGAATCTGATGATGGACCTGCATTTTGCGGTGGATAAATACTCGCTGAAGAGGTTTATATATCTCAACGGGCAGGACGTTTACGACTTCCTCAACAGCCTGTCGAAACAGCAGCGTGAAGTGTATGAAACTCCCGGATTTCGCATTGAGAGCCGCTATTATATTTTAGATGAGATAAATAAAAACAGGGAACCCATTTATGTGGAGGACTTGGCCATAGACGGAAATGATCTTATCGAAGCCGGGATCGTAGAGGGAGAAAAGGTGGGAGAAATGCTAAAAATGCTCGTGGATGTAGTCCACAGATTTCCCGGGCTCAATACGAAGCCGAAACTTTTGAAAAAAGCAAAAGCCTTAAAAAATCCCATCCGGGCAAAGTTCAGAAACTTTTATTTTGTGAAATAGGTTTATTATGGAAGAAAAGACAGGTATCCTTTCAGATATCATTTATCATAACGAAAGCAACGGGTATACGATTGCCGTCATAGAAAATGAAGAAGTCCCGGAACAATTCACTGCGGTGGGCTATCTCCATAATCCGGACAGGGGAAGAACGTATCGCCTGACGGGCAAATGGAAGAACCATCCTACGTATGGAGAGCAATTCGCCTTTGAGAGCTATGTGGAGGAAATGCCCAAAACCGCCGAAGGGATTCAAAACTTTCTCAGTTCCGGCCTCATGAAGGGAGTCGGAAAAAAGACGGCTCAGGCCATCGTGAACAGATTCGGCGAGGACACTTTGCGGATTATCTCCGAAGAGCCTCACCGTCTCACAGAAGTGGAAGGGATCGGCAAAGTGAAGGCGAAAGCCATCTCAGACGCTTTTGCGGCTCACCAGGAATTTGCCGGCATCGTCTTATATTTTCAACGGTTTGGCATTTCCACAGGCTATGCCATGCGCC
>FZPS01000184.1_pt45 | contig 16806 bp, 17 predicted proteins | sample 1817821 | NCBI WGS metagenome assembly FZPS01 (sample SAMEA104158645, study PRJEB21678) | metagenome | place: Germany | collected 2015-04-21
CTACACCTAGTATCCATCGTTTACGGCGTGGACTACCAGGGTATCTAATCCTGTTCGCTCCCCACGCTTTCGTGCCTCAGCGTCAGTTACAGTCCAGAAAGCCGCCTTCGCCACTGGTGTTCCTCCTGATATCTACGCATTTCACCGCTACACCAGGAATTCCGCTTTCCTCTCCTGCACTCAAGCCCGACAGTTTCAAATGCACCCCCAGGGTTGAGCCCTGGTATTTCACATCTGACTTATCAGGCCGCCTACGCACCCTTTACGCCCAGTAATTCCGGACAACGCTCGCCCCCTACGTATTACCGCGGCTGCTGGCACGTAGTTAGCCGGGGCTTCCTCATAGGGTACCGTCTTCTCCTCTTCCCCTATGACAGAGCTTTACGACCCGAAGGCCTTCTTCGCTCACGCGGCGTTGCTGCGTCAGGGTTCCCCCCATTGCGCAATATTCCCCACTGCTGCCTCCCGTAGGAGTCTGGGCCGTGTCTCAGTCCCAGTGTGGCCGATCACCCTCTCAGGTCGGCTACCCATCGTCGCCTTGGTGAGCCGTTACCTCACCAACAAGCTAATGGGACGCGAGCTCATCTCATACCGGTATGCACAGCCTCTCGTCTGTGCACCCTTTGACCGCTCCACCATGCGGTGGCGTGGTCTTATGCGGTATTAGCAGGCGTTTCCGCCTGTTATCCCCCTGTATGAGGCAGATTGCTCACGCGTTACTCACCCGTCCGCCGCTGGGTCAGTGGCGTTCAGCAAGCTGAACCCCAGTAACCCCGCTCGACTTGCATGTGTTAGGCACGCCGCCAGCGTTCGTCCTGAGCCAGGATCAAACTCTCCAATTAAATCTGAAAACTTAACTTCAGCTCAATCTGAACTAAAGCCTTTTGCTTAATCAAAAAGTTCTTCCAGCTCTTTTATCCTCGCCCGGAATTGACTTCATTCCTTACTTCTGCACTGTTTAGTTTTCAAGGACCAATACAGCCGCTGTTTGACAGCGACTTTTATATATTAACAAATGGTTCAGCTTTTGTCAACAGGTATTTTTAATGGTATTTAATTGTAATTTATTATGAATACCTGTCTATTAAGAAGCCGATTTATATAGTACCAAAAAACATTAATTTTGACAAGGGGTCAGTTTATGATTCTTTTTTCAGTTTATTAAGCTGGGTCTGAAGATCAGTTAAGTGCTTTTTCTCTTCTTTAAGAAGCCTTCGAAATGCTTCTTTGGCTTCCACATATTTGGCATTTATAATCATTTCGGTATAATAAAGTATTGAGTCCTTTTCCGCTTGTATACCTATGGACAATACATCTTTTACATCTTTAATGCCCTGCATAATTTCATCCAGCTTATCATCTGAAGGAAATATGGAGCTTTCTGCCATGGAACGCAGATAGGCAGATACTTCCGGATCATATAGGTAATCATCATCAAAGCTCCGCTCTTTTTTGACCAGCTCATTATAAATTTCACGGAATGCAGCCGCATGATCCCGTTCCTGTTCGGCCAACTCCGCCAGCATGTTTTTCACTTCATCATTTGAAACCAGGGGTATGGATCGTTCGTAAAAGGCTTCCCCTCTCTCCTCAATCTGAATGGCTATCTTTACAGCTTCCAAATCATTAAAATTTGTTTGTATCATTACATTACCCCCTTGATATGTAACTAATCCATCGGTTAAGCCGGAAACCTGCCGCAGCCGGGGTTGGCTGCGGCCGTTCTTCTTACGGTTGTTGCTATGTACAATGCCTCAGTCCAAAGGTTCAAACAGGTCCTTTTCTACACCGCACTCAGGACATACCCAATCATCGGGCAGGTCTTCGAAAGCGGTTCCTGGAGCTATGCCGGCTTCCGGATCTCCTGCTTCGGGATCATAGATGTAGCCGCATACTGTACATTCGTACTTCTTCATTTTCCTTCCCCTTTCTTGCTTGCTGGTGCATTTGATTTAATGAAGTGAAGTGCATGTATCAGCACTAATACTTATTTTACCCTTAATCGCTGCTATAAAACAATATCCTGTTTTCCTGTCCAGATAAGTATACCATATTTTTAACATTAATAGCCACATTACAGGCAATAATAATTACCAAATATGATAATAGCTGCTTATGAAGGAAGATGCAAATAAATGAACATTTTTAAAAGAATATTAGGTAAAAGGAAGAAAAACATCAGCCAAATTAATTTTAATAATGAAGAATGGGTACAGTTTAAACTGTCCGGAGATATAAGGGATAATATCAGCCGGCTTTGCCATATCATGAACCAGCCTTCCGATCTTAAAAGCAGAGAATTCAGCCTGGCAGGAGGCAGCAGAAAGGCAGCCACTCTATTTATCAGCACAGTAGCCAATGAGGATATGATACAGGAACACATCCTAAAACCTTTAATCATGGAATCAACTGCTGCCATAGGAAAAGGCCGGATCAGTTTTGAAGAGATTAAGGATTCCATGATCAGCGCAGACAAAGTAAAGGTAGTCTATACTTTTGATGAAATTGTAATGGGAATTATGTCCGGCGAAACCCTGCTGACCATCCAGGGCTATGATAAAGGACTGCTTATTGACACCAAAGGCTATCAGGGAAGAACCGTAGGCGAGCCGGCTACCGAACCTTCGGTCAAGGGCCCCCAGGAAGCATTCGTTGAGATTTTAAGAATAAATATTGGGCTTATCAGAAGACGGCTGCTGGATCCTAACCTGTGTATTGAAATGTATAAGATGGGCAGAAGGGCCAAGGCGGACTATATCATTGTTTATATAAAGGGCATTGCCAACGGCAGCCTGGTTGACGAAATAAAAAACCGCCTGTCCAAACTGGATGTGGACGGCCAGGCCACCACTGCTCAAATGGTGCGCATGATAGTGGACAGGCCCAATTCCATATTCCCTCTGATTCAGGTAACCGAGCGGCCGGACAAGGTGGTATCCGCTTTATCAGAGGGCCGGGTGGCTATTTTGATGAACGGCAACCCGGAAGCGGTGATTGCTCCCACCACCTTCCCCATCCTGATGCAGAGCTCAGATGATTATTATGAAAACTGGATTGTGGCTTCGGTTATCCGAATGGCCAGGCTTGTAGGAGTTTTTATCACCGCACTTTTGCCTGCCCTCTATATTTCAGTTACTGCCTTTCACCCAGACATGATCCCCCTCAATCTGGTTCTATCAATTACGGACTCCAGAACAGGAGTGCCCTTTCCGGCCTTTGTTGAGGCATTACTGATGGTATTCACCTTGGAGCTGCTGCAGGAAGCAGGAATAAGGCTGCCCAGAATTGTAGGCCAGACTGTTTCCATAGTAGGAGGACTTGTGATCGGACAGGCCGCAGTACAGGCGGGCATAGTCAGCCCCATCATGGTTATTGTAATCTCCATAACAGCCGTTTCATCCTTTACAGTGCCGGATTACAGCCTGGGCTTGGCTCTGCGCATAGCCCGCATACCCTTTATAATGCTGGCGGTTACTCTGGGAATATTCGGAGTGGCCATGGGCATGATTGCCGGTCTTATTTACATAGCTTCCCTGAAAAGCTTCGGCTTATGCTACTTAGAACCCATAAGCACCCTCTACCCTGCAGACTGGAAGGACAGCTTGCTCCGTGCTCCCATGCGAAGTATGAGAAAACGCCCGGAAGAGATGCAGCCTGAAGACCCTATAAGAATGAGCACAGGAAAAGGTGGGCAAGAAAATGAATAAGCCTAAGCTCAATTCAATGCAAATGATGACACTTATCTCAGCCGGCACCCTGGGTGTAGATATCCTGACCGTACCCCGGAGAATGGTTGAAAGCTCAGGCCAGGATGCCTGGATATCCATCTTGCTGGGCGGGCTGCTTACCTTGATATTCGGCACCCTTGCCTATATACTGGCAGTCCAATACCCGGACAAGGATTTTCCTGAGATACTTATATCAATAGGAGGGAAATTCTTCGGTCGGTTAATGCTTCTGATCGTTGCCATTTATGTTCTTCTTTATTTAGGCCTTTCCATAAAAATATTTGTACAGGCCTTGCTGGTTTTTCTCCTGGACAAAACTCCTGTATTTATTCTGATGCTGCTTATGAACCTGGTGGCAGGCTATGCAGTAGTTAAGGGGCTGGAGACCATAGGCAGGGTTGTGGATATACTCTTTCCCCTCACTATTTTTACAATATTTTTTGTAATGCTGCTTGCTCTGCCCCAGGCAGATCCAATCCGTCTGAAGCCTATACTGTACAATAATGACAAAAATGTATTAAAATCCATTATTCCCGCCGCCCAGCGCTTCACAGGAGTGGGTCTGATTTTATACTATTTTAAACATACAAACAAATCCAAAAGCTCCTTTCTATGGTTTCTGGCAGGTATCTGCATACCCGTTTTCAGCTACACAGCCCTCACCTTAATCACTATCATGGTGTTCGGTATCAAGGAAACTGCCATTCTCACCTATCCCCCGCTGACCCTGATAAAAGCCATCCGTTTCCCCATAAGCTTTTTGGAGCGGCTGGAATCCTTTGCAGCAGTGTTCTGGATTGGCATTGTTTTCAATGCTGCAGTTTTGTTCTACTATTCCTCTCTTCGAAATATTACGGTATTCTTCTCAATTCCGGAAAAGTATGAAATCTACGCTATCTGGGCACATTTGCCCCTCCTGATGATGATAGGCCAGGCGGAGAGCAATGTATGGGAGGTTTTAGACGGCACTCCGATAATTCGTACTGTCCAATTCCTAATTGTGCTGGGTATGATTCCCTTACTTGCCGGATATACCTTTTTGAAAAACCGAAGGAGGAGACCTGGTGAAAGTAAAAAAATAAGGGATTTGCCGTTTTATTATACTTAATAATTATGCTTTTGCTGGCCGGATGCTGGGATCATATTGATATAGAACAGAGGGGTTATGTGCTGGGAGTGGCAATTGATGCCTATCCCCCCATGCCTGGAAAAGACGAAAAAGCTGCGTCAGAAGAAACCCCGCCGGAAGAAGAGGAAAAAATCGAAATGATGGAGACCCATACAGGCAAGCCCAGTTACGCTATGACCATTCAAATGCCCATACTCAGAAAGAATCCCCAGCCTGCTGAAGGGGGAGGCAGCAGCAGTGAGGGCGGCGGACTCACCTGGGAAATTACCCAGGTTGGAAATTCATTTATGGCAATGAACCGGGAACTGCTGGCCCGCACCAGCCTCAGCCTCTACTATGAGCATCTGCAGGTAATAATTATATCCGACCAGGTGGCAAGGAAGGGCATTTCCGATGTGTTGGACTTCTTCACCAGGGATCCGGAGATGAGACGCAGGGTAAGGATATTTATCAGCAAGGGCGAAGCCAAAGCTGTGCTGGATGTCAAACCCAGGATAGAGGAATACTCTTCAGTTTATCTGGCAGAGATGCCTACCAATGCAGGCAAGAATTCAAGAATAGTTCATCATACGGATCTGGGGCAGGTAATACAATTGATTCATAATGATCTTTCTTTTGTGCTTCCTGTTGCACAGGCCACCAAGGATGAAATAAAAATAACCGGCGCTGCTGCCTTCAAAGGAGACAAGCTGGTGGGATGGGTAAATGAACTGGAAACGGAAGCAATAAAGCTTATACGAAATCTTTACTTGGGCGGGGTTGTTTCCGTAAAATCGCCGGAGCAAAAAGATGCCTTGGAGGTTCTTGACATTACAAAAGCCAAGACTAAAATTACACCTATTATTAACAATGATCAAATTACCATGGATATTAAGATTGACATAAAGGGCAACTATGCAGAATATATAAACAAAGCTGCTTTGGAAGATATAACCATAGATTTTTTAAAAATGAAAGCAAGCAGGCTTTAAAACCTGCCTGCTTTTACTGTTCATTCTGCTCAGGTTGTATGTTCTCGGCTGGCTCATCTATAGTTATTCCCGGTCCGGCCGGAGAACATTCGGATTTTCTTAAAATCTGCTGATTTAACTGCTCCTGGCTTAAAGCTTCATCCGGCTGCCTGTCAGCTGGTTTTTCTGCCTTTCTTAAATCGCTTAGTTTTTGCTTAAGCTCATCTATGCTCTTATTTCTCGCCTGAATCTCAGCACAAAGCGCATTTATCTGCTCATCATACCTTTGGCCTTCATAATACCTGGCACTTACCTGCTCTCCTATTCTTCTCTGAAGTTTTCTCACAGCATCCTGCTGCTTGAATATTTCTATGTTTATTTTGCCGGCTTCCAGAAGCTCCTCCGACTTCTCGCCCAGCTGTCTGGCAGCCTGTCCAAGGGTTTTCCCCAAGTCATTAATGAAATCCATTCTTTCACCTCGCTTAGCCTGTGCTTTTAGTAGTATTTGCACCGCTGCATTACAATATGTAAAGGTGAAAGAACAGGAATTATGCCAGGCCTATTTTTCTATAAACCTTTGACAGGGTCTTTCCGGCAATCCTGCCGGCAGCCTCAGCGCCTTTTTTCATTAAGTCCTGCAAATAATCTTTAGACTCCATCAGCTTATTGTACTCTTCCTGTATGGGCCTTAAGGTTTCTACAACCGCCTCTCCCACCGCTGTTTTGAAATCGCCGTAACCTTTGCCTTCAAATTCATTTTCGATCTGTTCCAGGGTTTTGCCGGTAACGCTGGAATATATGGACATCAGGTTGCTGACGCCGGGCTTGTTTTTTACATCATAGCGTATAACTGCTTCCGAATCTGTAACAGCCCGCTTAAATTTGCGCATAATAGTTTCAGGCGGATCCAGCAGTAAAATATATGAATTTGCATTTTCATCAGATTTGGACATTTTGGAGCCCGGATCCTGCAGGCTCATTATCCTGGCGCCTACCTTAGGTATATAGGGCTCAGGCACCTTGAATACATTGCCATAAATGCCGTTAAAGCGTTCAGCTATATCCCTGGAAAGCTCCAAATGCTGTTTCTGGTCTTCACCTACCGGAACCAGATCTGTCTGATACAGCAGTATATCGGCAGCCATCAGTATAGGATATGTAAATAAACCTGCATTTATGTTATCCTGCTGTTTTGCGGCCTTTTCCTTAAACTGGGTCATCCGGCTGAGTTCGCCCATATAGGTATAGCAGCTGAGAATCCAGCATAATTCAGCATGGGCACTGACATGGGACTGCATGAACAGTATGTTTTTCTCCGGATCAAGCCCGCAAGCGATATACTGAGCCAGCAGGGAAAGCCTTCTCTGCCTCAAATCTTTAGCTTCATTACGCACAGTAAGTGAATGAAGATCCACCACACTGTATACACAGTCATATTCATCCTGGAGCGCAACCCAGTTTCTCATGGCACCCAAGTAATTGCCCAGGGTAAGAAAGCCTGTAGGCTGCATTCCGCTGAATATTCTCTTCTTTTGTGTCATGCTGTCACATCCTTAACTAATCGCAATTTGTAATTATTGTAGCACTTTACAAGGAAGCAATTCAAGTAGGGAATGATATTATATTAACATGTGTATTTGTTATATAACAGTGATTTGTTAAATGGTTATCATAAGACAACTGTTATACATATTGATACCAGCGGGTTTAATGATCAGATCTCTTTCCTGCAAGTTAGTCAACAGGAAAAATGGTCAAATTATTATCAAAAGATATGTGAAACATTTAACATTGGATCTTTCATTTATCAAAAAATTAATTAATAAATTGCAGAAAATGGGTTCTCAAACAAAATTTATTGTGGTATAATATCAATACAGATAAGCCTTGGAATTTCAGCATTTTAGCCTGGAGGTGCCGGTTATGTGTAAATATGATTATCAGTGTAAGCTCTGCGGATTTAAGATTGATGTGAAAGCCGAATACAAAGATATGCAGGATGTGGTTTTAAAAGTTTCATCTGACTGTCCTAATCTGAATCCTGTTACCAAAGAACCCATCGTGTTGGATGCCATGTATGAACTTATGGTTCCTAAAGAAAAATCTGCAGTTATGCAATTATTAAAGGATAAACACCGCCATATTGAAGAATGCACCGCATATGAAAGCATTAGAGATGCCATAGGTTTAAGCCTGGGCCGCTATTTTGAAATTGCTTAATAACAAAATAAAAACAACCCAGAATAAATATACCGGCTGCCAGCCGGTTTTTGCATTTTTGGGCTAAAGAATCACATACTGCAGCAGGAGTATTAAGATCAGGCCTGGAATTCCCAAAAATCCCACGGTCAGAGCTGTTACAGGATTTATGGCAACTGAAATCCCAATAAACTTTCCGGCCGTGTTTATCAACCAGAGCGCAATTCCGCCCAGAATTGCATTAAACAAAAAACGAAGTATGAGTTTTAAAGGCACCAGCAGCAGCCATCCTATGAAATATAAAAGCACCAGGCCCGAAGCATAAGCAAGTATAATATCGAAGGATATGTCCAAACCCATCTTTCCACAACCCTTATATAAAGCTCTTATATGCCACTCTCATCTCTATTTAATACATATGCAGGATTTGTCCATTTATGACTGGGCTGCCTCATTACTTTCCATTAGGAACTGTTTGTTTTGCAGCCCTTCCTTCTTTGCCAGGTTCAGCAGATACATATACTTTCTCTTGGCTGTTTCCATTTTAAAAATTGCATAATCCACCAATTCCGGTTCACACACATTTTCAAAAAAGGCTTGCGCATCCTGCCATTCCTGCTGGGCAGCCTGGACGGACTCCATCAGATCCCAGTCTTTATCCGGCGGTTCTTCCGCGTCTTTTTTACCGCTGAAGAAAGCCAGCAGATAATTCTTCATTTCTTTCACTCCCGCTGAAAAAATCATCTATATTATTACCATATTATTCCGCCTGTAAACCTGTTATACACTCAGCAAAAAAAATTGGCTTGTCTTATAAAAATTTAAGAAAAAATGTTGACAAAGCGGGAATGCTCTTGTATTATTGTATTAAGCACCTAATACAATAATACAAGGAAGTGATGCAATGGGTTGGGAACTGAAAACTGACCGTCCCATCTATGCTCAATTGATTGAACAAATTGAGCTCCGCATCTGCGCCGGCATTTACCCGCCTGGAAGCAGAATACCTTCGGTAAGGGATTTGGCCCAGGAAGCATCGGTAAACCCCAATACCATGCAGAGGGCACTGGCTAAGCTGGAGGAAGACGGCCTTCTTTATTCCCACCGCACCAGCGGAAGATTTGTAACGGAGGATACTGAAATGATTCGAAAAACCAGAAACAAACTGGCCAAGGAACAGGTCCAGGTATTTTTGAAAAAGATGAAAGATCTGGGTTTTGAATACGGGGAAATCCTGTCCATTATTAGTGATTTAGCAGAGGAGATGATGGAATGAACAAGCTGTTGGAATGCAAAAACCTTTCCAAATACTTTGGTCCGGTTAGAGCCCTTGACAATGTAACTCTCACTATAGGCTCCGGGCGCATAGTAGGCCTGTTAGGACCCAACGCCAGCGGCAAGAGCACATTCATGAAGATTTGCAATGATCTCTTAACCCCAAGCAGCGGCGAAATCCGCATTGCAGGTTTCGAGCCCGGCGTGGAAAGCAAAAAAATTGTATCTTACCTGCCGGAACGAAATTATCTGAACGATTGGATGAAGGTATCGGACATAATATCATTTTTCGATGACTTCTATGCAGATTTCAATAAGGAAAAGGCTTATGACATGCTGAATAAGCTCAACATCCAGGCAGAAGACCGATTAAAAACCCTGTCCAAGGGAACCAAGGAGAAGGTACAGCTGATTTTAGTCATGAGCCGGGATGCACAGCTCTACCTGCTGGATGAGCCCATCGGCGGAGTGGATCCTGCCGCCAGGGATTATATTCTGGAAACCATTATCAGGAATTACAATGAAAATGCTACTGTTATAATTTCTACCCATCTGATATCCGATATTGAAAAGGTGCTGGATGATGTGATCTTTATCAAGGAAGGGCAGATAGTATTGCATAAAACCGTAGACGAAATCCGGGAAGAAACCGGAAAATCCGTTGATTCACTGTTCAGGGAGGTATTCAGATGTTAGCCAAGCTTATGAAATATGAGTTTAAATCCACAGCCCGCCTGTTTATTCCCCTGTATGCTGTTCTGCTGGTCTTTGCCCTGCTTAACCGCTTTCTGAATCCTTTTAGAACATTTGAAGCTGCAGAAAACTTCAGTCTTCAGGTATTTGTAAGGGGAGCAGGCATGGCAATATATTTTTTTCTTATACTGGCAGTATTTGTCACAACCCTGGTTTTGATCATACAAAGGTTTTACAAAAACCTTTTGGGAGATGAGGGATATCTTATGTTCACGCTGCCGGTAAAAACCTGGCAGCATATTGCAAATAAACTGCTGACATCCATAATCTGGTGTATTCTAAGCGCCCTTGTTGTAGCTGTATCCTTATTTGTACTAACCGCTTCAAGTGAACTTATCAGGCTTCTGCCTTATATAATAGAAGGCATCAAAAACACATTTGGAATTGCCGGATTTTTCGTACTGCCCGCATTGGCCCTTTCCCAGCTTGCATCAGGAATTCTGATGATTTATAATGCCATGGCACTGGGGCAGCTGTTTCAGAAACACCGGCTGCTGGCTTCCTTTGGCATGTACTGCGTCTTATATCTTATACAGCAGATGATTTATGTAATATGCATGCTGCTGCTTGCAAATACCGCTTTTATGACGCTTATACGGTCAGCATCCCTTACTCCCCTGGGCATGAATTTATTCCTGGGTTCCCTGGCCATAGGCGGGCTTATTATCGCCGCAGCACATTTTGCTCTGGTCAATTATGTATTAAATACAAAACTGAATCTTGAGTAAATTTAAACCAAATACAGGGGATGAATGCATCAGCATCATCCCCTTAAATTATATTATGGCTTTTCCGACCTTAACGTTACCACTATTATCTCCGGCCGGTTAAAAACCCTTACCGGTATGATGCTGTTTCCCAACCCTCTGCTGACATACATGGCGGAATTGTCCTTCACATGAAAGCCGCTGGTGTATTTGGGAAACAATCCCTGGTCCGGGGCAACAAGGCCGCCTATGAAAGGCAGGCGGAATTGTCCGCCATGCGCATGGCCGGCAAATATTAAATCCATGTTATGCACCGCATAGAGATCAAAAAGCTCCGGCCGGTGAGACAAGAGGATTTTGAATTTATTGTACTGATCCCATTTGCTGAGCTGATTTTCCATGACAGAGGTATCTGTTCCCTGAAGATAGCTGTTTGTGAGAAAATCCGGATCGCTTAAGCCTAACAGAAGAATGGAACTGTTTTGCCTGAAAAGTTCATATCCTGCATCATCAAGCACAGTAACTCCTGCCTGCTCCAACCTTTCTTTTATTAAAGAAAATTCACCTGACCAGGCTTCATGATTTCCTGAAACATAAAATACGGGAGCTATATTTAACGCACCTTCAATAAAATCCATGGCAATATCCAAATTGTACTTCCGCCGATCTATCAGATCCCCTGTAACTACAATTATGTCAGGGGAGATATCTGCCAGTCTCTCAAGCAGTCTTGATTGATTCCTGCCAAAACTTTTATTATGCAGATCCGATATGTGGGCAATGGTAAGGCCGTCAAACTCAGCAGGAATCCTGAGATTTTTAAATTCTGACCTTGTAACGGTTATGCAGTTGTTTTGCCAGATAACAAAGACAATAGCTGCCAACACAATTATAAGTACAATCATTTTCTTCTTTCTGCCGCTTTTCATTTATACCCTCTATGTATTGTATTTCTCTAAGCATGGACTATAAAAAGCAGGATAAATGTATTTAACTTTGGATTGTCAGATATACTCGATAACCCGGTTTACCCTTTCTACCTCCTTAGGCAGTTTTTCAGCTATTTCCTCAATGAATTCCTTTGATATATTCAGCATGTTTCTTATTCTCTCGGAATAAATAAAAGTCTTTTCGGTACCCAGCAGTCTTTCGTAATAATTGGTGCTTATGGAATCTGCCAGATACATTACCCTGATTTCATTGGCGGATTCACTGTCCACAAAGGGGGAATGATGGCATCCTACTATCTCCTGGATTTCCTGCGGCAGACCCCATTCTTTGCATATCCACATTCCTATTTCCGTATGAGTTGCACCGTTTAATATAATTTTCTCAGCCGCTATATGATGTACTCCACGCTCCAGCTGCATGGTATGAATCTTGTCCAAATGCTGAGGCAGGCATATATCAAGAACTGTTATGCCGATATCATGTATCAAGCCATAGGTAAACATTTTATCTTTATCGCATAAACCTGTTTCATCTGCAATTAAATGGGCTGCAATGGAAGTGCCTATGCAGTGCTTCCAATATGTTTTGTTATCAAATATCTCAGCCCTGCCCTTCCTGTTGGGCAATAAAAGCCTGGTTATGTATGCAATGGCAATCATCCTGGTATTTTTGGCGCCCAAATAAACAACGGCGTCCTTTAAAGTCAGAATCTCCCGGTTGAGTTTTGCATTATAGTTCAGGATATGAATCAAAGTAGATTCCAGGCCCGGAACAGTGGACAGCTTGGAAATACATTCATCTATTCTGTATTCCCAGGGTTCCAGAAGCATATTTAATGACTCCCCAAAAGCCCTGGGAATTTCAGGCATATAACCCGACTGCTGAATTTGCTTTATTATGGGGTGGTTCTGCATTTACCGTCCTCCCGGATTATCTTGATTTTTCTATATATAACCTTGCAAATATAAGCATTACCAGCTTTTTATATAGGTTTTTCCTTCATATTCGTATGAATATAAGCCTTGGCCCAGTACAAGAACACTTTGATAGTAATATATCTCATCGGCAGGGAATTTTATCCTGTGCTCTACTTTTCCCTTTTTGTCAATAATCTCATATTTAATTGTGTCTTCTTCACCCCAGATTTCCGTAAGTTTTATAGCGTAACCGTCAGCATAGCCGGATTCGATGAATTCATCCGGCGACAACTGAAAGCTGGTTCCGTCCTGGGCGTTTAAAATAATTCTTAAATCTCCATGGCGGCATTCAAACATTTCGCAGCCAAGGCTGTCAATATATTCCGCATCATCGAAAAGCAAGGTGCCGTCTTGCCTGTACAGGTCATATCCATTTTCATCTGAACATATGAAATACTCACCCTTATACCTGGGTTCTATGTAATCATATTGAGATATGAGTGTGTTGCCCTCCAGGTCAATTAAACTGTATTTGCCGCTGTCATTATCTTTAATTAGAAAATGGTTGTTTATAAGCTTAATGCTGCCATATGCCGCGACAGCAATCTCTCGGGCATCCTGATTAAACAGTGAGATTTCCCCATTGTCTTTTCTATAGTTGTAGTAGGAAAAATAACCATTTGGAAATACCTCAAGATGGTATCCAAGAGATTCGCTGGCATAATCCGTTCCGACTGTATTAAAAAGTATGGATCCATCTGGCTTCATAGGCAGCTCATACCACCCCAGCAATTGAGCAACGCCGTTGTAAAATCCGCTGCCAAAAAATCTTAACCCGCCCTCATACACTTCCCGATTTACCAGCTTGCCGGAAGAGTCCAATACTATAAGCTCCCTGGTTGTGCTGTCGATTTCTTTGGTTAAGGCAATGTATTCCCCATCACCCAGGTGGGCTGTAAAATACACAAAGTCTGCTATTATTTGTCCGTTTTTGTCTACAACTCCCCATTCATATCCTTTTTTTGCCGTAAACAATCCATTGGCCATTTCATCAACAAAATCATAAGCATCATCCGATACTCTTCTGCCTTCTGTGGTATAAACTACATACTTATCACTATCCCAATCGTAGCCCCAGAATAAGCCGTCATGAATATTGCTTACCTCATCATGCATACGGTCACATACCATTTTTCCCGACTTATCGTAATATGCCCATTTATCGTCCTTTTCTGCCAGAAATAAGCCGCCGGTATTATCATCATAAAATATATGCTCAAATTCACAGGACATAATTTCCTTGCCATCGATTGTATACAGGCCCTTTTGGCCGTCTGCATTTTCAACTATCAAATATTTTCCATCAATAAGGTATGGGTTTTCCACATCCTCCGGGTACAGCTGAATTTCAGCATGATAGCTGTAATATGGATTCATATGGCTTTCGATGCTGCCCGGCATTACAGATACATCTTTTGGAATCTGTGTAACTGCAACTGTTCCGGCAACTGCAACAGCCGCAACCCCGCTTGTTACCTTGCCGCCTGTAGTCTGAAAAAATCTTTTTATGGTTTCTCTAATGCCTGCCTTACCCAACCTGGCAGCTTCTGCTCCTGCCGTTTCGGCTATCTTAATTCCCAGGACATCGGTTAGTCCTTTAAGCACGGAGGAGGAAACAGTTTCAGGCACAGCGATGCCTGCCGCCTCTTCCCGCAGAAGCAGCGTAAACAAAGGCAGCGCAGACAGGCTGTACAGCCTAATGCCTTCCTTCTTTTCCGTATCAAGCACTGCCTGCTTGATCTGTTTCCTGGCATAATTAAGCCTGGATTTTACGGTGCCGACAGAACACTGCATGGCTTCCGCTATTTCGTTTACCGACATTCCTGCAAAATAATAATAATGGACGGTTAATTTCTGTACCTGGGACAAGCTGTTTAAAATTTTACGTATCTTATTTTTCTTTTCTTTGTTTATAAGAACATCTTCGGGTATAAACTCTTCGTCATCATCAACTTCATTATCAAACATATATTCATTGGCTTCCTCGTCAAGCAGAATCTCCCTTTTGTTTTTCTGAATAAACCTTAAAGTATTATGGGTTGCTATCCTGCCTGCCCAGGTAAAAAAAGCCTCCACATTTTTCAATGTATGTATTTTTTTATAAATCTGAATATACGTATCCTGCATCAAATCCACGGTTTTTTCGTTATCCTGAATTATTCTGTGAATAATGGCATATATGTATCTTTCAGAATACTTGTATACCTGCTCAAAAGCTCTTTTATTTCCTCTTTTCAGATCAACAACTGCTTGAAACAGTACCTGATCTTTACCTTCATAGTGTTCCGTATAAGCCTTTAAGGCAGTACCCATTTGTTTCCTCCCGGCGTAATATATGTCTTCACTATTATATCATAAATAAAAAAACCATAGTATAAAGGTATTTTGTCTACCTAAACTATGGTTCTTGTAAACTTATTCAGTTGTATGTTTTTCTCTTAGTAAATCCGCAACTCTTCACTGTTCACTTTTCTGGGATCAAATACTCCGTCTACCCTGCGGAAGCTGCCAAAACTGACATCCTCTGTAGGTCCTATTACAAATTCACCTGTTTTATCTATAAAGCCTTCTTTTAACATTTCCCCTTCATAAAATCGCACTAATGCCAGACCTTGGGAAAAATTCTCTGCAAAAGCAAATTGAGGCTTTATTACAAAGTTTCCGGTTCTGTCGATATATCCACATGATTTATCACCAAATATATCAACATTTACCAATGCCAGCCCTTCTGAAAAAGGATAAACTAAATCGAACTTTGTTCTTATAACAGTATTCCCTTCTTTGTCTATATAGCCCAAATCCCCGCCAGGAAGAACAACTTCAGCCAAGCCTTCAGAAAAGGGGAAGCATTTTAAAAACTTAGGCTCTATAACATATTCACCCGTATGGTCTACGTAACCCCAAAACTCTTCTCCTTCCTTACAAGCCGGATACAGGCCTTCACTGAAATGATTTAATCCGAAACTGTGGAAACTGTCCACCGGCATGCTCAGGAAATTTCCCTTCTTGTCTACGATTCCCCATGTAGAACCCAAATTATTGAAATCCTTTACTACCGTTACATAACCTTCCAGGAAGTACTGCTCGCCGTAATCATACTCCGGCTTAATTACAAATTTCCCTGTAGTATCCACATAACCTACTTTGCCGATCTCTTCATCTACGAACAAAGCCAGGCCTTCTGAAAATCTTGTTGGTTCATCCTGTGAAGGAGGAATGACAAATTTTCCTGTTTTATCAATATAACCCCACTTGTCATCTACCATTACAGCAGCTACGCCTGATGAGAAGATATCCGCCTTTTCAAACTGGGGCTCAATTACAAATTCCCCTGTCTTATCAATATAGCCCCATTTATCGCCTACTCTGACAGGTGCAAGCCCTTCATAAAAATCCTTTGCATCATCAAATTTGGCCTCAATAACCAAATCTCCTTCTTTGTCTATGTAGCCGGATTTACCTAAATCATAATAATGAACCACTGCCACAGTATCAAAATCCTTTTTCACAACTTCAGGCATAACCATATCTGCCATTCCTGTCTCTTCATCGCTGTCTTCTACCGTATTATCTGAAAAGTCAGGCATTATAATATTTACTCCATCTATTTCATCGTAATAATCATTTGTTTCTTCGGATATCATATCATCTATATCCATATCCTTTGTATAAATCATAGCACTAACAAAAACCCACTGAAAATATCCGCCTATAAGCATAAATATTGACAGAACAACTGCTATGACAGACTGGGCCGTCCCCTTTAGCTGCTTTTTAGATATTGCTATCCTCACCAAGGAAACCATTGAGCTGATTATGGTAATTCCGGCTAACAGAAGTAATATCCTATACAAGACAGATATTGTTTCCAGACTAACAGGAGACTTGAATGCCAAAATAAGTATAAGGATATTTAGTAGAACCAGTCCTAATGAAGTGAACATGCAAATAATTGCCAGTTTAGATTTTTTCATTAATACCACTCCTTTTGCATTATTAGATTTTGCATTTCTGTTAACCTTTCTACCATATAGATACAAGAAATGATGATTTGGTTTTATTTTTTTAGAAATTAAAAGAAAATTTTTGGTTTATCTTCTTAAAATATATTTTCACTTATTTCTTTTCTTGGTTCTA
>FZPS01000198.1_pt28 | contig 16806 bp, 17 predicted proteins | sample 1817821 | NCBI WGS metagenome assembly FZPS01 (sample SAMEA104158645, study PRJEB21678) | metagenome | place: Germany | collected 2015-04-21
CTTTTGCATCAATACTACGAAGTATGACTGAGGTCTATCAGGAGCGGTATACGCGGTCCGTACGTACCGTTCTGTGAGAGGAAAACCGCTAGGCTGATCACCTAGCGGTTACCTACTCGATTTAGAGTATTTTACTCAAGAAACTTTGGGTGCGGGGATGCTGAGGGTTATTAAACAGCTCATCTGGGGCATTTTCCTCAACTAACTGCCCATCATCGATAAAGATCACTCGATCGCCTACTTCCCGGGCAAAGCCCATCTCATGGGTAACTACTATCATAGTCATTCCTTCTCGCGCTAGGTCCTTCATTACATCCAAGACTTCGCCGATCATCTCCGGGTCAAGGGCAGAAGTCGGTTCATCAAACAGCATCACCTTTGGCCGCATCGCCAGGGCTCTGGCGATCGCTACCCGCTGCTGCTGGCCACCGGACAGCTGGTCAGGATAGGCATGGGCTTTATCCCGCAGACCTACTTTTTGCAGCAGTTCATAAGCCTGCTGAACCGCGGTATCTGAATCAACTTTCCTGACCAGTTTTGGAGCAAGGGTGATGTTATCCAGGACACTTTTATGGGGAAAGAGATTAAAACGCTGGAACACCATTCCCATTTCCCGCCGCACCATATTCAGATTGTCCGGCGTGATTCGATTGCCTTCAAACCTGATTTCACCGCTGGTAGGAACTTCTAAGAAGTTGAGGCAGCGCAGAAATGTGCTTTTGCCGCTTCCGGAAGGACCGATGATCACTACAACTTCACCCTGCTCTATGCTGGTGGTAATTCCCTTTAACACCTTTAGATCTTTAAACTGCTTGTGGAGATCGAAAACTTCTAGGATCGCCATTTTATTCACCTACCCTTAATCGCTTTTCCAGGATTCTGACGATCTGGGAGATTGTCACGGTCATAATTAAGTACATGATGGCAACTACAAACCAAACTTCAAACGGCCGGAATGTACGGCCGGATACAATTTGTGCCTTACGCACCAGTTCCTCTAAGGCAATTGCCGATACCAATGATGAATCCTTTAATAGTGCAATAAATTCATTGCCTAGAGGCGGCACAATCCGCTTGAAAGCTTGAGGCAGAATAATATGGGTCATGGCAGCAGTTTTGCTTAAACCTAATGAAAGAGCTGCTTCGGTCTGACCTTTTTCAATTGATTGAATGCCGGCCCGCACAATTTCTGCCACATAAGCACCACTGTTGATGCTGAGGGCGATTACCGCTGCAATATAGGGTGGGACTGGCTGTTTAATCAGTGAGGGCATACCGTAGTAGATAATAAAGATCTGCACTAAAAGGGGTGTTCCCCGGATAAAATCAATATAGGCAACTGCTAGATAGCGCAGGGGTGTGCTGCTCAAACGCATGATTCCAAAAATTGTACCCAGAACAATACCGATTGCCACAGCGATTGTGGTCAGCTGCAGCGTCAGCAGAGCACCCTCTAAAAGGGTGGGAACTGAACTCCACACTAAACTCCATTGAAAATCCATTGTCCTCCTCCTTTACCACAAGAAAAAAGGTGCGTATCCGGTGAACGCACCTTTTAGCGAATTAGTTTCCGGAAAACCATTTGTCGTAAATTTGATCGTAAGTACCATCAGCTTTAATTTGTGCTAAAGCTGCGTTAACTTTCTCCAACAGTTCAGTGTCTTCTTTGCGCATTGCCAGGCCAAAGAAATCGTCTTCAGATACTTTGCCAACATGCTTCAAAGGCGCATGGGGGTTGGCTGCAAAGAAGGCTTCTGCTACTGGCAGATCGATAACGGCTGCATCAACGATTCCAATAGCAATATTCTGCAGTGCTTCCGGTACTGTGTTGTAGCGGCTGATTTTGACACCTGGAATATCGGAAGCAGCAAAGTCACCGGTAGTGTTGATCTGAACCGCGACTGATTTGCCAGCGAGATCATCTAAGGTTTTGATTGAGTTGTTGTTTTGATGCACGACAATCGTTAAAACAGAGGTAAAGTAGGGATCAGAGAAATTTACCTGCTTGGCCCTTTCTTCAGTAATGGACATACCTGATGCGATCATATCAATGTTTTTATTGATCAGGCTGGGAATCAGACCATCCCAGGCCAGGTTGAGATAAACTACTTCGTATCCCATTGCCTCTCCGATCGCTTTTGCAAGATCCACGTCAAAACCGACAATCTGATTCTTTTCATCCACAAATTCAAAAGGCACAAACGCTGCATCCCCTGCGACAGTCAAAACAGGTTTTTGGGCTAATACCGCCGAAGTATTTCCTAGCAGTACAGCAATCAGTATTAACATCAGAACAGTTTTTTTCATAATTATCCACCTTTCATTTTTAGTTCGGTGCATTTTGAGGCCGTTATGTATAGATATACAACAAAACGGTAAAATGATACACTGATTATAACAAGATCTGCTGCATTATGCAATACCTTGTTTGTTAAAAAAATGTAATGGTTAAAATATAAAGGGTGATAGCAGTGGAACTATTTGCGGATTATCATACACATACCAAACACAGTCATGGAAGAGGTACCGTTTTGGAAAATGTTGCCCGGGCCAGCGCTATCGGCTTGGAAGAAATTGCCATCTGTGATCATGGACCTGCCCATCTAATGGGGATTGGCATCAGCAATCTGCGGGTGCTGGATACAATCCGAGGGGAGATCAATGCCAGCATGGAGGTTTATCCTGATGTGAGAGTAAAGTTAGGGATTGAGGCTAATGTAACTAGTATAGCTGGGGATATAGATATTCCCCCAGAATACCTCCGCAAGCTTGATCTAGTTCAGGTGGGGCTGCATTTGATGGTTAAACCGGAGCAGTGGTTGGATGGTATCAACCGGACAGCTGTGCACCTGCTGCGGGGTTTGACGCCTGGTTTAAAGCGGAAAAGCCGCCTGCTGAATACAGAAGCACTGATCAATGCCATCTATCGCCATCAGATCGATATTGTGACCCACCCCGGTCACCGCTTTAATATTGACACCCGGGAACTGGCCAAGGCATGTGCAATCAACAATACCGCATTTGAGATCAACACCAGTCATAAAAATATGACGGTAGAGCTGATCGAGCTTGCTGCCAATGAAGGTGTGAAATTTGTGATCGGCAGCGATGCTCACCATCCCAACCGCGTGGGAGATTTTGAGCACGGTATTGCCTTAGCAAAACAAGCCGGATTAACACCAGAATTGGTTCTCAATGCTAAATCCTAGCGTTTCTTTTTTTTGAGGCTGTGTCTATGGGAGGGATGGTAAGATGAAAATTAAATACAAATGGCTGATTCCCGGGATGGGAGTCAAGCGTTGGATTGCCCTGATTGTCCTTGGGCTTCTGTTCTTTACCATAGGGATACTAATTTTAGATTTCCATTCCTCAACAACTCCAGAAGCGGTCTTGGTGCAATTTGTTAATAGTTACGTGAGCAATCCCTGGTTGGCGGCAACTCTGTTTTTTAGCCTTGGGATCAGTATCTGTGCTGTCGGCTTTCGCAAAATGGTGCACTCCATTATTGAAGTTGTCTCACCAGATGAGGTGGATGATTTAGCAGAAGTAGTTTACCGCAAGCGCAGTTTGGAGCGGGGGCCGCGGATCGTGGTTATCGGCGGGGGTACTGGTTTAAGTATGCTGCTGCGGGGACTAAAATCCTACTCCAGCAATATTACTGCGATTGTCACAGTGGCAGATGATGGCGGCAGTTCGGGCCGGATCCGGGAGGAGCTGGGGATCCTTCCTCCTGGAGATATCCGCAACACCTTAGTAGCTTTAGCAGATACAGAACCTTTGCTGGAAAAGCTGTTTCAGTACCGTTTTTCCTGGGGAGAAGGATTGGAAGGGCACAGTTTTGGCAATTTGTTCATCGCAGCCATGACTGATATCACCGGTGATTTTGAAACAGCGATTAAGCAGTTCAGCAAAGTGTTAGCGGTGGGAGGAGTAGTGCTTCCCTCCACACTGGCCACGGTTAACTTAAAAGCTAGATATACTGACGGGTCTGAAATTATTGGGGAGCATAACATTCCCCAGTTTGGCAAAAAAATTGACTTCATCAGCTTGATTCCCAGCGGTGTGGAGCCTCTACCTGAGGCTTTAGAGGCAATCGCTGCTGCCGAGTTGATTGTCTTAGGACCTGGAAGTTTATACACCAGTGTGATTCCCAACCTGTTGGTGAATAATATTTGTGAAGCACTGGTTCAATCCAGTGCCCTAAAAGTCTATGTCTGCAATGTCATGACCCAGCCGGGAGAAACTGATCAGATGTCAGCGTCGCAGCATATTGCCGCAATTTTTAAGCATACCAGGGGACAGAAAATCTTTGATTATGCCCTGATCAACAATCAGCGTCTGACCGCTTCGCAAGCTCGGAAATACAGCAGTCAGAATGCCTATGCAATCAAAGCGGACACGAACCGGGTTAAAGAAATTGGGGTTACACCCATTGCTGTGCCGCTGTTGGAGCGGGGTGAACTAGTGCGCCATGATTCGGAGCTGCTGGCAAAAGCGCTCATGAAGCTTTTGATGGAGCACAGGTCTGGTTTGAATAAGTTATAGTTTGTCGTAAATCGCCTGCAAGCCTCATATTATTTTTTGAGGAGGCGATTGGCTTGAAACGCTGGATTGCTGTATTTGTCCTGGTAGGCTTTTTAGGGTTCTTCGCTCCCTTTCTCCGTCAAATGCAGCGGCGGTTGATTGGAGTGCAGCCTGGGGTATATTTAAGTTACCGCAGTATGGAGTATTATTTTAAAGATGAAGTCCGCAGTATTGTCCGGGAGTTAGCCCGGGAAATTGATCAGCCGGAAGTCAACGCCACGATCCATAAGGAAAACGGCAGTATTATTCCGGAGCAGAATGGCTATTTTGTCGATGTTGAGGCAACAGTTGAGCTGGTAATGGGGGCTCCAGCAAATTCCCGCTTAGAACCGGTAATTATTGAAACGGTGCCCCAGGTCCGGGCGGAGCATCTCGAGCCGCTGCAGGAAATCTTGGGAGATTTCAGCACACCGCTGATGGGTTCCCCCGGTCGGGTTACAAACATCCGGTTATCGCTGGCTGCAATTAACAACACATTAGTTTTTCCCGGGGAAGTATTCTCCTTTAACGAGGTAGTTGGCGAGCGCACTCCGGAAAAAGGATATAAACCGGCACCGGTTATTTACGGCGAAGCGGTAGCTGATGGGGTTGGCGGCGGCATCTGCCAAACCTCTACTACTTTATACAATGCGGTGCGCAGAGCTGAGCTGGAAATCGTTGAGCGCCGGATGCACTCAATCGCCCCCAGCTATATCCGCCACGGCATGGACGCTACAGTAGCCTGGCCGCATACGGACTTTAAATTCCGCAACAACAGCGAATACCCTATAATAGTGAAGGGGGAAATTCAGGGCTGGCGGGTACGAGTATGGATAGTGGGGAGGAAATAGGTTGGGTTTTTCAGAGGAAACTAAGCGGGAGCTGGCACATGCTTTTCCAGCAGCAAAGTGCTGTCGCCTTGCTGAACTCAGTGCGTTTTACGATTTTAATGGTTATTTTTTCGGCAGTTATTTAGATATTAATCACTTTATGCCGCTGATTGCCCGGAAAATTTTAAAACTGCTTAAGAGCGTTTACCCCGATGCCCAAACCCAGGTGCTGGTGCAGCGGGCCAGAGCACGTAAAAATCAGGTCTGCACCGTTCGGGTTTTGACACCAGAAACCGCTGAGCTGGTCTATCAAGCTCTGAAGGAGCAGGAATACCTTGATGAGCAGCAGAAAGTTTTGGCTCAGCGCTGCTGTCAAAGAGCGTATGTGCGGGGAGCGTTTTTAAGCCATGGCTCAATTACCAACCCTGAAAAGAACTATCATTTGGAAATTTTCACCGAGAAGTCTGAAGTGGCAGAAAAGGTGTACTTAACCATTAATGCCTTGGGGCTGGAAGCGAAAATGACTGCTCGCAAAGGGGATCTGATGGTTTATCTTAAAGATGGGGATCAGATTGTCACTCTGCTCAATCTAATGGGAGCCCATAAGGCTTTGATGCATTTGGAGAATGTTCGGATTGTCAAGGATATGCGCAATCAGGTGAACCGCTTGGTAAACTGTGAAACTGCCAATGTGGAGAAAACGATCCAAGCTGCTGTAGCCCAGATTGAAGCAGTAAAGAAAATTCAGGAGCGCATGAGCTTATCTGATCTGCCGCCAAAGCTGGCAGAAATAGCTAGGCTGAGAATTGAGAATCCCTACTCGAGCCTGAAGGAATTGGGGGAAATGACTAATCCCCCGATCAGCAAGTCCGGCGTTAATTATCGGATCAAACAATTAATTGATCTGAGTAAGAAGTTGGAATAAAATTACCATTTTCTTAACAATCATGGGCAGGAAACATTTTCATATTTGGAGAATAAAAATAACAGGATTTATGTTTTATGAATCCTGCGGGACAAAAATGATGTTGGCGGGACAAAAACGTCCATCTAGGGAGTCTTGTTTGTGGATTTTATCAATGTGTTACATCAAATAGCACCAGAAGTAATCAGCATCATTGAACAGCGTTACGCTATTCTGCGGGCAGTGTACTATAAAGCTCCGATTGGGCGGCGAGCTCTTGCTCACAAATTAGAACTGCCGGAGCGGACAATCAGAAATGAGCTTGAGTTTTTGGCTGACTCAGGTTTTCTGGTTAAGAGTTCAGCAGGAATGCAGCTCAATCAGGCTGGGGAGCAGATCCTGGTGGAGCTCTCAGATTACATCCGAACAATTCGCGGACTCAGTGAACTTGAGCAGGAGCTAGCAAACAGGTTAAACCTCGCAGATGTGATTATTGTTCCCGGAGATTCAGATCAGGATGTATTAGTGAAAAAAGATCTGGCTAAGGCAGCTGCTCGCTATCTGCGCCGCTGTCTGCAGGATGGAGATGTTTTAGCGGTGACAGGTGGTACAACCTTAGCTCAGGTTGCCAGCTGTTTTGCCTCGGATGGAACTAGGCGTGATGTTGTTGTTGTTCCGGCGCGAGGTGGTTTGGGGGAAGATGTTGAGCTGCAGGCAAATACAATTGCAGCTAAACTCGCCCAAGGTTTAGGCGGATGCTACCGTCTGCTGCATGCTCCCGACAATGTAGAACCACATTTTATTGATGCAATCCTGCAGGAACCAAGCATCCGGGAAGTGGTTTCCCTTGGCCGCCGTGCCCAAGTACTGCTGCATGGAATCGGCACTGCAGAAGAAATGGCGAAACGGCGGGGCTTGGATGAAGAGCATGTGATGCAGCTGATTGCAAATGGTGCGGTAGGTGAAGCTTTTGGATATTATTTTAACGCGCAAGGAGAAGTTGTTTACTCTACCGCTTCAGTAGGGATACGAATGGAAGATTTGGCTAAAATACCATTAGTTGTGGGAGTTGGCGGCGGTAAAAGTAAGGCGTGGGCTGTTTTATCCGTGATCCGTCTCGGATTCTGCCATGTCTGCATCACCGATGAAGGGGCAGCCCGGAAGGTGATTCAAATATTAAAAAAATAAGGAGGAAATGTAGATGGCAATTAAAGTTGGTATTAATGGTTTTGGTCGAATTGGAAGACTGGTGTTCAGAGGAGCTATCAACAATCCTGATTTCGACATCGTTGCAATCAACGACCTTACAGATGCTGCTATGTTAGGCCATTTGCTGAAATATGACTCAGTTCATGGTAAATTTGACGGGGAAGTTGAAGTTGACGGTGATACTCTGGTAGTAAACGGCAAGAGAATCAAAGTGTATGCCGAAAGAGATCCGAAAAACCTTCCCTGGGGCGAACTCGGAGTTGAGTATGTTGTAGAAGCTACCGGTATTTTCAGAAGCCGGGAGCAAGCTCAATGGCACATCGATGCAGGTGCGAAGAAAGTAATTATTACCGCTCCTGCTAAGAATGAAGATATTACTATCGTAATGGGTGTTAACCAAGACAAGTATAACCCAGCAGAGCATCATGTGGTCTCCAATGCTTCCTGCACAACCAACTGCTTGGCACCTTTTGCTAAAGTATTAAATGATAACTTTGGCATTAAAAAGGGTCTGATGACCACTGTGCACTCCTACACTAACGACCAGCGGATCCTGGATCTGCCGCACAAGGATTACCGCCGGGCGCGGGCTGCTGCTTTAAGCATCATTCCGACAACCACTGGTGCAGCCGCTGCTGTCGGTTTAGTCTTACCTGAGTTAAAAGGTAAATTAGACGGTTATGCCTTAAGAGTTCCAACTCCTACAGTTTCTGTTGTTGACTTAGTAGCTGAACTGGAAAAACCAGCAACTGCTGAAGAAGTCAATGCTGCGTTCAAAAAAGCTGCTGAAGGCGAAATGAAAGGTATTCTTGGAGTGGAAGAAACTGAACTTGTTTCCATGGACTTCAAGGGTGACAGCCGCTCCTCAATTGTTGACGCTCCATTAACAACAGTTATGGAAGGCAACATGGTAAAAGTTGTAGCTTGGTATGACAACGAGTGGGGCTACTCGATGCGGGTTGTTGACCTGATTGCATACATGGATTCTCAAAAGTAAGAACCAGCAGAACAACAATGAGGGGGATTTCCCCCTCATTAACTGAGTTAGGAGGGTATCCGGATGAATAAAAAAATGATCCAAGATGTGGATGTAAAAGGCAAACGAGTGTTAATGCGGGTTGACTTTAACGTTCCCATGAACGATCAGGGTGAAATTACTGACGATAAAAGAATTACTGCAGCTTTACCCAGCATTCAATACTTAATCGAGCATGGGGCAAAAGTAATCTTAATGTCCCATTTTGGTCGTCCTAAAGGTCAAGTTGTTCACTCTCTGAGATTGGATCCGGTTGCAAAACGTTTGGGCGAGCTGTTAGGTAAAGCAGTGATTAAAGTCGATGATTGCATTGGTCCAGAAGTAGAAGCCAAAGTTAATGAGATGCAGGACGGCGACGTTATGCTCTTAGAAAACGTGCGCTTCTATCCGGAAGAAGAGGCTAATGATCCTGAGTTCGCTAAAAAGCTGGCAGCTTTAGGTGATCTTTATGTAAACGATGCTTTTGGCGCAGCTCATCGGGCCCATGCTTCTACTGAAGGTGTAGCAAAATATCTGCCTGCAGTCGCTGGATTCTTAATGGAAAAAGAGCTGAAGTTCTTAGGCGGTGCAGTCAATGATCCTAAACGGCCTTTTGTGGCTATTTTAGGCGGCGCAAAGGTAAAAGATAAGATTGCAGTAATTGAATCATTGCTCAATAAAGTTGACACATTAATTATTGGCGGCGGCATGGCTTATACATTCCTCAAAGCCAAAGGCTATGAAATCGGCAAGTCGCTGTTAGATGAAGAGCGGATTGATTTCTGCCGTGAGATTATGCAGCAGGCAGAAGCTAAGGGTGTAAAACTGCTGCTGCCTGTTGATGTGGTTATCGCCAACGAGTTTGCTGCTGATGCAGAGCATAAAGTAGTTGCTGCGGATCAAATCCCAGCTGATTGGGAAGGTTTGGATATTGGACCTAAGACTGTTGAACTGTTCAGCGAAGCTGTGAAAACTGCAGCTACAGTAGTATGGAACGGTCCAATGGGCGTCTTTGAATGGGAAGCTTTCGCCAACGGCACTAACCAAATTGCCAAAGCCTTGGCTGAGAGTGATGCAATTACTATTATCGGTGGCGGTGACTCAGCAGCTGCGGTTGAGCAAGCTAATTTAGCTGATAAAATGACTCACGTTTCAACCGGCGGCGGTGCGTCATTAGAGTTCTTAGAAGGAAAAGAGCTGCCAGGTGTGGCTGCACTTAATGATAAATAGGAGGAAAGGCTAGTGCGTAAACCTATTATTGCGGGCAATTGGAAAATGCATAAAACTGTATCAGAGGCACTTGAACTCTGTGAGCGGCTGGATCGAGCTGTCCAAGATACTGATGCTGAGGTAGTGGTCTGCCCGCCTTTTACTGCTCTATCTGCGGTTTGTGGGTTAGGCATGAGCAAGGTTAAGATCGGTGCTCAAAACTTAAGCACAGCAGAATCGGGAGCTTATACCGGTGAGATTTCGCCAGTGATGTTAGTTGATGTCTGCTGTTCTTATGTAATCATTGGCCATTCAGAACGGCGGCAGTTGTTCGGCGAAACAGATGAAATGGTGAACCAGAAAGTGCAGCTGGCACTGAAACACCACCTGCGGCCGATTGTCTGTGTTGGCGAAACATTAGAGCAGCGCCGAGCTGATCAAACCGAGGCTGTAGTAGTGAGCCAAACAAAAGCTGCCTTTGCAGGTGTCAGCAAAGAGCGTGCTCCAGAAATTGTAGTTGCTTACGAGCCGATCTGGGCGATCGGAACAGGAGAAACTGCCAGTGCTGAGGATGCCAATGCAGTGATCGGAACGATTAGAAAAACCCTGGCTGAAATTTATGATCAAGAAACAGCTGATCAAATCCGAATCCAATATGGAGGCAGCGTCAAACCAAGCAATATTAAAGAATTAATGGCGCAGCCGGAAATTGACGGCGTATTGGTCGGCGGCGCGAGCTTAGATTTTGATGACTTTACTGCCATCGTTCGCTATAATGAATAGCAGTAGAGCAGATAGGGGGCGTTGTGATGAAGAACAAAGGACCAGTTGCACTAATCATTCTTGATGGTTTCGGTCTCAGTGACTATCCTGAAGGTGATGCAACAAAAATTGCGAACACTCCAACAATCGATTGGTTGTGGGAGAACTGTCCCCATGCCACACTGAAAGCCAGCGGTGAAGCAGTGGGATTGATGGAAGGACAAATGGGTGATTCTAATGTTGGGCATCTCAATCTGGGAGCCGGCAGAATTGTTTACCAAGATGTGGCGTTGATTTCGAAGGCGGTGCGGGAAGGGGATTTCTTTAAGAACGAACAGCTCTTAACCGCAATCAAGCATGCCAAACAGCATGGTACAAAACTGCATTTAATGGGTCTAGTTTCTCCGGGCGGAGTACACAGCCATTCAATGCACTTGTATGCTCTGCTTCAGATGGCCAAAGACCACGGCCTAACAGAGGTATATGTTCATGCCTTCTTAGACGGCAGGGATGTGCCGCCTACCAGTGCCAAGGAATATCTGGCTGATCTGGAGGCAGAAATCGAGAAAATTGGTGTGGGTAAAATAGCTACTATTTCCGGCAGATACTTTGCGATGGACCGGGATAAACGCTGGGATCGGGTAGAGAAAGCGTATCTGGCTCTCACGGAAGGCAAGGGACGTTATTCAGATTCCAGTGCCGCAGCTATAACTTACGCCTATGAGCACGGAGAGACTGATGAGTTTGTCATCCCAACAGTTATTGTGGATGAAAATCAGCAGCCAACAGCCAAAATTGAAAATAACGATGCGGTTATTTACTTTAACTTCCGGGCTGATCGGGCTAGAGAGCTTACCTGGGCATTCACAAATGATGAATTTGACGGATTTGAACGACCCGGTGGAAAGCTGGATCTGTGTTTTGTCACCATGACTCAATATGATGTCAATGTAAAAGCGCCGTATGCTTTTCCGCCCCAAGACTTGAAAAATACTTTAGGGGAATATATCTCCAGCTTGAATTTAAAACAGCTGAGGATTGCGGAAACTGAAAAGTATGCCCATGTCACGTTTTTCTTTAACGGCGGCATTGAACAGCCTTTCCCTGGCGAAGATCGCAAGTTGATTCCTTCTCCAAAGGTTGCAACTTATGATCTGCAGCCGGAGATGAGCGCTCCTGCAGTAACAGATGCAGTTGTGGAGTTAATAAACTCCGGCAAATACGATCTGATCATCCTCAATTATGCCAACTGCGACATGGTTGGTCATACAGGTGTGATGGAAGCGGCAGTCAAAGCAGTGGAAGCTGTGGATGCTGGATTGGCTAAGGTTTTAGCAGCTCTTAAGGAGCAGAACGGCCAGGCAATTATTACAGCGGACCACGGCAATGCCGAACAGATGCTGGATCCAGAAACCAAGGAACCTCACACAGCTCACACTACCAACCTGGTTCCGATTTGGCTGTACAACGCCGGTGAAGGCAAAAAATTAAAATCGGGAATTTTAGCGGATATTGCTCCCACCCTGTTAGCTTTAATGGGACTGGAAAAACCGCAGGAAATGACCGGTGAAAGTCTAATTATCAGCTAGTTATCATGGTAAAGGAGGAATAACAATGATTATTCAAGATGTATGGGCTCGCGAAGTACTGGATTCACGCGGCAACCCAACTGTTGAAGTAGAAGTACTCTTAGAGGACGGCAGTCTCGGCAGAGCGATTGTCCCTTCCGGCGCGTCCACCGGACAGTTTGAAGCAGTTGAACTGCGGGATGGCGACAGAGACAGATACTTAGGTAAGGGTGTGCAGAAAGCAGTTGATAACGTCAACTCGATCATTGCTCCTGAACTGATCGGTATGGATGCTACCAGACAGGTTGAAATTGACAAACTGTTAATCGAGTTAGACGGTACTCCAAACAAAGGTAAACTCGGTGCTAACGCTATTTTAGGCGTCTCCCTGGCAGTTGCAAGAGCGGCTGCAGAGTCAGTAGGGCTGCCTCTGTACCAGTACATTGGCGGTACTAACGCGCAAGAACTGCCTGTACCGATGATGAACATTCTCAACGGCGGCGCCCACGCCGATAACAACGTTGATATCCAAGAGTTCATGATTATGCCTGTCGGCGCCAAGTCCTTTAAAGAAGCACTGCGGATGGGTGCTGAGGTATTCCACAGCCTGAAGAAAGTGCTCTCCAACAGAGGTTTAAATACTGCTGTTGGTGACGAAGGTGGCTTTGCTCCTAACCTTGAGTCCAACGAAGCAGCAATTGAAGTGATTATCGAAGCAATTACTGAAGCTGGCTACAAACCTGGTGAAGATGTGTGCATTGCCTTAGACGTAGCTGCTACTGAACTGTTTAAAGATGGCAAATATGAATTAGCTGGCGAAGGCAAAACACTCTCAACTGATGAAATGATTGCTTTCTATCAAAACCTAGTTGATAGATATCCAATTATTTCAATTGAGGATCCCCTCAGCGAAGACGAGTGGGAAGGCTGGTTAAAACTGACTGAAGCTATCGGCGATCGGGTTCAGCTGGTGGGAGATGACCTGTTCGTTACCAACACCGAGCGTTTAGCTAAAGGTATTGAAATGAATGTTGCCAATTCAATTCTGATTAAAGTGAACCAAATTGGTACCCTCACTGAAACTCTCAATGCAATTGAAATGGCAAAAAGAGCAGGCTATACTGCAGTAGTTTCTCACCGTTCCGGTGAATCTGAAGACACAACTATTGCTGACTTAGCGGTAGCTACCAACGCAGGTCAGATCAAAACTGGAGCGCCCAGCCGCACTGACCGAGTAGCTAAATACAACCAGCTGCTTCGGATTGAAGAAGACCTGGACGATGTTGCTAAATACTCTGGAATGAAAACATTCTACAATCTGCGCAAATAAGGACAGACCTAAAAAGATGAGTTCGGGATTTTACCGAATTCATCTTTTTTTGCTGTTTTAATCAATACAACACTTATACTCAACGTGATAGCGCCACTAATGTGTTTATCCCTAAAACCCTCGGTCGGTGGATTATTCTAACCCTCCTGTGTAAAGCTTCACAGCAGCAGGGTTTGCTGAAAAAACCCAATTAGGGCAGGATTTTGGGGGGACTAGTCTAATACATAGAGTGAGAATAGTTACAGCAGAATAACACAAGGAGGTTAACCAATGGCAAAAATAATTATCAATGCTGACATTAAACGTGGTAAGATTAACAAGAATATTTACGGCCATTTTTCAGAGCACTTAGGACGCTGTATCTACGAAGGTTACTGGGTTGGCGAAGATTCTCCGATTCCCAATACCAAAGGTATCCGCAATGACGTGCTTGAGGCATTAAGACAGCTGCAGATTCCGGTGCTGCGCTGGCCAGGCGGCTGCTTTGCCGATGAATACCATTGGAAAGATGGTATCGGACCAAGAGAAAACCGTCCACAAATGATCAACACCCATTGGGGCGGCGTGGTAGAAAACAACCATTTTGGAACCCATGAATTTATGCTCCTCTGCGAACTGCTCGGTGCTGAACCGTACATCTGCGGTAATGTGGGCAGCGGTACTGTTCATGAAATGGAGCAGTGGGTTGAGTATATGACTTTTGATGGCGAATCGCCAATGGCTAACTGGCGGCGTCAGAACGGCAGAGATGAGCCATGGAAGCTGACTTATTTCGGAATCGGTAACGAAAACTGGGGCTGCGGCGGGAATATGCGTCCAGAATACTATGCTGATGAGTATCGGCGCTATGCTACATATGTCCGCAATTACGGCAACAACCGCATCTATAAAATCGCTTGCGGACCAAACGTAGCTGACTACCGCTGGACCGAAGTGATGATGCGGGAAGCCCGCCACATGATGAATGGCTTAAGCCTCCACTACTACACTGTACCTGGTACTTGGGCAAATAAAGGCTCTGCTACTGAGTTTGACCAAAAAGAATGGTTTGTTACCTTACAGAAGACTCTTTATATGGATGAGCTGATTACCCGCCACGGCAGCATTATGGATTTCTATGATCCGCAAAAACGGATTGGTCTGATTATTGACGAGTGGGGTACTTGGTATGATGTGGAGCCAGGCACAAATCCAGGATTCCTCTATCAGCAGAATACAATGAGGGATGCGCTGGTAGCTGGAATTAACTTTAATATCTTCCACAAACACTGCCAACGCGTACAGATGACCAATATTGCTCAAACTATTAACGTTCTCCAGGCTGTAATTCTGACCGAAGGAGAAAAGATGATTAAAACACCTACCTATCACGTATTTGATATGTATAAGGTGCATCAAGACGCTGATGCGGTAGATCTTTACATTGAAAGCGAACCTTATCAATTTGAAGATGAGTCAATTCCACAGGTAACTGCTTCCGCATCACGCAACGCTGAAGGCCAGCTTCATATTTCTCTCTGCAACTTGGATCCAGAAAATGCAGCTGAGATCGACTGCGATCTCAGGGGTATGAATGCTGTGAAGGTTGGAGGCACAATCTTGACTGCAAACGCGATCAATGCCCACAACACTTTCGATCAGCCTGAAAACGTTAGACCTCAAGCCTTTGATGAGGCTGAGCTTAAGGATAACAGATTGCAAGTAAAACTGCCTCCAATGTCAGTGGTAGTATTAAGGGTGGAATAAGCGGTATGGAACAAGCGATGGATTTATGCAAGGGCTGCAGTGAATCAGTCCAAGTTAAGCAGGATTCTATCGCCAAAATGATCTCTGAGGTAGAGCGGTCTGGGCAGGCGGTTGATGACGCTGTTTATCAACAGCGGCTGGCCCAGTGCCTAGACTGCTCCCATCTTCGGTATGGAACCACATGCATGCTGTGCGGCTGTATTGTGCAGGTGAAAGCTAAGTACAAAACCGGTTCCTGCCCCTACCCAGGGAAATCGCGCTGGGAAGTGTAAAAACAGACAGATATTGGTTGCAGACAAGTTGTTTCTGTGGTACACTGTAAGAGTAATTGTGAAGGCAGGGAGGTGTCTGCTCAACCATGAAAACCTTTTTAATGGTCGTTCAGTTTTTAATCTGCATAGGACTGATTGTCGCTGTTTTACTTCAGGAAAGCAAAGGTGAAGGTTTAGGCTCGATTGGTGGCGGCGGCAAGATGTTTTTCAACAAAGCTTCGCAAAAAGAGATCGTTTTGGAAAAAGCTACTAAATACTTAGCCTTTGGCTTTATGCTGATGGCAGTGTTGTTAAGTATTCTATAGACTGGAATAAAATAAACCTAGCAGTTTTGAGCTGCTAGGTTTTTTTACTTTGTTATGGTGGAGGTGAGCGGAGTTGCACCGCTGTCCATAGGTGAAACCACACCAGCTTCTCCGAGCGCAGCTGCAGTTTTGCAATTCGTCAATTACTCCTCTCTGCAGCCAGATGAGCAACTGACTACCCCGTTAAATTTCCCTAATCAGCCCCGGGTAAAGCTGTTTAGGTAGCCTGCTGGGTTGACACCTTCATTATTCTCACAGGCAAAGAATAATGAGGCGTTAGCCTGCTATGCAGCAGCTAAAGAATACTTATCGTTTGCACTTATTTTTAAGTCCCAAGGTTTAACGAGGTGTTTGGGGACCTCGGCTCGCTTCTGATGCCATTCCTACCTATGTCGAACCTAATTCACCCCCATAGGTGTATTTATACTTTAACATAAAATGTGATTCTGATCAATGGTAATTAGTACTCTTAAGAGCCCGTTCGATGCGGCGCTCTGCGTCTTTTCTCGCAAGGGTTTCTCTCTTATCATGGAGGCGCTTACCTTTTACCAGCGCCAGCTCAACCTTACACTTGCCATGCTTCCAGTATAATTTCAGTGGAACCATAGTGTAGCCCTTTTCCTGGATTTTCCCGACCAACCGATTGATTTCCCTCCGATGCAGTAGCAGCTTGCGGATCCGCAGTGGGTCGTGGTTAAAGCGGTTACCCTGCTCGTAAGGGCTGATGTGCATGCCGTGGAGAAATACCTCTCCATCTTTAACTCTGGCAAAACTGTCCCTAATATTAACTCTCCCCAGCCGGAGGGATTTTACTTCAGTTCCTTTGAGGACAATGCCAGCTTCAATTGTTTCGATAATATGGTAATCGTGTCTTGCTTTGCGGTTATCTACGATAACTTTAACTGCGTCACCCACGCTGCATCCCCCTTACTGTTGGTAGTTATAGTATAGCAAACCGAGGCCTAACTGACAAGGTATCGGTCAACGAGGATCGTGTCAAGCAACTGTAGGATGAAATAAGACCTACCAACCCTAAGGGAACGAGTCAACTGGTATTTAGTTATAAATGCAATGATGCATTGGATATTTGCCG
>FZPS01000187.1_pt99 | contig 16803 bp, 15 predicted proteins | sample 1817821 | NCBI WGS metagenome assembly FZPS01 (sample SAMEA104158645, study PRJEB21678) | metagenome | place: Germany | collected 2015-04-21
GCAACGTACGCACTGGACTGATCCGAAGGAGATAAAGGAAACACAACGAACGCAAGAGAGTTGATGTTGACTTATCGCACGGAGGAGAAGGAAGTGGCGCTAGTTGCTGGGAGTGGAAGCTAGATTATATAGCTGAACCAACTGTTCAGCATTGAATTTGATGACACTTGTCAGGTGCATTTCTTATCTAGTTTTCAGGGTATATAACCTGTAGGTTTAGTGACAATAGCGAAGAGGTCACACCTGTTCCCATACCGAACACAGAAGTTAAGCTCTTCAGCGCCGATGGTAGTTGGGTTTTCCCTGCGAGAGTAGGACGTCGCTAAGCCTATATTATTTTTCTGAAGTAACAGTTATGTTACTTCTTTTTAATATTTCTATTCCACAGTAGCTCAGTGGTAGAGCAATCGGCTGTTAACCGATCGGTCGTAGGTTCGAATCCTACCTGTGGAGCCAATTTGCTTCCATAGCTCAGTTCGGTAGAGCACTTCCATGGTAAGGAAGGGGTCGCCGGTTCAAGTCCGGCTGGAAGCTCTCTCTAAAACGCTCATCCTGTAAAGGATCGAGCGTTTTTTTATGGGTAAATTTAAATTAAAATTGACTATGTTCACCTATGCGACGACTAGATGAAAGCCTAATTTTGGAACTAAATATGTAGGCAAACATATGATGTAACATCTCAGGTGATAAGGCCAAACTGTGTTAACTAATATAAATAAATGTGTGGTGAAGAAAATGTCAATGCCAAATATTCCTGATATAAATCCTAAAATTACGCTAGATCGCTGTAAAACAATAGAGTTATTATTGTCATCAATTGCACTTGAAGAGATAGGACTTTCTCATATATTGAATGCAGAAGGTGAAAAACTTCAATTATTCTTAAAGACAAAGCCAAAATGCTTAATGGAATTTATTCAGATCAATGATAGTGTATTGAAAACTCTAAGAACAATTGTAAAATCTCAAATGCTACTCCAGTTTAAATTAGAAGATGTAATTGAATTGGATAGAAAAGAGTGCAAGTGCAAGGGTCAATGTAAAAAGAAACCCCCTTGCAAGCCATCAAAAGGTGATTGCTCCTCACCTTTAGCTAAGTTTACATGCGATGATCTATAGTAATAGGGGCTAAAGAAACAAAAAGGAGATTGATTAAAATGCCTATAATCGAACAAGATGCGGATGAATTGTTTGAAGAAAGTGATAAGAACTATCTTCAGTTTTTTTGCCTATACTTCAAAATGCAGATCTCCTATCTAAAAATGATGGCGTTTCGTCCTGTAGAAAAAAGCTATCAGAAAAATGCAGAAAATCAGTTAGTTGAGTCATTAACTCTGACCAATCATCTACTCACTCAATTAATTTCAAGGAATTATTTAATTAGTTCTTACTGTGAACGTGATAGTTTATTTACAATTTTTGAATCAATTGAAGAGTTAGAAAGTCTAATACTTGAATTTGAATATTATTTAGCAAAATATAAATTTATTAGTCGTATTCATAAGGAGCAATGTGAACGACTAATTAGTGAAATATCTAGATTCTTCTATCAAAATTATGTAAAAGTGATTATAGTGGATAAAAAGCTTTCAAAACCATGGCTGGCACCAAACTTGCTAACTAACTAATTGAGTTTGCCGAAATATCTAGGTTTAAGCTCCAATTACAGATGTTATTCTGATTTGATCAGCATTTACCCGTTCACATAACTGAGTGTAATCATATACTAGAACGAATGATTAATCTTGGTGGTGAAATGGTAAATGAATGAAATTAGTCTTTGCATGATTGTGAAAAATGAAGAAGAAGTATTAAGAGAATGTTTAAGTAGCGTGAAAGAAATTGTTGATGAAATCATTATTGTCGATACCGGCTCAACAGATAAGACAAAAGAAATTGCACGTGAATTTACAGATAAGGTTATTGACTTTGAATGGATTGATGATTTTTCTGCTGCAAGAAACTTTGCCTTTAGCCATGCGACTAAGGACTTTATATTTTGGATGGATGCAGATGATATCTTGTTAAAAGCAGATCAGGACAAATTCAAAAAATTAAAAGAAGAACTAAATGAGAGTGTAGATACGGTATCAATGCTATACCATATTGCATTTGATGATTATGGTAATCCGCAATTTAGCTTCAGAAGAAATCGCCTAGTAAAGAGAAGTAATAACTTCAAGTGGAAAGGTGCTGTTCATGAGTATTTAGAATTTGGTGGTCGCGTAATCAAATCAGATGTAGCAATTCGACATCGAAAAAAAGACAAAAAAAATGTCAATGTACAATCTGATAGAAATTTAAAAATTTATGAAAACCGATTACGAAAAGGAGAAGAATTTACTCCCCGTGATACCTTCTATTATGCCAATGAATTAAGAGATCACCGTCAATTCGAAGCAGCAATTCAATTTTATCAAAAATTTATTGATATGGAACAAGGGTGGGTAGAGGATAAGATTCGCGCATGTATAAATTTAGCTGCTTGCTATAGAGAGTTAGGGGACCTAGAGAATGAAATTGAAGCACTGATAAAATCAATCGTTTATGATGTCCCTAGACCTGAGGTATCGTGCCGTTTGGGTGATTTATATAAAGAACGAAAACTATATAATAAAGCGATAATTTGGTATCAGATAGCTATTCAAGCAAATGTTGAAGAAATACAAGGATTTAGGCAAGAGAGTTACTCTACATGGTATCCATATTTGCAGTTGTGTGTTTGCTACTGGCACACCGGACAAAAGGAATTAGCAGTTGAGTATAATAATAAAGCAAAGAAGTACCGACCAAATGATCAAGCGATTTTAAATAACGAGAAATTCTTTGAAGAATACTTTTCAAATAAATCATAAGGCCATAGTAAAAGCACAAACGATTAAGGGTTTGTGCTTTTACTTGTTTATAGATATAGATTATTTTTAAATGGCTCGCTAATTTTATCTCTATAGTAATTTAGTTGTTCATTCATTTTTGTTTTAATTTGGGACTTATCTGAAATTATGTTAGACACTTTTGATTGGATCTGCTGACTAATATTAGTTTCATCAGTGGAGATTACAAAATCTTCAAGGTCAACAGATTTCGCAAAGTCAAATATTTTAAACCGATAACCAAATGCAATAAAAGGAGTGTTAGCTGCTAAAGAAATATAGTTAGGATGTAGTTTGAAATTGATTGTCAGAATAAATTTAGTATTTAAAGATAATAGTTGGTTGTGGTTATATAATGTTTTATCAAAAGTAACATTTTTATGATCATTTAATTTCTGATAAAGTCGTTCAATTGCAGGTAAATCGGTATTCCAAACTGTATATAGGTAGATGTGGTAGCCTTGATTGATTAATTGTTTAAGCGCGTCCACGAGTTGATCTTCAACCTGTTCCTCGTTTCCACCATAGATGTTATTAAAACTTGTCCCCCAATTCACACCGATGATCTTTTCTTGTTTATCAGTAAAATCTAAATTAATCATGACCTGGTCCTCTTTTGAGAGTTGATCAACATTCATTAGAAACCCTGGATCACCACTAATATGGCATTTATCTACACCATGTGCTTTTAATAATGCTAAGGTTAATGGCCCACGAACTCCCGTCCATACGCTCTCTTCAAAGACAGCTTTTATTTTTGCTTTTAGGTTTTCATTCAATGCTAAAGGAATATTTCCTGAGCTTTCTAGTTGCTCAATTAAAGCCTTTGGCCCCCAGTCAATTCCTGAACCCCATATCATAATTTTTTTATTTAATAAAATACACTTGTAAAGGTAGTCAATAATGTATGGATGAAGATAGTGGTTATTGCCACCAAGTATTGACCCTCCACCTAAGACGATTAGGTCATAATTTTCAATCGGAATATTTTTTAAATACCTGTGTTCAATGTTTACGCCGTCTACTGAGAAATCCTCTCCAAGTGTAGATAAATGTTCCTTGAATAAGTCAAACATTAACTCGTCACCTAGATTTCTATATCCAATCCAACCTATATATAATACCTTTTTCACTAAAAAACCTCCTCGTATAATAGTAGTAAGAGCTCTTTCCAATAGAATTTCCAGTTGATCCGGACAGCTAGAGAATCTATTTGGATTTCCTATAGGAGATGGTCACCTTTGGCTTCCTCACTCTTTTATGTTTTACCTATTTGACCCCTGTTTTACCGAGGAGGCCAAAAGGATAAATCATCAATCATATTATTAACTTTTTAAAATAATAGCTGACAGGTGCTTACCTGCTTATTTGGATTACCCAATTTCATATGATTTGGACGAAGGATGGAGGAGGCTCCATTTTAATACTTCGTCTTTTTTGTTATGATTTTTCTTTTCTCTCAGACCGTGCTCATGAGACAATGGAACGGACAAGATTGACACAGGAAATAGCTTTTCCTCCTTGCGGACACCTTACGTGTACTGCTTAATAAGCCTGCTACCCATCGTTCATTATTGAAGGTCTAACCACTGGCTGCGACGTTGGTGAAGAGGAGAGTGTAGCGCTCTATTTGGTCTTCTTCCCTTTGATTGCTAATAACGAGGCAGACATCGATGATTCGACTGGGCACCTAGGTCTGAGACAATCTTGATTAATGACACCTTAGGAGGTGATTGGTATGTCACAAATACTAGTCGGTATCGACGTGAGTTTACGCTCCCATCATGTCCATTTCATGCATGGAGAGGGACACACACTTGCTGATTTTTCTGTTTCAAATGATACAGAAGGTGCGAATACCTTAATTCAAAAGCTTTTAAAGACAGCGGAAAAAAATCAGTGTGAACACATTAAAATTGGGCTTGAAGCGACAGATCAATATAGCTGGCATATTGCGCATTATCTAAAATCAGAATTAAAAGGTTATGAGCCAACTTTCCAAAGTGCTGTTTATATGTTGAATGCGCGTAAAATGGCTCGGTTTAAAAAGGGCTACGATACGTTACCTAAAAACGATCGAATTGATGCCTGGGTCATTGCGGACCATTTGCGCTTTGGACGCCTGCCATATGAAATGCAAGAGTCTCTACAATATGATGCCTTGCGACGTTTGACTCGTACACGTTTTCACTTAATGCATGAAATTGCACGGAATAAAACGTATATGATGAATCAAGTATTCTTAAAGTTCAGTGGCTTGCGTCAAGATAACCCCTTTTCTAATACATTTGGGACAACAAGCGTTGCCGTAATAGAAGAATTAGATCCTGACACCATCGCTGAAATGCCAATCGAAGAACTGATTGAATTTTTACAGGATAAGGGCAAAAATCGTTTTGCGAATCCTGAAGAGATTGCGAAATATCTTCAAAAGCTCGCCCGTAATTCTTATCGTTTGGATAAAGTGATGGCTGATCCAATCAATTTGTCGCTGTCGGTGATTTTAAGCACGATTCGGCATATGGAAAGCCAAGTGAAACTTCTTGATAAAGAAATTGACCGAATGATGAAGGGCATCACTCAAACGTTAACGTCTGTAAAGGGTATTGGTCCAGTTTATGCAGCGGGTCTACTCGCTGAAATAGGCGATATCAAACGTTTTAAGGATCATCACGCATTAGCGAAATTCGCGGGTCTTGTTTGGTCGCAATATCAATCGGGTGAATTTGAAGCCGAAAACACAAGTCGGATGCGAACAGGCAATAAATACTTACGGTATTATCTCGTTCAAGCGACAGATGCTGTACGCAAATTTGACACTGAATACAAAGTTTTTTATCAAAAGAAATACAATGAAGTCACTAAGCATCAACATAAACGTGCTCTCGTCTTAACCGCTAGAAAACTCGTACGCCTCGTGCATTCGCTACTACGCACGAATCAGCTGTACACACCACTGGAAAGGAGAGAATAATTCACGTATTCTTTTCCTTCTAAAAGCCACACATAACTTCCAATTTAATCAATTTTTTCGATTAAATTTGTGAGGTTTATTTGAATATGCTCAAAATAGGGTGTTTGGATCTAATAGGCACAAGCTATTTCCAATTTTCATGTTTTAAGTGCTTGACATATTACCACTGGGCTTGATCATATAGTTAATCATTTTCTTTCTTTAACTTTTCTAGACACAAATTTTTATAATGTAAGGCTTTAAAACTTCCCACTCCTTTTAATATGAGATATTTATGGTTGTTCTCTCCAAGTTCTAAGCAATAGTTGAAACATTCTAAAGCAGACGAATAATCTTGTTGATCGTACAGGATGAGTCCTTTAATAAAATTCAGATCAACATAGTCTGGATATAGGTATAATGCATAATTAATACCTGGCCATGCCTCTTTAATATTATTGGTATTGAGTAAGATAGCATACTTTAATCGATAGAGTATTGAAGGGGGGATTTTACCATGTAAGAGGAACCCTTTAATAGATTCATTTACATAAGCAAAAGCTAGTAGATAATCTTGTTTACGATACAATTCATTTGCTAAATGATATTCAATCCATGGACTATGACCTGGTACTTTAGCTTCCTCTGTTAAAATATTAAAGTTACGATCTGATTTATCTTTTTTGTTTAATACTTCTTTTATATAACCATAGTGATAGATTGGTGCATCAACGAATTCAGTCGGGTAACCTATGTCGTCTTGGTGAGGCAATAGTGGGATCTCATGAACTTTATTTTTAAATTTAATGCCTAAATGATTACGGAAAATTCGGGGCTGATGATATAGGTATGCTTGCTCTTTATTAACAGGGAATTTTTCACCGTAATAATTAATGATTGGTAAATATATCATTGGTGAACTTGAATTAGAGATTGTGTCTTTAATTAGTAGACTTTTTGACTTTTCAAATTCCTCATCAGCATCAATCCATAAAATCCAATCACCAGTAGCTTTTGATATTGCATAATTTCTTGCTGCAGAAAAGTCGTTATGCCATTTATAAAAATGAACATTCGCATTATATTTTTCACAGATTGATAAAGTTTGATCTGACGAACCAGTGTCAATAATAATGATCTCATCTGCTAAGTTAGAAATACTTTTTAAACAATTATCAAGGAATATTTCTTCATCCTTTACTATTAAACATACCGATAGATTAGGTGATGTCATGTTAAAATCACGTCCCTTTTTATGTGATTACACTTAGCTGTAAATACGTCATTGTGTTATACTTGTTCAATTTTTAATTAAACAAAATGAGAGGATTGGTATTTTATTCAATAAATCATATATAGATCTATAAAATTGTAGATATCATGCAATATGTAATTGATTAGTATGTATTGTTTAACTATAGACAGTCTCGAATTGTGAGACTGTCTATAGTTTTTTAATCAATCTAATTTAATATATTATTGCTCAGTAATTTGGTGAATTGACCAAATAATAGGTGTATTTGTTCCACCAAGGTCTATTCCAATAGTTAAACCATCATCGACGTAGAACAATCCTACTTCATCTCCAGCATCAAGCTCAACATCGCCGGTGATTGTTACGGTACCATTTCCAAGAATACCTCGTAAGTCTAAAAGTGTTATGTCGATGTTAAATACAGGGAATAGCCCAGTGAGCAAATCTGTTCCTGTAGTTATATTTCGTATTACAAAAGCAGGATCAGCTCCACCAATATCAATTGTAATTGCAGCTGTAGTTTGATAGTTGATTACTGCAGAAATTGAGTAACGTCCTGCAACTGGTGCTGTATACACACCTGTTGCTGGCTCAAAGTTCGGACTTCCGTAATACGGTGATGATACTTCCCAATCATCAATTTGTGCTCCTGCACCTACTGATACAGCGTTTGCTGTTGCTGAGAAGCCCTCTTCGGCAAATGCAGGCCCCGTCGGTCCCGTCGGTCCCGTCGGTCCTGTAGGTCCTGTAGGTCCAGTTGGTCCTGTTGGCCCCGTCGGTCCAGTAGGCCCCGTAGGTCCCGTCGGTCCCGTCGGCCCTGTTGGCCCTGTAGGTCCAGTCGGTCCCGTAGGCCCAGTCGGTCCCGTCGGTCCCGTCGGTCCTGTAGGTCCTGTAGGTCCAGTTGGTCCTGTTGGCCCCGTCGGTCCAGTAGGCCCAGTAGGCCCAGTAGGTCCCGTCGGTCCCGTCGGTCCTGTAGGTCCTGTAGGTCCTGTCGGTCCCGTCGGTCCCGTCGGTCCTGTAGGTCCTGTAGGTCCTGTAGGTCCTGTCGGTCCCGTCGGCCCCGTCGGCCCCGTAGGTCCCGTAGGTCCCGTCGGTCCAGTAGGCCCCGTCGGTCCTGTAGGTCCTGTAGGTCCAGTTGGTCCTGTTGGCCCCGTAGATCCAGTAGGTCCAGTAGGCCCAGTAGGCCCAGTAGGTCCCGTCGGTCCTGTAGGTCCTGTTGGCCCCGTAGGTCCCGTCGGTCCTGTAGGTCCTGTCGGTCCTGTAGGTCCTGTCGGTCCCGTCGGTCCCGTCGGTCCTGTAGGTCCAGTCGGTCCCGTCGGTCCCGTCGGCCCCGTCGGTCCCGTCGGTCCTGTAGGTCCTGTTGGCCCCGTCGGCCCCGTCGGTCCAGTAGGCCCCGTAGGTCCCGTAGGTCCCGTCGGCCCTGTTGGCCCTGTAGGTCCAGTCGGTCCCGTCGGCCCAATATCTCCACTAGGCACTAAATCAACTACCTTGTTTAATTTATTATCTAGTAATAGTTCTTTTTTTATTGTCATAGCTAGTGTATCTTGTACACTGTCATTAACGGATAAGATATCTTCAAGTGTTGCGGCAGGAGTTAATCCAGGAATAGTTCCTAGAGCATACTGAATTTTTTCTCCTTCTGCATTTATAATATGAGCTAACCCTAATTCCTCCATTGCTATAGAAGCGAGTAAAAGGTTAATCACATCATTTCTATTTATAGAGATATCGGGTGTAATATTTGGTAAGTTTGGTTGAGACATTTTATTTCTCCTTTCATTTATATTCGTGTGAATATGCGACCAGGCGTAATAAATTTCTGAGATATATGGTAAAATAATTCGTGATGTTGTAAAATCCCCAATATAATCTTGATTGGAAGTAATTAAGATTAATGAGGATTGATATCGGGAGTGCTAATTAGAATAATTCAATTAAACAATAATGACGAAAAATGAATTTTATTATGAAATTTAGTAAAACTATAGTGTGATTTTATGATATAATCTAAGTGCGTATTGGTGACACATTCTAATTTAATCTATGTTGTTAAAGTTAATATGTAACAAATGATTGCCTAACAAATAGCCTTTTTTCAAGCTGTGAAAGTGTGTTTAAAGCAAGTGTAATTTTCGTTAAAAATAATTTAAAGTTTTTTCGGAAAAAGTATTGCAATTTTATATCTTATGTAGTAATATATTTCTTGTCGTGATTTTTAGTTCATAATTTATTTAGTTAAAAACAATAATAATTAACTTAGTCATGGCCCGTTGGTCAAGCGGTTAAGACACCGCCCTTTCACGGCGGTAACACGGGTTCGAATCCCGTACGGGTCACCATTTGGAGGATTAGCTCAGCTGGGAGAGCACCTGCCTTACAAGCAGGGGGTCGCAGGTTCGAGCCCTGCATCCTCCACCATTGTTCGTGCCGGCCTAGCTCAATTGGTAGAGCAACTGACTTGTAATCAGTAGGTTGGGGGTTCAAGTCCTCTGGCCGGCATGGTTATAATAAATCTATATATTGTTCATTTATGGAGGGATAGCGAAGTTGGCCAAACGCGGCGGACTGTAAATCCGCTCCCATCGGGTTCGTAGGTTCGAGTCCTACTCCCTCCACCATTTTAATTTTATATATTACTTTTAATAACAGTGGCTACTATGTACTGTTATTTTATTGTTGGTGGGCTATAGCCAAGCGGTAAGGCAACGGTTTTTGGATCCGTCATGCGTTGGTTCGAATCCAGCTAGCCCAGCTAATTACAGAAAGTAACCTTGATAACAACATGTTTCAAGGTTACTTTTTTATTTTTATGGTGTTTATATAGTATTTATAAGTGATAGGAATGCAATAATAATTTCAATATTTCGTAAAGAGGGAAATATGGTTAAGTCGTTAAGCTCAACCTACTTGGATTAATACAATAATGAAATTTACCTTCCAAAAGTTCACTTGTTATTGATAATTTTTGAATATTAACTTGATTTTGAGTATGCTATAATTAAAAGAGTGATTATCAATTGAAATGAGTGGTTATGATATGAACAGAGGGACGTGTGTAGCATGCTAGGTGAGGGACTAAATCTCTTTAATATTCTCAGAATTATTGTCGACATTACCCTTGTCTGGTATGTGTTTTATAAACTAATTATGTTATTACGTGGCACAAAAGCCATTCAATTATTAAAAGGAATATTCGTTGTTATATTTATATACTTAGTGAGTTACTTATTAAATCTTCAAACAGTTCAAGTGATGATAGAGCAAATTATCGTCTGGGGTCCTGTTGCTGTGATTATTTTATTCCAACCTGAGTTGAGAAGGGCGCTTGAACAAATAGGTCGTGGTAGCTTTTTCAGTCGAAACCGGCAATCAGAAGAAGATATTTTAAATCAAGTGATTGAGGCATTGGTTACATCATGCACTTATATGGGAAAACGCCGGATAGGGGCACTAATCACAATTGAAAGAGATACCAATATGGGTGATTACATTCAAACAGGAATTCCTATCGAGGGTCAATTATCTCATCAATTATTAACTAATATATTTGTACCTAATACACCCTTACATGATGGTGCAGTGATTATACATCATAATCGTATTATAGCTGCGGCATGTTATTTACCACTCTCAGAGAGTCCTTTTATTTCTAAAGAATTAGGAACGAGACATAGAGCGGCTATGGGTATAAGTGAAGTTAGCGATGCTTTAACGATTGTTGTTTCAGAGGAAACGGGACACATCTCATACACTCGAAATGGTGAACTTCACAGAGATATTAGTCAAGATGAATTGAGTACGATGCTGAGGAATGATTTAAATCAAAGCTTTAGTAAACCTCCTACGTTGAAAAATTGGAACTGGAGGGGAGTGAAAAAATGAATGAGTGGTTAAATAAAACTTGGGTTATTCGTGTCATATCATTATTGTTAGCGATTATTACATTTATCGTCATTACGATTGATAATCAAGATACTAGAACTGCGGATATTGGGAGTTTTGATTCGATATTTAGTAGCACTCATGAAACACAAGTATTAGAAAATTTCCCGGTTAGTATCCAAATTGATGATGATAAATATGTTGTTAGTGGAGTTCCACAAACAGTAACCGTAACGTTACAAGGAACAGTGAGTGTTGTTCAAACAACAGCTACCCAGCGCAACTTCGATGTATTTGTAGATTTGGAAGATTTGGAGCCAGGAACGCATACGGTACCGATTGAGTATGAAGGTGTATCAAATCGATTAACTGTTAGTATTAATCCTGTTGAAGTCGAGGTGCTAATCGAAGAAAAGGCATCCAATGAATATAAAGTAGGTGTTGATTTTACCAATCAAGATAGCCTACAACCTGGATTTGAATTGGTTGGTGCTACTGTTATACCTGATGTTGTAAAGATTACAAGTTCGAAAAATATTATTGAGCGAATTGCTATCGTTACTGCATTTGTAGACTTAGAAGGTCTAGGAGAAGATATGACCTTTATCGATGTCCCTGTGAGGGTCTATGATCATGAAGGTAATCAGCTCAATGCTCGAATTGAACCAGAAGTAGTTTCTGTAGAGGTTCGATTAGCTAGTCCGAGTAAGACGGTTCCAGTAGTTGTTGATACAACCGGTGAAGTTCCAGAAGGATATCGTGTCATCTCAATTGAGTCTGATATTGAGGAAGTAGAAATATTTGCTTCAGAAGATGACTTATCAAATATAAGTATGATTAGGACTACCCCAATTAATTTGACGGAAATTACTGAGTCAAATACGATTGAAGTGGGATTAGCTATACCAGGAAATGCAAGGCTAACCTCTCATGAGACAGTAACGGTAACAATAGAAGTTGAAAAGTGGACTGAAGAAACAATAGAAGATATAGAGATTGGGATTGAAAATTTAGACGATGAGTATACATCATCCTTCTTAAATCCTGATACTGGGAAAATGGATATTGTTGTGGCAGGTTATCAAACAGATTTAACTGGTATTAATTCGAATGACTTTCAATTAACTGTTGATCTAAGAGGGCTAAGGGATGGGCAATATCAATTGCCATTAAAAATTAGTGGTCCAACGGGTCTAGAATTTTCACCGGAGATGGAAGAAGTTACGATCGAAGTTCAATAAAAAAGAACTGTAATTTGGAAACAAAGGAGAGGTACATGATGGTTAAATATTTCGGAACAGATGGTGTAAGAGGTATAGCTAATGATCAATTAACGCCAGAGTTAGCATTTAAGCTGGGCCGAGCAGGTGGATATGTACTTACAAGAGATGCAGAGAAGCCAAAAGTGTTAATTGGTAAGGATACAAGAATTTCAGGGGATATGTTGGAAGGTGCATTAATATCAGGATTATTATCTATGGGTATAGAAGTAATGCGATTAGGAGTTATTTCAACGCCGGGTGTTGCTTATTTAACTAAGGCGATGGGTGCAGAAGCGGGTATTATGATTTCAGCATCACATAATCCGGTAGAGGATAACGGTATTAAGTTTTTTGGGCCAGATGGATTTAAATTATCTGATGAACAAGAACAAGAAATTGAAGAATTAATTGATGCTAAGGATGATACATTACCTCGACCAATTGGTTCTGAGATTGGTGTAATTAATGATTATTTTGAAGGTGCTCAAAAGTATCTACACTATCTAAAGCAATCTGTAGATAATGACTTTACAGGTTTACATGTTGTCTTAGACTGTGCAAACGGATCGACGTCTTCATTAGCACCTTATCTATTTGCTGATTTGGATGCTGATATATCTACTATCGGTGCTTCACCAAACGGTCTAAATATTAACGATGGAGTGGGATCGACTCATCCAGAAAAGCTACAAGCTAAGGTATTAGAGCTAGAAGCGGATATTGGATTAGCATTTGATGGTGATGGTGATCGTCTTATTGTTGTTGATGAAAAAGGGAATATTGTTGATGGTGACCAAATTATCTTTATCTGCGCAAATTATCTTAATAATCGTGGATTGTTACGTCACTCAACAGTTGTTTCAACCGTTATGAGTAACTTAGGTTTTTATAAAGCTCTTGAAGAACGAGGAATGAAGAGTGATAAAACTGATGTTGGCGATCGTTACGTTGTGGAGGAAATGCGTAGAGGTGGCTATAACCTTGGTGGAGAACAGTCTGGTCATATTATATTCCTAGACTATATAACTACTGGTGATGGTATGCTAACTGCACTTCAATTGTTAGATATTATGAAGGAAACAGGTAAGACAATTTCAGAGTTAGCAGCTCAGATGGTTAAATTCCCTCAAGTTTTAAAAAATATTGAAGTAGTCGATAAGCATCAAGTATTTGTTGATCAACGTGTTCAAGATGTGATTGCAAAAGTTGAAGCTGATTTGGGAGATCAAGGGCGTGTATTAGTAAGACCTTCAGGTACTGAATCTCTAGTACGAGTAATGGTTGAAGCATCAACAATTGAACAATGCCATGAATCAGTGGATCAGGTTGTTAAAGTAATTGAAGATGTGTTAGGTTTAGAATAGTTTAAAAAAATAATTAAACTGGAATCGAGTCCGTAGTTGGATTTGATTCCAGTTTTTTGTTGATCTAATGAGAATGTAGTGCTTCTTGTTTTGTTCGATGTATAGTACCAAATTTATGTTCAGGCGGTGCATAAATGGAATATAGCTTTAATGGTTGGTTTCCGGTGTTAATAATGTTATGCCATGTGCCTGCTGGTACCATAATTGCTGATCCTGGTCCGACTCTTCTTTGGAATAGCAGTTGATTTTTGTGGTTACCCATTTGAACTAATCCCTCACCAGCTTCAACTCTTAAAAACTGATCATGCTTCTGGTGAACTTCTAAGCCTATATCATCGCCTACATTAATACACATTAAAGTTACCTGGAGGTATTCACCTGTCCAAATAGTTGTTCGAAATGTATTGTTTTGTTTTGTAGCCTGATTAATATTGATGACATAAGGCTTACCACCGTGATCGTTCATTTGAGAAGGTTGGTATGGATGATTTAGATTGTCGGAAAATAAAGTTTGATTAGCTTGTTCATAAAAGTTCCAAGGTGTGATCGGTAAACAACTATAATAGCATGGAGCAATTGGATACAACCATGGGTGATTATTCATGTTTCATCTCCTCAATAAGTTAGTCATATTAATGTATGCATATTGCCTAGAGAATGTTAAGAGTTTGTAAAAAGTGTAAATTATAAGTCTGATTCATTGCTCATCAGATTACTGTATGTTACTTTTAAACTAACTTTTTATAGATAGGTGGCTGATTCATGAATAGCAAACGAGATCACCAGTTTAAAAGATGGATAGAGATATTTGTGGTTACTTTACGTCTAGGCTTAACATCCTTTGGTGGACCAATTGCTCACCTAGGTTATTTTCATGAGGAATACGTGCAGAGACGAAAATGGTTAGATGAACAAAGTTATCTAGACCTAGTCGCGTTATCTCAATTCTTACCTGGACCGGCAAGTAGTCAAACAGGTATTGGGATTGGAGTTATGCGAGGTGGTATAGTAGGTGGTATTGTTGCCTTCTTAGGTTTTTCACTACCTTCTGTGATTGCTTTAATGATTTTTGCAAGCTTGTTAACAACGTTTGGATTAGAAGATTCAGTCGCTATAAGGGGCCTTCAAATTGTGGCAGTTGCTGTAGTCAGCAAAGCAGTACTATCGATGGCGAAAAAATCGACAACAACTTTATCTACAAAGCTAATTGCATTATTTGCTTTATTGATCACATTGTTATGGCAAACAGCCTATGCTCAAATCATTGCTATTTTACTAGCGGGCATAATTGGTTTGTTCTTATTTAAAAACAATACTCAAGAAAAGAATCTATCATCAAGTAATTTTCCCATTTCTCATCGTATGGGATACATTTGCTTGACATTATTCTTTAGTTTACTAGTTTTATTACCTATCTTATCGCGAACATTTGATTTATCTTGGTTAACTTTATTTGATAGCTTTTATCGTTCTGGTTCACTCGTTTTTGGAGGTGGACATGTTGTCCTTCCACTTCTCGAACAGGAAATTGTTACAGCAGGTTGGATGAGTCAACAGGAGTTTTTAACGGGATTTGGTGCAACACAAGCAGTACCTGGTCCGCTGTTCACGTTTGTTGCCTATATTGGGACGATAATAAATGGGTGGCTTGGTGGTTTTCTATCGTTTTTAGCGATATATTTGCCTGCAATTCTTCTCATTATTGGGGTATTACCATTTTGGGAGGTACTCAGAAATAAATCTCAAGTTAAAGGTGCTTTGATTGGTGTAAATGCATCCGTAGTTGGTATTTTAATTTCTGCCCTTTATACACCGATATGGACAAATGCGGTACAAACAAATGTTGATTTTGCCTTAGTTGCGATTCTTTTTAGTATGTTGGTATTTTTAAAGATGCCTTCATGGTCAGCCGTCATAGTAGGTATTATTGGTGGTTTGATTCTCTTTTAATTCATACTTTGGAATGTAAAAAAGGTGTCTGTACATAATAACAGACACCCTTTTGGTCTAATGAATTAGTTTGAATTTGCAGCAGCTCTTTCACTTGCTTTGACAAAATCAATCGCGACGACAATAGCGAGTACGATATGTTCATACGCTTCATCGATGACATGAAGATCGTATGTATCTCCCCAAGTAAACCATTTTTCATTAACGTGGGCAATTTTTTTACCTTGTTTAAAGACTTCGAAATTTTTGTCCCACCAGTCTCCTCTGACTTCAATATCAGAACTATCAATGCGGTAACGATCTTTGAAGAAGGTAAATTCTTTGACGATTGTTAAAATTTCTTGACCATCAGCTTCAACGAAAAACCTAGGTAAGAAGCTAAATATTTTTTTCGTAATTAAAGCTACTTGATTGCCACGTGTATCTTCAATTTCAAATGTTTTTGGTATAGAGAATAAGCTTCCGTGAATATAATATTTATCTTGATCATTTTCATCTTTAACAGTAAAACGTTCACGCAAACTAAAAACCTTTTGTTTCACATATAAATGGCTCATTTTTCAACCCACTTTCTATATATTAATGTCATTGTTAACTTAATAATATATAGTATACAACATTAAAGATCATTCTTGTTGGTAATAACAATTCTTATTCAAAAACTCTGAATATTAGGTTATGATAACGTTAGCTTAGGTAAGTAAATAGTAGCTTATAAGTTTATGTGTTTCAATTCTTGTTATCAAGTGGATAGATTGAAATAAATCGCAATTAAAGAATAATGAGGTGTAAAAATGCGTACGGAAAAGGAAATGTATGATTTAGTTTTAAACTTTGCAAAGAATGACCAACGCGTTCGAGCGGTTGGACTAAATGGTTCAAGGACAAATCCGAATGCGCCACGAGATATCTTTCAAGATTATGATGTCGTCTATCTCGTAACTGAAATGGAATCATTTTTAAATCAGCCAGATTGGATTGCGGTATTTGGTGAACGATTAATTATGCAGACACCTGAAGACATGACATTATTCCCGTCCGAATTAAGAACTCGGTATTCATATTTGATGTTATTCAGTGATGGAAACAGAATTGATTTAACATTAGTTCCAGTTGAGGAAGCCGATCAATATGTTAATGGTATGTCAACACTAAACTGTACAATTTTTATAAGGTGTTCAGTTGTCAATTACGCTCATTTATTTGTAAATTCTAATGTAAACAGTGATAACTCATTGTCACTTGACTTGGATCCTTTGCTCGT
>FZPS01000045.1_pt46 | contig 16799 bp, 14 predicted proteins | sample 1817821 | NCBI WGS metagenome assembly FZPS01 (sample SAMEA104158645, study PRJEB21678) | metagenome | place: Germany | collected 2015-04-21
ATTCTTAATTATGTACTTGATGTTCATTGTATGGTCAGCCATCTTCACGACATCGCCCAGCTCAACCTCTATTTCAAGCTGGCCAGAACCGCCAACCTCGTGGTGATGATACTTAACATCAATGCCCGCTTCAGCTAAAAGCATGCACATACGGCTTCTGATATCCTGCGATAAATCGGCAGGCTGGGAAATATGATAGCCCTTCTTGGGGTGAACCTGATAGCCCTTGCTGTCAGGATCCTTGTCACTGTTCCAAAGGGCCTGCTTAGAGTCGATTTCATAATATGAGCGATTGGTTTCAACCCCGTACCACATATTATCGAATAAATAGAATTCAAACTCGGGACCTATAAGCATTGAATCTGCTATACCGGTAGCTTTCATAAACTCGTTTGCGGCTTTCAACACATTGCGCGGATATTAGTCGAAAGGCCTGTTCGCTTCTTTATCTATTACCATTGCGTCGCCCAGCATTGAAAGCGTGGGAACCTCGCAGAACGGGTCAACCATTGCCGTAGAAAGCTCAGGAATAAACACCATATCGCTTTTCTCAACAGGCGCATAGCTGTAATTTGATGCGTCAAAGCCTATACCGAATTTCATTGTGTCTTCATTGAATCTTTCTACCGGAATTGTAATGTGTCTCCACCGACCGTCTAAATCAATCATCTTAAAATCAATCATTCGAATTGAGTTTTCTTCGCAAAATTTCAGCACATCCTTCACGCTGTTAAACATAAGAGTTTACCACCAATTATTTTTGCAGCGAACTAAACTCGCAAGCATTTTGATTATCTACCAAAATTCGCTTTTTGTCAATATGTATTTATTTTTGTTTATCAGTATAATACAATTGGCAAAAAAAGTTCATTTACATAATAAATAATATAAATTATATTAAAATTATCCGATGAGCGATACATATATATAGGTAATATTTTATAGCCAGAACTGCAGTATATTGATTTGACAATGTGCTAACTCATTAAACAGTGCTTTTACTTCCCTTAATAAGCAAAAAAGCCACGCAAAGCGTGGCCTTTTAGCTTGTGTAATATCAGCTTCTAACTATAGCATGATTTAGTATTGCCGCGGCGTCGCCTGTGTTTACATTGCCGTCAAGGTTAAAGTCGCCAAGCTCCGGCTTTATTAGCTCTGCAGCACCTACCACATATCTCAGTATAATCACAGCGTCGCCTGTATTTATTGTGTTGTCAGCATTGGCATCGCCAATCTCCTTATACAGCGCAGTTATCACCGTATCCTCTATTATGTTAGAGAAGTCCTTATCCCAGCCCCAGAACACATGGCCTTCGCGTACAGGATCTTGCGGAGCTACGGCGGATTTATTCTTCTCGACATATTGAATATCGATTACCCTTCCGTCATAGTCAACGAAGGTTACGGTATATGTTACAGAAGTAATCTCATATATAGGTCTAACTTCTAAATCGCTGCGCACCTCATTGAAGGGCTTATCCCAGCCAACGAACCTATAGCCCGGGCCATAGTTAGGAAGCGTAGGCTCAACGGCTGCAGCACCATGCGGCACATTCTGAGTGGAAATCACATTGTCGTCCTTGTCGAAGAACTTAACTACATAGGTTTTTCCGGGTATTATCACATCTATATTGTCAAGCCAAGCCGCATCGTCATTCGCGTTTTGGCTCATATCCTTAGTGTAGCCCCATTCAAAAGTATAAGTGCCGTCATAGGGGATTGTATAAGTAACCGTTGTCCAATCCCTAACACCGCTAATATCTGGAATACTCGGAATAGCAGCGCCGTTCACTCTGAAATATAGATAGTCCCAGCGAACCTCGCACGATACCTTCCAGTCGAACGAAACTACAGTGTTTGCAGGCAGATATATGCTTTCAAGGCGAATGTTTGAGTTGCTCGGTGAAACGCCCGTATTCGTGCATTTAACTGCCATTCTGTTATTCTGCATATCGGGACGCCAAGGATATGTTTCGTGGTTCTTGAGGTTCAGCGTACCACCCGTTGCGTTGATAGCCAGCGGGAAGTCCGCATATACTACATTTACTGCGACATTCTTTGAATATCCGCCGTCAACAGTAGTTACGGTTATAACAGTAGTGCCCTCAGCTACGGGTGATACCCAGCCGGTTTCGTCAACCGTTGCGACTGATGTATCCGCGCTTTGATAATTCAAAGCCTGATTAGTGGCGTTGTAGGGCAATACATGCGCCTCAATGCGTACAGGGTTAGAATCGGTGTATAGGTTTATTACGGTAGTTTTTACTTCAATGCCGGTTACCTTCAAATCGCCTAAGCTCGTTATCATGCTTGTTCCGAAATAAGTAACAGGATTTGCTTCGTCTGTATAGTCTATAACTGTGCATGTAATCTGCGCAGTGCCCTTTGAATGTGCTACAACCAAGCCGCTTTGGTCAACAGTAGCCACATTCTCGTTATCGCTGCGCCATTCGTATGTGTAATTGTTCGCGCTCTCAGGCTCTATTACTAACGCAAGCTGTACCGCGTTATTGTTATACAGCTCATAGCTTGCAGGCGAAACAGATACGCCAGCTATGGCAATTCGCGGAATCTGTAATGAGAAATTACCGTTGCCCTGATATTTCATTCTTGCGTTGGGATAAGTATATGGGTCGTAAGAGCCTGCTTGCTGGAAGCCTATCTGCATCGCTTCCTGGAAGGTATAATATCTGTCTTCGGAAGGATGCTTTGATACCATAGCGCCCCAAACAGCAGCGGATAACTTGAAGTCGTATGTAAACGAAACGCTTTCGTCATAGCCGACTACAAGGAGTGCGCCTAAGTTGCACAAGGGAGTTGAAATTGCGGTGGTTTTCATGCCTAAGCAGATAACCAAGTACACCATTGTGCCGGGGAGAGTTTTTCCTGCGGCTTGGAAATACTTCGTAAAGAAGCTGCCCGTAACGCCTACATCTGATGAACCTGTGGATATTATATGTCCTGCGGACAAGTCAGTATTATATTCATAATCTGCGGTGTTGCCCTTGCGCATTATCATATAAGATTTGCCGCCCGAGGTTGTGCCATGGCTGTCTATTAAGAAAAAGCCATAATCAGCTATGTTTATTATGTTGCCGGGGTAAGCAGCGGATTCCTTCAAATCGTTTACAATGCCGCCTGTTATGTTGCATACATTCTGAGCGATTGTAGAATAGAATTCGTTTGCGAAATCGCCCATAGAGGGTGAGTTTCTATACGGTCTGAAAAGTATAAAGTCAGGGTCGGCGGCTGTAACGGTTTCTACTTTGTTCTTTTGAAGCCCGTCCAAGAAAAACTGCAATGCGGCGTCAGCGTCGCCTGATTTGCGGTCTAACGCGCTGTAAAGCGTATAAGCATTTGGTATTCCCGATTTCAGCATAAAGCTGAATGAGTAGTCGCTCTCAATCTCAATAGCTTCTGTTTCGGGATTATTCGCAACGAAGTCGTAAATTGTATTGAATATCTCGTCGTTCGACAATCCTTTTGCTTTCAGTTCGCGCTCCAAGCTCTCAATTTCAAGCCATAGCGTATCGTGCTGCTTGATTTCTGCTTCTGTTGCGAGTCTATAATAGGTTATACTCCACTCGCCGACCACACGATTGTTAAGCCACGCTTGATATGTAACCTCTGTGCGCGCTTTATCTGTCTTTTTCAGAGATACATTCTGCGAATATACTCCGTCATTCGCAATCGCATCGCCGCCTTTGCCGTTGTCGTAGAGCTTTGCGACTAAATTTCCGCTGTCGTCAACAACTCTTATAGCCAATGGAAAAAGCGATGTCGTATCCGCCGATACAGAAAAAGTAACGAAGTGTTCCTCATTGAGCGTCAGTTCAGTCTTGCTCGCGTGGAAGTCCGTTACTTTCGTCATTTCTGCCGCAGTTGCCGTAGAAGCAAACAAGGGCAGAGCTATGAAAGAAAAAGTAAGAATCAAGGCAAAAAACTTAAAAAGTAACTTTTTCATATAATCACCCCTTTACAAAATATAGTATATCATCATAGTATGTTTGTTACAAGCATGAGTTTGATAATTTACGATAAATTCACACTTGCAAATTATGACAATTTCCAATATAATGGGAAAAATTGAATAGGGGGAACCAAAATGTCAAGGTGTTCTAATCAGAAGCTGAAATTGCTAAATGTTCAAAAAATACTATTAGAGCAAACAGACGAGCAGCATCCTATAAGCGTTGAGGAAATAATAAATAAGTTAAAAGCGTTAGGCATTGAGGCAGAGCGCAAAAGCATATATGACGATATTAAGGCGTTGACAGATTTCGGCATGGATATTCAGCATCAGCGCCAAAAACCCTCAGGCTATTATGTTTACTTGCGTGATTTTGAGCTTGCGGAGCTTAAAATGCTTGTTGATAGCGTACAGGCAGCCAAGTTTATAACCGAAAAGAAAACAAAAGAGCTTATTACAAAGCTTACAGGCCTATGCAGCAAGCACGAAGCCAATTTATTAAACAGGCAGCTATATGGGGCGAATCGCGTAAAAAGCGACAACGAACAGATTTTTTATAATATAGATGGCATTTATAACGCGATAAATCAGGATAAAAAGATTTGCTTCAAGTATATTGAGTTCGATTTGAACAAGGAAAAAAAGTTCAGAAGAAACGAAAAAATGTATTGCGTGAGTCCGTTCGCGCTTATTTGGGAGGACGAGCGCTATTACTTGCTTGCATACGACAGCGAAGCCGAAATAATGAAGCACTATCGCGTGGATAAGATGGAAAGCATCGATATTGCAGAAGAAGAGCGCGAGGGTAAAAAGGTATTTGCCGAAATAGATGTTGCGGAATACACCAAGCGTAATTTCAGCATGTATAGCGGCGAATTAACAAAGGTGCGTATGCAGTTCCATAAATCCCTTATAGGCATAGTAATAGATAAGTTTGGAAAGGGTATTATGACCCACCAAGTTTCCGACGATTATTTCGAGGTATGTGTAGAAGTCGGCGTAAGTCAGGTATTTTATTCATGGGTGTTTACATTCGGCGATAAGGCAAAAATCATACACCCCGAGCATGTAGTCAACGAAGCGAAGGAAATGCTAAAAAGAATGTTGAATCAATATGAAAGCTAATACTTTATTATAGCTGTTTTAGTGTTTTTGAAAGCAGTATCGCTTGTTCTCGCGTACTTTGGCACTAATGCGCGTTTCAGCTTATTGCAGCCCATAAAAGCCATATCGCCTATGCTCTCAATGCTTTTCGGAAGGTTTACTTCCTCTAATTTTTCACATCCCGAAAACGCCTGCTCATAAATTGCCTTCAAACCGTCGTTAAGGCGTATTGCTCTCAATTCTATACATTCTGAAAAAGCGTTTTCGCAAATGGTTTCAATAGTGACGGGCAATTCGACATATTTCAGCTTCTTACATTCTGAAAACGCCGCTTGTGGAATTGCTGTAATGTAGCAGCTTAATTCAAGTGTGTGCAGACTTGCGCAATCTGAAAACGCAAATGCGCCCAATTCTTTGACGCTGTTCGGTATGGATACTTCCTCCAAGCTCGTACAATGCTCAAATGCGCCGCGTAATATAGCTCGCACACCGTTATTTATCGATAGCGTCTTTAACCCTTTGCAGCGGCTGAACGCATAGCAGTCTATGGTTTTTATGTTGCTGTGAATAGCAAGCGTTTGCAGCGACGCGCAGCCGAAGAAAGCCTCTTTGCCTATTGAGTTCAGTTTATCAGGCAGCTTTACCTCTTTTAGCGAGGTGCAGCAGAAGAATGTACCGTCGTCGATAGCTGTCAAGTTAATGGGCAATATAGCCTCTTCAAGCCTCATACAGTCAGAAAAAGCAAACCTGCCTATTTTCTTAATGCTGTTCGGAATTGAAATGTGTTTCAGCGCAGTGCATTTAGAGAAGCAGCAATCCTCAATTTCGCTCAATCCGTTTGGGATATTAACCTCCTCTAATGCGCGGCAGAGATAAAAGGCTTGTCTGCCTAACTTCTTCAAAGTAAATGGAAGCTCAGCCGCCCGCAGCTTTTCACAGCTGTAAAACGCTTTATTGCCTATTCTCTCAACATTTATGGGGATATGTATTTCACGCAGATTTATACAGTCGCAAAACGCGCTGTCGCCAATGGCTTTTAGCGTCGTAGGCAAGTAGGCGCTTTCAAGTGCGCGACAGTTTAGAAACATATTGTCGCTTATTTTAGCACAGTAAGGCGGTATTTCAATAGCCTTCAACGCGGTACAGCTTGCAAAAACACCTTCGCTGAAAGCTATATCGCTTATGGGCAGCTTAATCTCAGTCAGACTTCTACATTCAGAAAATGCGTACTTGCCAATTTTCTTGACCTCTTGCGGCAAATGCACTGTTTTCAGCGCCTTACAGCCCAAAAATGCCCTTTCGCCTATGGTTTTCAGCTCGGAATCATAAGCAAACTCTATTTTAGTCAGGTTTTCGCATTCAATAAATGCTCTTGCGCTTATTGAAATAAGCTTTGCGTTTACATAAACCTCCTGCAAAGCGGTACACCTTGCAAAAACTGCTGAAGCCAGCTTTGTCAAGCTCCCGGGCAAAGTGATTTTAGTTAGTGAACCACAGTCAGAGAATGCGCCTGTTCCGATAAAGTCTATATTTTCGGGCAGGTTTATTTTCGTCAGCTTAGCGCAGCCCGAAAACGCATTCTTCGCAATAGTAATAAGGCTATCGGGCAGAGCAACGCTTTCAAGCTGTTCACAGTTTAAGAAAGCGTCCTCATCAATCGTTTCCACTCCATTTGGAATAGTGATGTGTCTTATTCCGCTTTCAGCAAATGCGCTTTTTGAAAGCTTTTCAAGCGTATTAGGCAATTCTATTTCATACAGGCTTTTGCAGCCGTAAAAAGCGTTGCTGCCTATTTTGTGCAGCTTGCTTGGCAGCTTTACAAACGACAGCCTTATACATTCGGAGAACAAACTGTTAGCGCATGAATGCAACCCCGAATTCAGTACAGCGCTTGTAAGCTCGGTACATTTTGAAAACGCCCCCTCGCCTAAAAGCGACAGGCTTGTCGGCGCCTCGATTTTCTGAACAGCCGTATTGTAAAAAGCGTATGCGCCTATCGCCTGCAAGCCATGCGGCAGTATGATTTCGCGTAAAGCCTTACAGTTTGAGAATGCCCCGTCCTCAATCTTTTTCAAGCCCGCTTCGCACTTCACGCTTTCCAATGAAGCACATTCGGCAAACGCTTCACTGGGTATTATGCGCAGACTGCTTGGTATGCGCACCTCCTTCAATCCTGTGCATGAATAAAAAGCTCTTTTCTCCATGATTTGCACATCGGTTAGTTGAAGCTCGCACAACGCGATGCAGCCCGAAAACGCTTCTTCACCAATCTCTGTTAACGATTCGGGCAGCAACACTTTTTTAAGTGAAGCGCAGTTAAAAAACGCGTGCTTTGATATTATTTTTAGCTTTTTATTGATAACAATATTGCTTAGCGAAGTGCAATTCGAAAAAACGCCATCTTCAAGTATTTTCAGGCTGTCCGGCAATGTGACGGACACCATGCCGGTACAGCTACTAAATGCCTCTGCGCCAATATGCTCAACAGCATAGGGCAGTACTAAGTTCTTAATTCCTACGCAGTTGTAAAACGCGCTCTTGCCTATATGCTCTAAGTTGTTAGGCAGAGAGCAGTTCGCCAATGATACGCAGTTAGAGAAAGCATTTTCGCCAATGCTGATAAGAGTTTCGGGCAAAAACAGGCAGGTCAGCGCGCTGCAATCAGAAAACGCGCCATTCTTTATAGAGGTAATGCCCCAAGGCAGAGATATAGAATTCAGCGATACGCAGCCGCTGAACATATACTCGCTTATTTCTAAGAGAGTTTTCGGAAGCTCAACGATAGTCAAGGCCAAGCAGCCGCTGAATGTGTTTTTTCCGATGGTTATTAGCGAGTCAGGTAATACGACCTTTTTCAATGCCTTGTTGTTAGCAAATGCGTGTGCGCCCAATACAGCTACATTATCCGATAAAGTAAGAGATTCCAATGAAATGCAGTTTGAAAACGCGCCCTTTGAAACAGTTGTGCTGTCAATTATTAAGGTTTTTAGGTTTTCACAGCCGGAAAATGCGTATTCGCCTATGCAGTTTGAGCATACCTTTGCGTATGTCAGCTTGCTGCAGGCTAAAAACGCGTACTTTCCTATGGTTGTTATATGCTTAGGTATTTCAAGCTCCTCAAATGCGCAGCCCTTGAATGCCCTGTCGCCAATAATTGAAAGGGTTTTGGGAAAGTTTATTTTGCGCAGGCTTTTGCAGTCTAAGAAAGCGAATTTGCCTATATAAACTAAGCTATCGGGCAGGGCTACGCTCTCAAGGTTCTCGCAGCCCAAAAACGCTTTGTCCTCTATTCCGGTAACGCCCTCAGGTATTTTTACGCGCTTAATATATTCGCACTTTTCAAACGCGCGATAGCCGATAGTAGTAACGCCATATGGAATCTCAACTTCCTCGTCTCTGCCATAGTAGCGTTCCAAAACACCTTGCTTGTTAATCGCAAACAGCTTATCAGATAAGTCGAGCATTGCTCCTCCTGCAAACTTATTGCAATTATTATATTATATCTGTTACTAAATGTAAACAAAGGTTGTTGGAAAGCCACCCAAAAATGTATTATAATGATGAAAGGGCATTTGCCCCAAGCATTATATTAGGAGCATGAAATGACTAACATTAAATTACCTAAATTAGTGATAATGGCGGCGGGCATGGGCAGCCGTTTCGGCGGCTTGAAGCAGATTACTCCCATGGACGATTTTGGGCACCTTCTTATAGATTTTTCAATCTACGATGCGATACAAGCAGGCTTTAAGGACATTGTGTTTATAATAAAGCACGAAATTGAAGCCGATTTCAGAGCCGCAATAGGCAACAGAATTGAAAAGGCAGCCAATGTAAGCTATGTTTTTCAAGAGCTTGATATGCTGCCTAAGGGCTTCACGGTTCCAGAGGGCAGGGTAAAGCCGTGGGGTACATCACACGCTATACTTTGCTGTAAAGATGTGTTGGGCGACAGCAGCTTCGTTCCCCTGAACGCAGATGATTTTTACGGCAGAAACGCATTTGCGATTGCGTTTAACTTCCTTATGAATAACCATAACACAAACGAGCATTGCGTAATAGGCTATCCTATTGAATCAACTCTTACAAAGCATGGTCATGTGTCGCGCGGGGTCTGCGAAATAGACGAAAACGATAATCTCATCGACATAAGAGAGCGCACAAAAATCAAGCTGATTGACGGTAACGCGGCATACACAGAGGACGAGGCAACATATCACAAAATCCCCGAGGGCAGCATGGTTTCTATGAATATGTGGGGCTTTAATTCGGGTATGCTAAATGAGCTGGAGGAGAGCTTCCCCAAGTTCTTGGCTGAGAATATCGCAAAGAATCCGCTGAAATGCGAGGACTACTTGCCCGAAGCCGTAAGACGCGCGGTTACGGCAGGGCGCGCACAGGTTAAGGTAATAAGAACGCCTGACCGCTGGCATGGCGTTACATACGCAGAGGACAGACCGGCGCTTATGCAGGCAATAGCAGAGTATAAAGCAGCAGGGATTTACCCCGAAAAGCTATGGGAGTAGCGGAACGGAGCTAATATGAGCATAATTGAAATTAAAGGCTTAACAAGAGATTACGGAAAAGGGCGCGGAGTGTTCGACCTGTCTTTTTCGATAGAGGAGGGCGAGGTTTTCGGCTTTCTCGGGCCAAATGGTGCGGGCAAAACCACAACCATAAGGCACATAATGGGTTTTTTGAAGCCCGAAAAGGGCAGCTGCTCCATACATGGCTTAGATTGCTGGAGGGACAGCGCATCAATTCAGCAAAGCGTAGGCTATATTCCCGGTGAAATAGCTTTCTTTGATGATATGACGGGTTCGGAGTTTCTGAGCTTCTTGGCAAGGTATAGAAAGACTAAATCTAATGGCCGTATGCAAGAGCTGCTTGACAGGTTCGAATTATACCCTAAGTCAAAAATCAGGAAAATGAGCAAGGGCATGAAGCAGAAGGTAGGTATAGTGGCGGCTTTTATGCACGACCCGAGCGTACTTATATTAGACGAGCCCACAAGCGGTCTTGACCCTTTAATGCAGAACAGGTTTGTTGAGCTTATTTTGCAGGAGAAAGCAAGAGGAAAGACAATATTGATGTCCTCACATATATTTGAGGAGGTTGAGCGCACCTGTCATCGCGTGGCGATAATTAAGCAAGGCAGGCTTGTAGCGACAGATTCGGTAGATGCGTTGAAGGCGGCACAAGTCAAAAAATATGTGATAACACTTGAAAATGAAGAGTCTGCGGCCGCTTTTGTGAATGAGGGGTTAAATATTGCTTCTGTTTCGCAAAACAGTGTAACCGTTATAGTTCAAAACGATATAAAGGAGCTTATAGCGGTAATGAATCGCTATCCCGTAACTAATATATCTGCACCGCACCAAAGCCTTGAAGAAGTATTTATGCAGTATTATGGGGGTAATATATGATTAACTTCACACTATACAAGCGCGGCATGCAGGGAAGCTGGAAAACGCTTCTAATATTCGCGGCAGTGCTGGCTATGTACTTTGCAATAATTATATCAATGTTTAATCCCGAGATAGGCAGCGCGTTAGAAGAGTTCGCAAAGGCTATGCCCGAGCTAATGGCTATGGTGGGTATGACTCCTGCATCAGCAGAGCTTATAAGCTTTATGTCCGCGTATCTGTATGGCTTTATAATGCTTGTGTTCCCCATGATATTTTCAATTATCATAGCTAACAAGCTAATTGCGAGCCATGTTGACAAGGGCTCTATGACCTACTTGGTCGCGGCGCCGGTAAAGCGCAGCACAGTTGTATTTACGCAGATGAAGGTGCTATGCACAGGGCTGTTTGCGCTGGTGCTGTTCGCAACGGTATTAGGAATCGTCGTCTGTGAAATCTCATTCCCGGGCGAGCTGGATATTGTGCGGTTCGCGCTTCTGAATGCAGGCGTGCTGTGCTTGCAGCTATTCATAAGCGGAATATGCTTTCTGGCATCATGTGTTTTCAATGAAAGCAAGTATGCGGTAAGCGCAGGGGCGGGAATTCCGGCATTGGCGTTTATTATACAGATGCTTGCGAACGCGGGGCAGGATTTAGAGAAGTTCAAGTATGCAACTTTCTTTACGCTGTTTAATCCCGACGGAATAATAGCCGGCGAAGCAAGCGCATACTTGGGTATGGCAATATTGCTTGTCGGCGCGATTGCGTTATTTGCTTTGTCTATAATCGTGTTTTCAAGAAAGGACCTGCACATATAGCGTTAATATGCTTAGCATATTGCGCAACAGTATGTTTTCGTTATATAATTCTGTATCCAAGGTGTATTGGATAGCATATTGAAAGGATAATTATGCACATCGGCGTATTCGGAGGTACATTTAACCCCATACATTATGGGCATTTGCGCACAGCAAAAAGAGTTACGCGTACATATTCTTTGGATTTGTGCCTGCTCATGGTAGCGAACAGCCCTCCCGACAAGAATATGCAGTATGGCATACTGCCCTCACAGCGCTATGAAATGGCGGCGCGCGCGCTGAACGAATTGCCAAGCTATTCGAACATACAGGTATCCGATTTAGAGCTGCTTCGTGGCGGCACAAGCTATACATATGATACGGTAGTCGAGCTTAAAGCTAAGTACAACAACCCCCGCATAAGTCTTATAATAGGTGCGGACAGGCTATTCGACATACATACTTGGCACAGGGCGGAAGAGCTGCTGAAACAGGTCAGCTTAATAGTTATACGCAGAAAGGGCTTTGGCACGACGCCTGAGCTATTCGCCCGTGCGGAATGGCTTAGGCAGGAGTACGGTACAAGCGTGTCGATACCCGACTTTACAGGGCCTGCTATTTCCTCCACTCAGATAAGGGAGTATGTATATAACGCAAAGCCAATATCCGAGCTGCTCCCCTATAATGCCGAGCGTTACATATACGAGCACGCGCTATACCAGCCCGACTACATAAAAGAAATAGAAGAAGATCTGAGGTCAAGGCTTAGCCATAAACGCTTTGTGCATTCGGTAAGCACTATGCGCTGCGCAATAGCGTTGGCGGATAAATACGGCGCAGACGCGGATAAATGCAGGTTAGCCGCACTTTTGCACGATTGCGAAAAGGTAAGCGGTGCGGATTACTTAGCGCTTGCCAAGCAATACGGCTTAGAGCCCGACGAATATGAGCTTGAGCACAGAGGGCTGTTGCACGCGAAAATTGGCGCGTATATGGCAAGAGTGCGTTACGGTATAACTGATGAAGAAGTTTTGCGCGCTATACAGTCGCACACGTTGTGCCGCAAGGGTATGTCTGTCGTGGAGAAGATAGTCTATATTGCCGACAAAATAGAGGCGGACCGCGACTTTTTAGGCGTAGAGGGCTTGCGCATGGCAGCAAAGCGCAGTTTGAAAGAGGGAATGTTAGCGTGCTTAGACTTTACAATAAACAGTATAAAGCATTCAAACAAAAGCCTGCACCCGAATACTATTGAGGCAAGGGATTACATAATAAATAACGAGTAGATGGAGGTTTTATGAAAGCAGTAAACGAGGCAATTTTAGAACAGGCAAAGGCTATTGAAGCAATATTAGATGAAAAGGGCGCTAATGACTTATTGCTTCTGCATGTTGGCGACAAAACCATTATTGCCGACTATTTCGTGGTATGCAGCGGCAACAATCCCACCCATGTAAAAGCGCTGTGCGATCATTTGGAGGAGCATTTGCCCCAGCTGAAGCTGCCATTGCTCAGAGTTGACGGCTATGAGCAGGGCAGATGGATTGTGTGCGATCTTGGCTCAATATTAGTGCATATTTTCCACCCCGAAGAGCGCGTTTATTATAACATAGAAAGGCTTTGGAAAGAGGAAAGCGCAGACGCTGAAATGCAATAACCGCAAAGCGTAATAATTATTGTGCGGTATCTGCTTCTACCTGTTTTCAGCCGCTTATATGCGATTCCGTTCCATAGATAAACTCGTCTAAGGCAATAGCGTTTTTCTCAATATCGCCGAACAACGCTAACCTGCCGTTCAGCTTGTTTATTCTGTACTCTTTTTCTATGGGCAGCATAATGAATTCGATTTCGTTTACCTGCTCCAATGCGGCGGTTGACAGCTCATATATGGCTGTCAGCGGAATATTCGTAGAAATCCTGCTGTTCTTATTTGTGATAATGCTATACATAGTGTAAAGCATAGTTCGCGACTTGATTCTTTCAATGCAGGCATCGACTATTTCATTGCTTTTTGAATTGTCAATATCAAGCTCAAGTAACTGAACCACCTGCTCGAATGTTAAATTATGCTTTCCGCTGCGCTCGGGCAGGGGATTGCTTATTCTTTGGTTTAATAGCTGCACCTCATCTTTTGTAAGGCTTACGCGCACAGTGCCGAGTCGGTTCAGGTTGCTGCACAGCTTATCAAAGTCCACAAACGCGTAACGCTGAATATCCAAGCCGTAGCAGTAGTTTAGCGCGTTCACTGCGCCGCCTATGCCTAAGTACCTATACACATCCGCAAGTCTTTGATGCTCATAGCCTTGAGTCAGCACAACTAAGCTTCCCGGAATAGCAATCAGCTTGATTTTTCGCGTTTCCTTGTTAAATGAGAGAATAGAAAAGTTGCAATCGTACTGCAAGCTGTCCGCTAACAGCAGATAGTTTGCTATTTTGTCCGAATTTGCGCTTTTGCGGTAAATATACTGCTTTTTTAGCCCCTTAATCTGTGATAGGTCTATCGTTTCGTTCCGGCTGCTTTCCCAATTTACGCTGCGCTGCTTTATTACCGGAAAGGTGTCGTCGCCGTCAACTATTCTCACTTCGCTTTTTATTGAGTTAAAAAATCTATAGCCCAAGAATCCTGCTGCTATTAAAGCAGTAATAAGCACAAAATGTATCAAAAGCGCAAACGCAACTATTATGTTCTCAGCCCTTTTCATGCTTTCCTCCTTTTTTTATCTATTATTGACAGATTAAAGCCCTAAAATGTATTGAAAGGGCGATAAATTGTGCTATAATACAGAAGTGCTGCGGAGGGGCAATATGTTATTAGCATTAGATATTGGAAACACGAATATTAAAACAGGTATTTTCAAGGATAACGAGCTTATACAGTCGTTCAGGCTTGATACGAATGTAAGGCGCACTGCCGACGAGTATGGCGTAATGCTGGCATCCTTCTTCAATCATATAGGCATACCAACAAGCAGCATTACGGGAATTATAATGTCGTCGGTCATACCTTCTATAAACTATACTATCGAGCATATGTGCAGGCTGTATTTCGGAATGGAGCCTTTGACAGTCAGCAGCGATATAAATATCGGCATAAAGAACTATTATGAGAATCCCAACAAGCTGGGTTCAGACAGAATCTGCAGCGCGGTAGCCGCAAACAAGCTGTATCGCGACGATTTAATAGTAATCGATTTCGGAACTGCAACAAGCTTTAATGTAATATCCAAAGAGGGCGACTTTTTGGGCGGCGTAATCTGCCCCGGCTTGAAGGTTTCAGCTGCTGCGTTGACTAATGAGGCGGCGCTATTGCCTAAGTTTGAGCTTGACCTGCCAGAAAAGGTAATAGGCACGAATACGGTTGACGCTATACAAGCGGGCGTTATATTAGGCTATGTCGGTATGGTTGAATACCTTATAAAGCGCATAAATGAAGAGCGCGGCATTAAGCACAAGGTAATAGCGACAGGCGGCATGAGCAACCTTATAGCTTTAGAAACCGATATGATAGAGATTATAGACCCCATATTGACGCTTGAGGGCTTGTCAATAATAGCCCGCCTTAACGGCTTAGTCTGATAAGCTGTCTATTTCTTCGCTTTCTATTTCGGGCAATTCAATAAAATCGTCTGTGCCGGCTAATCTGCTTATGCTGTTTAGTTTCTTATTGATTCTGCGGCTTCTTACACCCATAAGCTTTCCTAAATCGTCATTTGCTAAGTTTAAGTGCTTCTGCATTTTCACAAGCACACCCTCGAATGTTGCGAACTCCTGCTTAACCTCGTGCAGAATTCCAAACACCTCTCCTGCCCTGCGCTGTATTGCCTGATTGTTGAATGCCATCTGCATACTGCTTAAAAATGCGGCAATGGTGCTTGGACCCGTTACATATACCTTATGCGTTCTGAACACCGTTTCAAGCATGCCTTGGTTTATGGCTTCCGCGTACATGCTTTCTGTGGGCAAAAACATAATCGCATAATCCGTTGTGTGTGGCGGCTCAATGTATTTTTCAGAAATATCCTTTGCCGCCCTTAACAGCTCGGCACAGAATGCCTTTTGGGCCGCCTCTAAAGCAACCTTGTCGCAGGCGTCCGCCGCTTGCACAACCGCTTCGTAACGCACTATGGGGAATTTTGAGTCTATGGGAAGCAAAATATAATCGTTGTCCTCTGTCGGAATCTTTAACGCAAACTCAACGACCTTTGTGCTTTCGGGCGAGGTTTTTGCGTTCTTAACATACTGGTCCGGTGAGAAAATATCAGCCAAAAGGTTTTCCAGCTGGAATTCGCCCATCATGCCTCTTGTTTTTACATTAGATAATGTGCGCTTCAACCCGCCGACATCTTCAGCCAATGCCTGCATACCGCCTATCTTTGAGCTTACCTCCGATAAGAGATTTGAAACATTAGCAAATGACTCTGTGAACCGCTTAGACAATTCGGTTTGCAGCTTTTCGTCAACTGTCTTGCGCATTTCATCAAGCTTATTGTTGTTGTCCTCACGCATTTTGTTCAAGGAGCTTTGAACGGTTTCGTTGATTTCGGATAAACGCCTTGCGATTCTCTCATTTTGAATTTCATTCGCCTGAGTGATATTCGAAAAATTATCGACAAGTATTTGATTCTGCGCGTTTATGCGGTTTGTTTGAGCGGTATCCAACTCTGTTTTAAGGTTGGTTATGCTTGTCTGAATAGAGCTATTAAGCTCTGTTCTTAGGCCGGCTAACTGTCTGTCAAGCTCATTTTTGTCGATGGGGTTTTTACTGTTGCTTGTACTCTGAAGCTTTATAAGCACAATAATAACACCTAATAAAGCACATGCTGCGAGTGCTATTTGAATGTATTCCATACTTTCCTCCTTTGAGATATGCGGTTAAAACAGCTTAGTTTTTTCTAATCCTATAATAAGAGCGTATCCCACTATGCCGCCAACAGTGGTTTGCAATAGATTGAAGGGTATATTCACTAACGCTATTTCGAATGAGGTTATAAACACAAGCTCGTATAAAAAGTAGCCTATGGGTATTATCAAGCCGGCTATGAGTATTGCTATAATGCGCAGCTTAGGCTTAAATATTTTCATGAGCAAGTATGCTGTAAATGCTGTTAAACCCTTTATTATGAATGTCGCGGGCGCATACAGGGTATAGCCTAACAGAATATCAGTCAACGCGCTGCCCACTGCCGCCGCCGCTATACATTCGAGACCGCCTAACAAGAAAGCTCCGGCGAATATAACGGAATCGCCCAAATGTATATAGCCCGAACCGCCCGGAATCTTAATTGCCAAGTATGTTACCAATGTAGTCAACGCTGCAAACAGCCCGCTTAATACCAATCGCTTTGTTTTGAATGTGTTTTCTCCCATATGCTCACCTTATTGATACTATAGCCTTGTTCAGTCTTTCAAGTGCCGCCGATAGCTCAGCCTTAGGCAGCGCGACATTAAACCTAACATGCCCTTCGCCGCCGGTGCCGAATGTAATTCCCGGTATTGCGTCTATCTCGGCCTTGTCAACCAAGA
>FZPS01000082.1_pt180 | contig 16789 bp, 10 predicted proteins | sample 1817821 | NCBI WGS metagenome assembly FZPS01 (sample SAMEA104158645, study PRJEB21678) | metagenome | place: Germany | collected 2015-04-21
TTTCGCTCAAGAATCTGAACGCATCACATGAGGCGCTGAAGGTGGAAAATGCGGAGCTCAGGAGCCGCCTGGTGGAGCAGGATGCGGAGCTGGCCAGGGCTCAATCGCTCCTCTCAGAATCGGCAAACATAAAGCGAGTCTCCACCCAGGTGGTCGCGCCGGGCCTCCTGCAATCTGCCCAGACTCAGCCTTTCATCGCTCGTGAAGGCTCCACTCAAAAGGTTGGCGTTTATGTGATCCAGGCAGGAGATAACTTTGAACGGGTTGCCCGAAAAATGAACACGAAGACCAAGGTAATTTCAGATTTGAACCCGGGGGTGGACTCCCGGAAACTGCAAATTGGCCAGGAGATCAAGGTTCCCGTTCAGTAGTCAGGCTTTATTTAACAGTATGTTAGCAATTAGAGTCATACCCTGCCTGGATGTCCATGGAGGGTCTGTTACAAGGGGTGTGCAGTTTGGAAAGGCTGAAAGCGGAGAGCTGAAAAACGTTGGTGATCCGGTGGAGCTTGCCATTCGTTACAACGAGCAGGGAGCCGATGAGCTGGTTTTTTATGATATCACTGCCAGCGCTCATGAGCGCAACACCATGTTGGAGGTAATGGAGCGGGTGGCGGAGCGCTGCTTCATGCCGCTGACTGTGGGCGGGGGCATCCGCACTCTGGAGGATATGCAGAGGCTTCTCAATGCGGGAGCTGATAAGGTCAGCATCAATTCTTCAGCCGTAGCCAATCCGGATTTAATTCGGCAGGGTGCCGAAAAGTTTGGTTCTCAATGTATTGTCGTTTCGATTGATGCTCAGCGGGTGGCGCCGGGCAAGTGGGAAGTTTTTACCCATGGCGGTCGTAAAAATACCGGTATGGATGCGCTGGAGTGGGCCAAACGGGCGGTTGCGTTGGGAGCTGGGGAGATTGTCTATAACAGCATTGATGGCGATGGTACCGGAGCGGGCTATGATGTGGAGGGGACCGCTGCTATCTCTGATGCGGTTTCGGTTCCCGTTGTGGCCAGCGGCGGAGCGGGCAATTTGGACCATATGGTAGAGGTCATACAAAAGGGTCATGCCAGCGCCGTTTTGGCGGCGAGTATTTTCCACTATGGCACCTATACGGTGGCGCAGGTCAAAGAGTATCTCTCTGCCCGTGGGATTCCCATACGCGCTCGCTAAACCCTTCTGAGCATGGATATTCTTCTATCTCCGAGGGTCCTGCCCATTTTTCTGCTGGTTGGTGCCAATATTTTAATGACTTTCGCCTGGTATGGCCACTTGAAGTTCAAAACAGTCTCTTTTTTGACTGTGCTTTTGATTAGCTGGGGGATTGCTTTCTTCGAGTATTGTCTGCTGATACCGGCTCACCGGATAGGGAATACTGTCTTTACGGTGACTGAGCTCAAGATCATTCAGGAGATTCTGACCCTCACTATTTTTTCGATGTTTGCGATCAGTTATCTGGGTGAGAAAATTCAGTGGAACCATATGGCGGCGTTTCTCTGCATTTTGGCTGCGGCAGCCTTTACTTTTCTGCCCAAAAGCCTATAGAGGAGGTTCATTAAAAAGAGTGTTTCTGGAAGGTGAGAAGCAGCTTGCCGGATATTTATAAAGCGGTAGGTCTGTTTTTAAGCGCTTCTTTTGTGTTTCTTCTCTGCCTGCTCTGTGCTACATTGAATGGCAGCGGATTTGGATTATGAAAAAGATTATTTTGATGCTGGTAACGCTTGGCGTATCTGCTCTGTCTCTGCTTGCGCAACAGGGCACCTGGATATGGTATCCCGGAGATTATGAAATATGGTTGGGCAATGAAATGAATAACCGCCGCACTGAACGCGGCTCATTCTACCCGCCTTATCTTTGGAGAATAGACAGCCACTTCCCGATAGTGGAGTTTCGCAAAGGTTTTAACCTCCCCGAGGCCGAGACAATCACCATTGAGGCAGAGGGAACCTACAATGTCGTCTTGGACGGACAGCGGCTTTTTGGGGCTCCGCGGAGCCTTGAGCTGCCGGCCGGAGACCATGGTCTGGTCATCCAGGTGTTTAACCAGAAAACTCCGCCTGCACTTCTCATACAGGGAAGAAATATCGCTACGGATTCAACCTGGCTGGTTTGTGGACCCGATAAGAAACGGCTTCCGGAAAAAGGCCATGATTTTGAGTATCTCCGCGCAGGCAGTTGGAACTTCAATACACCGGCAGAAAAGCCTTCAGAGTTTAAGCTCAGCACTACGGCGATGGAGGCTGTATTGCGCCAGAGCGAAAAGGGAGAGGAGCTCTTTGATTTTGGTAAAGAGACTTTTGGCTTCCTGCGCTTCCACGGCTTAAAAGGCGAAGGCAAAATCAAGATAACCTACGGTGAAAGCGTGGAAGAAGCTTCGGATTGGGATCGCTCCGAGACGGTGGACCTCCTTTCCGTTAAGGGAAACCAGGTGACCGATGAGATCACCCACACCACCGCCAACATGGGCGAGGTTTATACGCACCCGCGCTCCAAGGCGTTCCGGTATGTGCGCGTTGCCTGTGAGGGGGATGTCAGGTATGACAAGGTGAGTATGCTCTACGAATATCTGCCGCTGAAGTATAGAGGCTCCTTCCTCTGCAATGATGAGGAGCTCAACCATATATGGGATGTCAGCGCCTATACGTTGCACCTGACCAGCCGCGAAACCTTTATTGACGGCATTAAACGGGACCGCTGGGCCTGGAGCGGGGATGCGTTGCAGAGCTACCTGATGAACTATTACCTCTTCTTTGACCAGGAGGCAGTGAAGCGCACCACCTGGCTTTTGCGTGGCAAAGACCCTGTCTATTGCCATATCAATACCATTCTGGACTACACCTTCTACTGGTTCATGGGTATCTATGACTACTACCTCTATACGGGGGACCAGGTTTTCCTGGAGCAGATTTACCCGCGGATGCTGAGCATGATGGAGTTCGTCCTTTCGCGCACCAATGCCAACGGGATGGTGGAAGGTCAGCCGGGCGACTGGGTCTTTATCGACTGGACCGATGGACCGATGGATAAGAACGGAGAGATCAGCTTTGAGCAGATGCTTTTTTGCAAGAGCCTGGAGACCTTGACGCTTTGTGCCGGACTGGTCAACCAGGGGGCGGATGAGGCGAAGTATGGGAAGCTGGCTTCAGAGCTGCGCGCCAAACTTGAGCCAACCTTCTGGAACGACGAGAAATCGGCTTTTGTCAACAACGTGGTTCAGGGCAAACAGAGCGATGCGGTGACCCGCTATGCCAACATGTTTGCAATCTTCTTCGACTACATCAGCCCGGAAAAACAACAGATGGTTAAGAAATCAGTCCTTTTGAATGATGAGGTAATGAAGATTACCACGCCATACATGCGCTTCTATGAGCTGGAGGCTTTTTGCGCAATGGGTGAGCAGGAATCAGTGCTCAAAGAGATGAAAGATTACTGGGGCGGGATGATCAAGGAGGGGGCCACGAGCTTCTGGGAAAAGTATAATCCCGAAAACAGCGGAGCCGAGCATCTGGAAATGTATGGTCGGCCTTATGGCAAGAGCCTTTGCCACTCCTGGGGAGCAAGCCCGATTTATCTTCTGGGCAAGTACTATCTGGGAGTCAAACCGACCGAGCCTGGCTACAAAGCTTATTCGGTGACGCCTGTCCTGGGCGGTCTGGAGTGGATGGATGGAATCGTCCCCACTCCCAATGGAGAGATTCATGTTTATCGTGATGCCGGGAGCATCAAGGTCAAGGCCGATTCCGGAGAGGGGACCCTCTACTTTGAAACAGAGAAGAGCCCCAAAGCGAGTGAAGGTGAACTGGTTCGCGGCGAGGGCAACCGGTGGAGCCTCGCCATTCCTCCGGCCAAAGAGGTAGTTGTGACCCTGGAGTAGCGCCGGTTGAGCTGAGAGGCTCTCGCAAAAAGGAGGCATGCAATGTTTTGCGTGTCTCCTTTTCTGTTTTTGGTGCCCCCTCTTTCTGGCATATAAGGGAGGAGAGGCGGATTATAGATTGATTTTACAGGGCAATTCTTCTAGTCTGTTCGGCATGAGTTTGGGTACCTTAAGGAAATGGTGCGCGTTGGCGGTGCTGGCGTGTGTGTGTTCTTTTTATGCGAATGCTTCGGGCCAGGGTGTACAGGGCGTCGTGAGCATTCAGAAGTTTGGGGTTTTGCCGGAGAATACGCCGGAGGTGAATCGCGAAAACCTGCAAAAAGCGATCGACTGGGCAGCCCGCTGTGGTGGCGCCCTCTATGTGGAGCCGGTGGAAGAGCCGTACCCCGTGGGGAGCGGCGTCGTGCTGAAGCAGAATGCTTCTCTGATTGGCGCTCACGGTCCTACAGGGCGTGGAACCTGTCATCCGGAAAAACGCCAGCCCGTGGGGAGCGTTTTCAAGATAGAAGATGACTCAGCCCCCTTCATCACGGTGGAAAACGCGACTCAGCTTCGGGGGATTCAGTTCTGGTATCCTCAGCAAACTTTGAGGAATCCCGAGCGCGTGATTGCCTATCCGCCTACGATTCAGGTCTCTCAGACTAAATCGGTGCAGGGGGTCACACTGAGCTCCCTCACTTTCTATGGCGAGTACATCGCGATGGATTTCAACTCTCCGGCGCCTCGTATTTGTGAGCAGATACTCTTTGAGCATTGCTATGGCTACCCCTTAAGTGGAGAATTTATCCGGATTGACCGTTGCTATGACGTGCCGCGGGTACTTCACTGCCATGTAAACCCGGCAAACCAGCGAATTTTTGCCGGAGGGTTTAGCCGCTCGGTGATTGATTCAGTCATCGCCAGGAAGACTTTTACCTATGCGATTAACCATACCGATAATGCGCAGCTCATGGACCTGTTCACTTTTGGCGCTTACGGGGGAATCTACCTGGGGCCGGCAACCTATGGGCAATTGACGAATTTTAATTTGGATTGTGTTACGGTCGGGATTCATAAGATAGGTGACAGCACCTTTAACCGCAATTGGCAGATCGCCCAGGGGAGCATCATCGCCAATGTTGGGGAGGCGCTTGAGGATATCCACCCGATCATTGTGGAGGGGCAGGGACACACTGCTTTTACGAACGTGGAGGCATTTTCCGGAACCAACGGAGCGGTGACGGCGATTGGTAAATCTCAAGATTTCATGTTGGTGCGCGGAGATAAAAAGCTGACGGTTTCTCTCTACGGCTCACGGATGCGCAACTATGAGGCAGCAGAGCCAATCACGATTGAGAACCCGAAGGCAATAGTTTTCGCGACAGACTGCTTTGACAAGGATGAACAGCCCTGGAGCAGGAAGCCTCAGAGCGAAGAGCAGCAATGAAAGTAATTTTTTCTCATGCGGTTCCCTTTTTCCTGGCTCATGGCGGGATGCAGACCTTGACCGAGGCGCTGATGGGCGAGATGTCCAGGCTTGGCGTGGAGGTGGAGCCGGAGCGCTGGTGGGATAGCAATCAGCGCGGCGACATCCTCCACTATATGGGCAGGCCCCCATTTGCCATCAATATCAAGCTGGCGCATGAGAAGGGCTTTAAGGTGGTAATGACCGAGACGCTGGACCAGACAGCTTCGCGCAGTTCGCTCCAGCTCTGGCTGCAACGGCAAATCACCCGCTTTGCCCGCAGGGCGATGCCCGGGCTGGTCAACCGGATGGCGTGGGATGCTTATCAGCTTCTGGACGCGATGGTCTATATTGTGCCGATAGAGCTGGCTGCGGCGCAGTATCTTTTTGAGGCGCCTCCCGAAAGGGGGCATGTGATCCCTTCCGGACTGGTGGAAGAGGCCATTGCCGAGCTCTCTTTGGCCGATGGAATGGGTGAGGGAGATTACCTCATTTCGCTGGCTGTTATTTCGGAGCGGAAAAATTCTCTTCTTTTGGCAGAGGCGGCCCAGAAAGCCGGCGTTCCTCTGGTGTTTCTTGGCAAACCGCTTTTGGAAGATGATTACTTCAAGCGGTTCTTATCCGTCGCCGATGGCAAAACGGTTCGTTATGCCGGCTTTGTTTCGCAAAAAGAAAAGTATCAATATTTGAGGCGGGCTCGCGGCTTTGCCCTGATGAGTCAGTTTGAGAGCGGCTGCATTGCCATTTATGAGGCAGCCGCGGCTGGCCTGCCATTGCTCCTGCCGGACCTGCCCTGGGCCTCCAAAGTCTATGGTCACCTGGAGCAGGTGCAGACGACTCCCCTGGGAAGCGTGGAAAGAATAGCCGAGGCGTTGACGCGCTTTTACTCTACCGCCAGCAGGAGGAGCGAGCAGACCTTCCCCATTCCCAGTTGGAAAGGGGTTGCGCAGGAGTATATCAGGGTTTATGAGCGTCTGTTGAAGTAGCACGCATTTAGTTGTTAGCTGATACGCACTTTTTGGGAAAACAAAAGACCGATCCGGAGCTGTTCCAGATCGGTCATTCGTTTTAGAAGTCTAAAGGTTTACTCTTCGTTTTCTTCTGCAAGGTCGGGAGTCTCCAATGCTTCGAAAGCGTGTTGGAGAGCGACGAGGTCTTCACCCGGTTTCAGGGCATCCAGCACAGCCTGCTCAGCCTGGAGCTGCTCAGTCGTGTAATTGGCCGCCTTGATTGAGAGACCGATTCTGCGTTCAGCTTTGTCGATCTTGATGACGCGAGCGGTGACCTCCTGGCCGATCTTCAGAACGTTCTTAATGCGGTCCACATGCTCTTCACTTACCTGAGAGATATGGACGAGACCATCGATTTCATTCTGCAGGCCGATGAAAGCGCCGAAGGAAGCGAGCTTGGTCACCTGGCCGGTGATCAGATCGCCCACGCGATAGAGGTCATCAATGTTGGCCCAGGGGTCAGTTTCGAGTTGTTTGACACCCAGAGCGATGCGCTGATTGGCCTTATCGATTTCCAAAACCACTGCTTCGACCTCCGTACCCTTCTTGACGATCTCAGAGGGATGATTGATCTTGCGGGTCCAGGAGAGGTCAGACACATGGACCATGCCGTCCAGGCCGTCTTCAAGCTCCACAAACGCGCCGTAGCTGGTAAGGTTGCGGACCTTGCCTTTGATCTTGGTGCCAGGAGGATACTTCTCGGCAGCCAGTTCCCACGGGTTGGTTTCAAGCTGGCGGATAGAGAGAGAAATTTTCTGCTCTTCGCTATTGGCACCGATCACAACGGCTTCAATTTCGTCGCCCACCTTGAGGACGTCAGAGGCTTTGGCGATGCGTTTGGTCCAGGAGAACTCGGTCACGTGGACCAGGCCCTCGACACCCGGCTCCAGTTCAACAAAGGCACCGTAGGGAACCAGGTTGACCACTTTACCCTTAACGTGTGAGCTGACGGGATAGTTGATGGAAATCTGCTCCCAGGGATTGGCGAGCTTCTGCTTGAGACCCAGGCTGACCCGCTCTTTTTCGCGGTTGATATCCAGGACGACAACATCGATATCCTGGCCCACCTTGAGAATTTCGCTCGGGTGATTGACGCGGCCCCAGCTCATATCGGTGATATGCAGCAGGCCATCAATTCCATTGAGATCAATGAAGGCGCCGAAATCGGTGATATTCTTGACCGTACCTTTGCGGATATCGCCAGGTGCCATCTCTTCAAGCAGCTTGGCGCGGCGCTCGCTACGCTCCTGCTCCAGCAGTTCGCGGCGACTCAGGACGATGTTTTGGCGCTCCTGATTAATTTTAACGATTTTGAAATCGAAAGTTTCTCCCACCAGCTCATTTAAGTTCTTGGGCGGGATGATGTCTATCTGGCTTGTCGGCAAGAAGGCTTCAATGCCAACATTGATAATCAAGCCACCTTTAACGACGGCTTTGACCTTACCGCTGATGATGCCACCTTCGCTGCAGGCAGCCTGGATTCTCTCCCAGTTTTGTTTGAAAGCGACTTTCTTTTTGGAAAGAAGGACGGAGCCTTCTCTATCTTCGAGGCGTTCGATCAGAACATCCTCTTCATCACCGGGTTTAATATTTTCGGGTTCGTCAAACTCTGTAATGGGGATGACACCTTCGCTCTTATAACCGATATCGACCAAAACTTCTTTGGGACGGACTTCGATGACGTAACCTTTAACGACCTGGCCCGGAGCGAAATCCATAAAAGTTCGCTCTAGAGCCTCTTCCATATTGAAGGACATAATGAGGAATGACGGGGAATCATCTTCCCCGGGGAATCCCTTGAAGAGGGAATTCCGCTAGTTTCTTTCTGTTTTTTCTGGCTGAGACTGTAAGGTTCAATAGCCAGATTGTTTTATTGATTGTTTCTTCATGCTTTGTCGCTGGCGCTTAATACCAGAAAGCAAATGCGCCTCGCATTCGCCAAAAGCAAAGAGGGATACTACATTACCAGGAGATAAAATGCAACAGGAAAGGATAAAAATATCCACTGAAATAAAAAAAATGCCTCTGCGGGGTGCAAAGGCATCTTTCCATAAGCATGGAGCGGTTAGCTCTTTCTACCTGACGGCTCTGAAGAATCTCATTTTCTCTGATGGGGTGACCCATGCGGGTGATTGGGTTGCGATCTGGACCCAATCCGCCTCAGTCAAAGAGGAGGCGGCCTCCAGGCGGCCCTCGAACTCAATCAGTATCTGCTCGGAGGTACCTCTCAGAATGGTAATGCCGGGCGGCTCCTGCGGGGTTGACTCCGTGGTGACCTGGACCTCGTTGCTGTAGATACTTCCCTTGGGGTTGGTAACCTTGACTTTGTAGAAGCCGCTCTCTGAGACGGCCAATGTTTCGGCATCGGTTCCCACTGGGGTGCCATTCTGATACCACTGATAAGAGAGCGGGGGTGAACCGGTTGCCAGAACGCTCAGGGTCAACGTCTCTCCCTCCTGAAGGGTGCCGCCCTGTGGCTGGGTGAGAATACGGACCTCTTCAAGCGGAGACAGAACGGTGAGTCTTGCCGTTTGGCTGAGCGCTGCTCCATTGAGGTTGGTGACGTGGCAGCGAACCTCCAGGCCGTCTTGCGAAAGCGTGACATTTTCAAAGGTCAGGCTGCGTTCGTTCTTCGATTCATCCAGAGCGTCATTGATTTCCCACTGATAGGTTGCCGGAGTGCCACTCTTGACAAAGAGCTCAAAAGTGACGCTCTCGCCTTCATAACAGTTAAGTGACACTGGCTGAACCACGATCTCTGGAGGGCTGAACGATGCCCCCGGAGGATAGAGACGCTTTTGCGGGATTGGCTCTTCCATGGTGCCATTGGGTAGCTGCCAGCGGACGATGATATGGTCGCCGCCGGTTCCATCGGTCTGGAGACCCTCAATATAGTAGGGTTTATTGGCGATGAGGGAAATCTTGGACGACTTCTGTGAGCTGTGGTTCGACCATTCATATACCGGAGCCCATCCATAGAGATAGGCAATCAGCCGTTTATTGGCAGGGTTTTCATCGGTGCTCAGCCAGAGCTCCGAGTCGTCATCGCTGCATACCCAGAAGGTGTAGGAGCCGGTGAGTGGCGGGATGATGAGGCCGCTGATTTTTTGACCATAGTTATCAGCCCAGTCGATGGGCGAGATGAAGCCACTTACAGAATCTACCAGGTCCGGAGAATTCGGAAAAGATGACTTTCTTGTCATGCTGCTCAGGCTTGCATCACAACCATACCAAACTTCACGCAGGAGACCCTGTCCCATGACGTCTGTTTGGATGTATTTAACCGTGTTGGGGTCGATCAGGTTTCTATTGGAAGAAATATCGCTGATCCCGCTTACACTCAGGGCGTAGACCGTGCCTTGCGCAAGCGGTGTTGTTTCCAGGAGGACTTCCAATAGAGCGCCGGGGATACTGTCGCTGCCGGACGACGTTACGCCGAGGATTTGCCCATTGCCATTGAGCTGATAGTTTGCCGCATCCAAAGCTGTTTCCGAAGTCACGTATTCTGAAAAGACAACGCGAATGGAGCGATCATTTAGCATTTCCACTCTGGTGATTTCAGGGGGGGTTGTCTCTACTTCAACCGACAGGATGGCCTCATCGCTGACCCATGAATCCAGGAGTCTGAGGCGGTAGGCGCCTGCATCGTAGCCGGTCACGTAGTCCAGCGGCAGCACGGGGCCGCTGCATTGGAGCAGGTCCTCCCACTGGCTGGCGGAGGTGAGCTTCTGCCACTGGAGTTTTTCGGGCATTATTGCGGTCACCTCCACGCCCAAAGTTGCTGAGTCTCCCTCAATCGCGGTCACGTTTTGAGGCTGCGCCAGGAGTATCATCAGCTCTGAAGGAGCGCTGAGCCAGGCTTCACCATTTAGCTCGAAGCTGGCGACGTAAAGGCCGACCTCTTTTTCCGAGATTGAGTTTAGCTCCAGCACCGTTGAGTCAGCCTCGGGCAGAACCGTCCACTTACCCTTCAGGTTAAAATGATTCCACTGGAGGTTTTCGATTTCGCCTGGGATGTCCATCAATGCGATGAAGGCGGAGTCGTCCAGAGATACCATCTGGTCCGGAGTGGCCGGCAGGAGTCTGGCTGCGTAGCCAGGGGTGCCACCCCAGACGGGTGAGGGGTACCAGTTAAAGGGTTGACTCCAGCTTTCCGGAGGAGCCTGCAGGTTAATGACTTCCATGGAGTAGCCGGTGCGGTCAGTCTCCGGATACCACTTGCGGTCATAGGCGAAGGATTGGATGATCGCTCCATCCGGGGCTTCCAGTGTGAGCTGCTCGCCTTTACGGGCCAGATTGCCATCGTAGCCGGAAAGCAGCAACATTCCGTTGGTATCGTAGCGACTGGCGAAGCAATCCAGGTCCTTTGCCAATACCAGATATTCACCCGGGGCAATGACAGTAGCAGGGAAGGTGTAATTGATTCCTTCGGTGAACTGAACCTGGAGCATGTTGACCGGCTGATCGCTGGTATTGTAAATTTCCAGCCAGGCATAATCGTCATAGTTAGTGGCCTCTTCATCCTCAATATCGGCTGAATACATCAACTCGCTGATGCGAAGTGCCGAGTAGTCTTGCCGAACCAGATAATCGAACTGGCTCAGAGCGCTCCACTCGCCGTTCTTGTAGGTGCGCATCTTGAGGAGTGCGCTCTTATCGAGCGTGATTGTCGTGGTGGAGGCTCCTGTAGGGGGGTTATCCTTTACAGTCGTGGAGAGCTCTATATCGAAGTAGAGATCGGAGCTGACCATGTTGCATTGATGAACCTCTACGGCGAGTACGTTTTTGCCGACCCGCAGGCGCTGGGCCGGTAAGGTGTGGTCAAAGTAGACATCCTCGGTTGTGGAATCGACTACCGCTTCGGAGAGAGTAGAGAAGGTGATTGAGCCTTCGGGCATGTTGCTGCGCAAAATTTCAACTCCATTGAGGTAGACCACGGCGCCGTCGTCTCGGTTGAGAGAGAGCTTCATCCCCTCGATGCCATCAAGAGAATCGAGGTTAAACTCATGCCGGAAGTAGGTGGTGATCACGAAGACACCCTCTTCAGTGACGCGAGTGGTCCGGGTCCCGATATCGGAGCTGCTGCCAAAGCCGAAACGCCCGGGGCCTTCGCTCCACTCCGAGTCATTATAGGTGATGCTTCTCCAGTTGATGAATCCCTGATTGGAGGGAGTGCTTCCTTTATCGAAGTATTTCCAGACTGATTTTTTGGGGATCAAGGTTTGAGGCATCTCCGGGGTATAGGGGTCTTCACCCGTACCAGAAACGAGGATGGCCTCCGGGTTGATGCTGCCATCTGGCAGCCTTGGGTCGCTTCCATCAAGAGTGTAATAGAAGGAGCTGGTAGCGCTCAGGGTGATCTGCTGGCCAGGCTCATACATTCCAGAAGACATTGTGGAGAGAGGTGCAGCGACGCTGGGGTACCATCCCTGGTTTTTGAATTGGTTCAAGACGATGTCGGTTCTTTGCGGGAAGTAGGTCTTGAGCATATAGTTGTTTTCATTGACCCAGTCTATGTCACGGGTGCGGAGACTGCCCATGGTTGAGCCCCAGCGAGCGCTTTCGCCAATAACGGCCAGGTCGATTTCATCCATGCGTGCCTGATAGCGCGCGATGCACTTTGCTGGAGTCAGGATACCTTCATTGAAGAACTGCTCCTGCACGATGTCGGCAAAGCGCATTCTGTACTCCGGGTTTTGGCAGAGTGCCAGATGGAGGATCATTGGCTCAAACTGGTTGTATTGAGTGTAGCCGCGGCCCGCAGTGGTGTAATCCATAGTCAGCCCCCAGTCTCCGCGGTTAGCTGCCAGACTGTGCTCGGCATCGTGGCGGAACCACTTAAACCCGTCGGGGTTGACTCTGTTGTATAGAGAAAAAAGGTTGTTGGGCGCATTGATGAAGAGAGAGCGCGGGTTATCAGGATCGCCGGTGTAGTAGGCATTGATCATGAATTTGATCAGGTTATCCTGGTCCAGAAGGATGGGATAGCCGAGGTTGCGGCTGCCATCGGGGTTGAGCCCCCGTATGCGGTAGTAGTTGGCCTCTTTACCGGGGCCAAAGCCCTCCTGGCTCATATCGTAGAGCTTGCGCCAGGCATCCATATTACCGTTATTGGCCACTGTTGCGCGTCCACCGCTGGAATCCGTTTTAATGCAATCCCAGTCTTCCTCATCGCCGCCCATGTAGGTGACGGCGAAATCCGCATCGATTCGCTCCTGGGTCATGTAGAGCCCCCAGTAGATACCGTTCAGAAAAAGATGGTAGTAGCGACTGCGCGAATAGATGGTGCCGGCTTCGCGCTGTGTGTCGCGTGAGAAAACCTCACGTACTGCCGTATAGGTTGAAGGGGCTTCGCGGTGCCAGGAGTGGTTCTGTTCTGTGCGAAGGTCTATTTTATCAAATACACTTACGCCTTCATCGCCAAACAGGGGGAATATAAGCTGGCTCTCTCCATATCTGCTGCGGAAGAAGAGCCTGAAAGAGTGTTTGGGATTGCCACTGGTGCGACTGGCCGCGCCACGTATGCGCAAGCCGGCATTGATATGGAACTCCTCGCCGCCCTGGGGGTCAATCAGCTCCACGGAAGCTGGGCGCTCCCAGGCGTCGCCGGAATTCCCCGGATTTACGTAAATGCCCATTTGCGGGTCAAAGAGGTTATCCAGGTCTGTCAAAATAGAGATGGAGGGGATATCCTTGAAGCCTTCTCTGATTCTCTCGGCATAGTTGGCAGAGGCGGTGACGCCTGGATTCATGCCGTAGTGCATGGCGTGGCCATTAATCTGGCCAGAAGAGGGCCAGCCTTTGGGTGGGCTTGAGGATTGAGTGAGGATATCCTCCAGGAAGAGCCAGGTGCATGAGGTGACTTCCGAGGGCAGGTGATACGGTCTATATGATATGGCGCGCAGAGTGGTTGTTTTATCAATGGTGAGCGGGGCGCTATAGGTCTGGCCGTTTGTCTCAGAGGGTTCGGAGCCATCCAGCGTATATCGGATTTGTACATCGGATTCCAGACTGCTTATCTCCAGCTCAAAGGGGGTGTCATAGTATCCTCTGGGGTGGCTGAACTGTACGGTTGCGGTGGGGGCCAGGAACCCTTTCCCATTAGCGGCTCCCGGGGTGGGAGTTTTGAAGTAGCGCAGGTGAAGCTCGGAGTTATCGACCAGAGTCAGGAGCGGTTGAATCAAAAACTCCGGGTCTTGGGCTGAATTGTTCAGGCCTATAATTTTGAGGATATTTTCTCCCACTTGCAGGAGGGCGGGGTCTACTTTGAATTCATCCCACACGAGGACCTGGTCAATGGTTCGGCTCACGGTTGCAGCGGCGTTCCAGGGCAAAGTGGTTGGGGCGTTCGCTGATGCGATGAAGTCGCCATTCAAAAGCGCCACAAAACCATCGCTATAGCGAATATTAAAAGTCAGAGAGCTCTCGGCAGGAGGGAGCTCCTCTACCTGAAAAGCGTACTCCAGGTCAATGCGCGAGTTAATATCCTTCATCTGCTCTTCTACGTCGGTCTTAATGAAGGGGACGATCGCTCCGGCTGTAGAGATGCCGCCGGCGGCAGTATCTCCGACCAGACGAAAACGACTGTTCCACTCACCGTAAGTGCCTTCAGTTGCATAGAGCTCTACTCCGGCGCCTCCGCCAGACTCGAAATAGATCATTCTAATGCTATAGACACCCGACTGAGGGAAGTTAAAGGAGCCCAGAGTATCGCCCATACCTCGCGTACCGGGATATTCGCAGACAAAGTTAACGCCGTTGCCTGTAATCCTGAGCTGGAAGCCGTCATCGCTCATGCTGCCAAAAGTCCACATTCCGGCTCTGGGTATGAAGATATTGGCCTCAATGAGCAGTACAAAGTTATCTTTATTCACAGAGGTGGAGCTGTGGGTCGGGAACGGGGTGTCGGGGCTATAATGCCCGGGGGAAGCTGTATCACCAAAGTTGATGGTGTCATAGATGCCGACGACAGGATAGGTGGTATCATTGCGCCAATAGGACCTGTTTTTAATGTAGGTTTCTGCCTCGCTGATGTTGTTGATGCCCTGTACGTTCAGATGCCAATAGGAGACGGTAAAGCCGCCTCCGCCCTCAGTCTCCGTGAAGCCGATTCCGCCAGCGCCTTCCCCTGAAGAGGAGACCCCTGACTGGGACGGAACACGCCACTGCAGGAGGCTATCCAGATTCACCAGCTCCAGAACTTCCTGGGTAAGACCGTAGGAGATATCTGAGTACTGGGGGGGAAACTTCTTGGCAAACTCATGGAGGATCGTGCTGCCATCTTTATCGACCAGTGCCAGGTACTCACCGTCTTTACTCAGGCTGAAGTTTGCATGAAGCTCCTGGCCGGAGACGGGCGGTTTGGTGGTACCGTCAGCAAATACGATGAGATAGCCTTGTGCGGCAATACGAGTGGGGCTGGGGAACTGCCAGCGGGTGAGATTGCTGGCACTATCGGTCAGATAATAGCCGCCGATGTTGATTGAGCTGTCGCTGTCATTAAAGATTTCAATCCAGTCACTGGCCACTCCGTTAGAGTCTTGCAGACCCTCATTGTTGGAAGCCAGGAATTCGTTAATCCGCACAGCAGCTTCCAGTTTCAGCGGTACCGAAAATGCAAACAGGAGAGCCGCACCCAAAACTGTTAAGACTGCAGGTAAATAAAAATTCTTTTTCATTCTGTGAGATCGTTTTTTAAACAAAGCACCTTGCCACACCAGCAGATACTAGCAAGCATGAAGCATCTTTTCAACCAACAGGATGTAAAAAACGAACTATTCCCTATTTTAGGAAGCAGCAGCCCCGCGCAAAGCTGCCGATGCACGCTGAATTTTGAGGAAAACTCGCTTCAGAAACGATTTTGAAAATTATAACCTGTTGAATTAGAACAGATTATTTTTCTTTTGACAATTCTGTTTTTTCTACCGAGCTTTCTTCTGTTTCAGGGGCGTTTGCCTGTGGAGACGGAGAGAGTTTTTCTGCAATCCTCTGGATAATGACGTAAAGCGCAGGGATAAAGAAGATGCCCAGAGTGGTTGCCACGGCCATTCCTGCGAAAACGGTCGTACCCAGAGATTGACGGCTGGCGGCGCCTGCCCCCGAGGCCAACACCAACGGCAGCACGCCAAAGAGGAAGGCAAAAGAGGTCATCAGAATGGGACGAAAACGCAAACCGGCAGCCTCAACGGCAGCCTCTATGATGGGCATCTTCCTGTCACGGCGCACTTTGGCATACTCCACAATCAAAATCGCATTCTTGGCCGCCAGCCCCAGAAGCATGATGAGGCCAATCTGGAAATAGACATCGTTGGGCAGGCCGCGCAGAAAAATTCCGAGGAAAGCTCCAAAGACGCCGACTCCGAGGCCGAAGATCACCGCAAACGGGACGGCCCAGCTCTCATAAAGGGCTGCCAATACCAGAAAGACGAAAACCAGTGCCAGGAGGAAGATAAAAATCTGCTGGGCAGCGGTGGTCTGTTTTTCCTGATAGGCGATATTGGTCCATTGATAACCAAACCCGTCAGGCAGGCTCTCCTGGGCCACCGCCTCCATTGTCTTTATCAGCGCTCCAGAGCTGACGCCGGGGAGCCCCCGTGCCTGCACCTCCGCGCTGCGGTACATGTTGAAGTGGGTCAGGTTATCGGCGCTATTGGTGGCGATGGTGGTGGCCAGAGTGCTCATCGGGACCATTTCCCCCAAGTCGCTTTTTACAAAGATGTTGTAAATATCCGATTCATTCATTCGGAACTGTGGCTGAGCTTGCAGGTAGATTTGGAAATTGCGGGCAAAGCGGGTGAACTGGTTCACATAAGCGCTCCCCAGGTAGACCTGCATAGCGGTGTAGAGACGGTCCACGGGGACCTGGAGCTTCTTGAGCTTATCGCGGTCCAAGTCCACAAAGACCTGTGGCACCATGGTATTATAGAAAGAGAAGGCCGAGGCGACCACATCGCTCTGCTCCTTGAGCCTGGCCACGTACTCTTGAAGCACCGTTTCAAGGTCTTCGGGCTCCAAACCTTTGCGGTCCTGTAACTCAAACTGCACGCCATCGACCGTACCCATGCCGGAAATAGCAGGTGCGCCGCCGGCAGAGAAAATCGCATTGGGGATTTGGCTGATATCTTTCGTAATTTTGGCAACCAGATAATCGGCCTTTTGTTCTGGCCGGGTTCGGTACTTCCAATCTTTCAGCGTTACGATGACCGAGCCGTAATAGGTACCATAAGATATCTGGAAGAGGTTCAGGCCGTTGATGGTCGCGACTCCTTCAACTTCCGGCAGCGAAACCAGATAGTCCTCCACCTTTTTCATGAACTCTTCGGTTCTCTCCAGACTTGAACCCGGGGGCAGGATGCCGACGCCAAAGATAACCCCCTGGTCTTCTGAAGGGACAAAGGAGGAAGGGATGACGCTGGCCAGATGCCCGGCGCCGTAGTAGATGGCCCCCAGGAGAAGGAGACAGAGAAG
>FZPS01000163.1_pt269 | contig 16788 bp, 15 predicted proteins | sample 1817821 | NCBI WGS metagenome assembly FZPS01 (sample SAMEA104158645, study PRJEB21678) | metagenome | place: Germany | collected 2015-04-21
GATTGTCTTGGCCCATCCTAATGTCACCTCCGTTGCTCTGTTTTATTTAGCAACTTCAGTGTAACTGATGTTGGCTGTGGATGGGCTATTATTTTAACCCCCCGGGCAATTCATTTTACAATTTCCCTTCATAAATTAAAAATATTTGTGGATTGATTGTTTCCGGGCATGCTTTGCCTTCAACAATGCCCCGATCTCGTGTACCTGTCCGTCTCCATCTCCTTGCTGTTTTTCCGTTCTCTTCTTGACCTGCCAGAGCACCGCCATTACCCTTTTTTCACGGTCAGTGTGATCGATTTGCCGCCCCGATGGGTATTATAATTTTTTTTGCCCGGCAATTCATTTTACGGCCTGATCAAAAAGATGTTCATCCCTGGCCGGGCAAAAAGAAGGGGACTACCGGAAATGCCACGATCAGCAGTTGATTTTATCAGGGGAGCATGGGGTTCAGAGGCGATGGCCACTATCCTCAATTGTTATTTGCATGCCTTTTTATTATAATGAAGGCTGGAAATAATAATGGAATATCGGGGTCAACAAAATTGAAATATAAAAAGGCCGATTTCATTTCAACGTATCCGTGTTTATTTTTTTCGATTTTTATTATTTTGTTGCTATGCTGCTGTGGCTGCCGGAGTGATGATCATCATCATGACATGGCAGTGGAACTGTACCCGTATGAAGAAAAAAACCTCGATCCTTACAGTTTTGTCCTGGCATTTGCCGGCGACATCAATTTTGATGAGCAGTGGAGTACCATGAGGTATTACAATAGCGTTGAAAATGGTATCCGTGATTGCATTTGCCCCGAATTGATACGGATCATGCAAGATGCGGATGTGATGTGCCTCAACAATGAATTCACGTATAGCAGCGGCGGCAGCCCGCTGAAAGGAAAAGCCTTCACATTCAGGGCCCATCCAACCAGGGTTGATATTCTGAAAGAATTGGGCGTGGACATCGTGAGCCTTGCCAACAACCATGTATATGACTACGGGGAACAGTCGTTGATAGATACGATGGCTACCCTGAAAGAGGCGCAGATCCCCTATTTCGGTGCCGGTCATGATCTTGATGAAGCCATGGCGCCGGTTTATTTCGAGATACAGGGCAAGATTGTCGGCTATGTTGCCGCTTCAAGGGCCGAAAAATTCAAGATGACCCCCCAGGCGACGGAAGATGCGCCCGGCATTTTGCGTTGTTACGATACCACACTGTTTGTCAAGGCAATACAGGAGGCCAGGAAGAATGCAGATCACGTCATCGCCTTTGTCCACTGGGGCACGGAAAATAGCCATGTGCTGGAGGAAGTACAGCTTGCTACCGGAAAAGAATATATCGATGCGGGGGCCGATATTGTGATTGGCGCACATCCCCACTGTCTCCAGGGCATGGAGTTCCATGATGGGAAACCGATCGTCTACAGTCTGGGCAACTTCTGGTTCAACGATCAAACTGTGGACACCATGCTATTGAAGGTCCATTTTTACGGTGATGATAACGAGGAATTCATGAAGCTGGAAATCGTGCCCGCGATACAGTCCAACCTTACCACGACCATTGTAACCGATCCATCAGAAAAGAAGCGTATCTATTCATTTCTGGAAGACATCTCCATCAATGTTGTAATCGATGAGGGGGGCATCATTTCAGAAAAGAAAGAGGATGATCCCGGAGAAATCCTGCATTCCGGAAAACAGTTTCCGTTATCCGGCGTGGACTTCCTGAAAGAGCATGCGGTTCTGTCTCAGGATTTCACCCTTTTTTAAATGCAAATGCTCATGGAAGAGAGGGCCGCCGACCGCAAAGGTGTGATACTCGCCATTTTCGCCGCATGGCGACAGACCCCTTTCTGTACATAGTTGCAGAAAATGTTCATCCAGCTCCTGGCCGATCCATTTTTCATCGAGCAGATCGCCGCGCAGGGCCACGATGAGAAGACGCGCTCCCCCGGTCAGCAGTTCATGGATCACCGCAGTTTCTTCCATACCCCATAGCGGAAAATAAGGGGTGATAGATTGTTGATGACATCTGCTTTCTATCCACTGGCGGTGTTCCAGCAGATTGATGTCGCCGAAGACACCTCCCGTGATACCCTCTTCTTTCAAAGCGGAAGTTATGTTGATAAAAGCCTGATCGTAATTTTCTTCGCGAAGAGAAACTGTCTTCAAGCTCAGGCCGAGGGCACGGGCCTGGCGATGCAACAATACGGTATCCACGCCGTGCGCCATGCAGCGGCCTCTCTCGTTGACATAGGTGGCCAGGGTGGAAACGGGGATCTCCCGTTCTACCGCTTTTTGCAGGGCCAGATAGCAATCCTTCCCGCCGCTCCAGGATACATAAACGTTTCCGCCCATGGTTGGTTCGGCCTTTCCTTCTTGCAGTTATATTATTTGAATCTCCTGGCAATGCCACAGATTGTGAACCATACTTCGTCCGCGCGTGCAGCCACTATCTGGTTGGATTTGCCGGCCAGATCACGGAAGAGGCGGCCCAGAAGGTGTTCGGGTACGATCCCTGCCCCAACTTCGTTGGTGACCACCAGAACATCCGAAGGGGAGTTCAACAAGTGTTCTGACAGGCTATTCATGTAATCCAGCAAGGTGGCGGACACCTCCGCCTGTTTCTGCGGGGAAGGGTTTTCCTCACCCTCCAGGACTCGCAACAGGTGGTTGTTCAACAGCAGGGTCAGACAATCTATCAGAAAAAAATTATCTGCCGATCCACCAGCAATAACGCGTTCCGGATGCAGGGGGTCTTCCACGGTCCGGAAATCCCGGGGGCGTTGCAGACGGTGTTTTTCAACCCGGAGCCGCATCTCCGCATCCTTGGCCTCGGCGGTGGCCAGAAAGACCACCTGCTTGCCGCTTTCAGAGGCGTAGCGTTCGGCGAAAGTGCTTTTCCCGCTGCGGGCGCCGCCCGTAACCAGAATCAATTTTCCCCTATTCAACCGATGGTTGCTCCTTTCCCAGCAGCATAACGATCTGCTCCACGTTCTGTAATAGATAAGCTCCTTTGCCGATCAATCGTTTCAGAAGGAGTACTGCTTCCCCGTCGGTAAAATCCCACAATTTATCTGTTGCGCGATCGAGGACGGCGACCGGGCAGCCCTGTTCCAGGGCGGTTTCAACTGCTTCAAGGTTGCGAAGGTTTCCAATCCCGAAGGGAATGGGGGGGACCACGGTGAGAGCAGCATTTTTTATCAGCTGCAGATGTGCCCGGTGAGCCCGGTCGGAGATCGGCGAAAATGGCGGCACTTCGATCAGGGGCAGGCCGTAAAAGGTGGCAAAGCGGTGGCTGCTGTCTTCCGGTGTTACCGGACCGACCGAGAGCGGGCATCCTGTTTGACGCAGATATTCCAGCACCGGCAGTGCCTCTTCACCACCGCCTACAACATGGATCGGAGAGCGGCGAACCCCGGTGCCATCTGTATCATTTCGCACACAGACCTGCATTGATCCTGTCAGGGGATGGCGGTAAACAAAGGTATCCACCCCGTAGGCCGTTTTGATCAGGCCGGGGGCGATGACCTCTTCGGCCTTTCCGCAGGCCAGGATCTTTCCCCCGGACAGCAGGAGCATCCGGTCGAAAAAGCGGGCTGCCAGGTTCAGATCGTGGATGGCGGCAACGACGGTGATCCCCTGTTTCCTGTTCAATTCGGCAATCAACTCCAACAAGCCATGCTGGTAACCCAGATCAAGATTGGCAGTGGGTTCATCAAGAAGCAGGATTTGCGGTTCCTGGCAGAGAGCGCGGGCGATGATCACCCTCTGCTTTTCTCCCCCGCTCAGGGTGGTGATGGAGCGTTTGGCCAGGTGGCTCACCCCCGTCATGGACATGGCCTGGCGGGCAATGGATCTTTCTCTGTTTTCTTTCGGTGCAAAGCGTTTCAGGTAGGGCAGTCGGCCCATCAGTACCGTTTCCTCCACCGTGAAATCGAAATCTATGCCCGTTTCCTGGGGTACCACAGCCATGCTTCGGGCCAGATCGCGGGGAGAGAGGTTTTTCAGATCCCGGTTGTCAAGAAAGATCGTGCCGCCGGAGGGTTTCAGGGCCTTGCTGATACAGCGCAGAAGGGTGGTTTTTCCGGCACCGTTGGCACCCAGGAGGGCCACTCGTTGCCCTCGGGTAATGTCGAATTCCAGCCGGTCCAGGATGGAATGACGGCCGTATTGCAAGGTCAGATCATGAACAGTCAGTTGAAATTCCAAGTAGATCACTCCGTCAGATTGAAATAACGCAATTTCTTGCGTTTCCGCAACAGATAAATAAACAATGGTGCACCCAGGAGGGCGGTGATGATACCGACCGGCAGTTCACGCGGCATGATGATCGTCCGGGCCAACGCATCGGTGACGATGAGCAGTATTGCGCCAAGAAGAGCAGAGGCGGGCAGAAGATGGCGATGGTCCGGTCCGATCAGCAGGCGGATGAAATGGGGCACCACCAATCCCACGAAACCGATGATACCGCTGGTGGCGACTGCGGCTGCCACCAACAAGGAAGAACCTGCCAGCAGGATCATCTTTACTTTTTCTATGTCGATGCCCAGGTGATGAGCAGTTTCTTCTCCAAAGAGCATGGCATTCAGCTCGCGATGGTAAAAATAGATGCAGGCAAATCCCAGCAGGGCGTAGGGCAGCATGATTTTTATTTTCAACCAGGTGGCCCCCCCGAGGCCGCCCATGATCCAGAATACTACCTGATGTATCTTGTCGTCAGCAAAATAGGTGAGCAGGGAGACCAGCGCCGAAAGGAAGGCACTGATGGCGATGCCTGCCAGCAAAAGCGGCATCACCGGCACCTTGTCACCTACCTTTGCCATCCGGTAAACCAGGATCAAGGTTAACATGCCGCCGGCGAAGGCAAACAGGGGTACGGCACCGATGCCTCCCCAGGCTGCCGGCAGGCCGATCAGCATGGCGGCGACGGCTCCGAGGGCTGCACCGGAGGAGACCCCGATCACGTAGGAGTCGGCCATGGGATTGCGGAAAAGACCCTGGAATGCAGCTCCCGCCGTGGCCAGGGAGGCGCCTACCAGGCCGGCAAGTATTACCCGGGGCATCCTCAACTGGAGCAGGATGTCCTTTCTCACCGGATCGATATTCATCCGACCCGGCAGGCCCAACAGCTCCAGAAGAATGCCCCCGGCCTCCCGCAGATTGAATGAAACCGCCCCGATGCTTATGGCTACCGCGGCAGCAAGAAACAATGCCAGGAACAAAGCCGGATATATCAGTGCTCTCGATCTGTTTTTTTGCCGCCCGGTTTCCAGAATGTTCATTTCATGGTCCTTTCCCTGTGCTTACCGGCTGTCAAACAGTTCCGGATAGAAGAGGGCTGCCGCTTCCTGAACGGCCTGACCCATCCGCGGCCCGGGACGGTTGAAAAGATCGGAGTCCACGCCGAAGATCCGTTTTTCTTTCAGCGCGCTTATTTCCACCCAGCCCGGGCGGGCGTAAAATTGTTCGCTCACCATTTCTGCCGTGCCGTGATCATCGGGGTAGAGAATCACCCGGGGATTTCTTGCGGCCACCGCCTCCGGGCTCACGGTAGGATAATTGTCGTTGATATCGGCAAAGATGTTTTTACCTCCAGCTGCGGTCATCACTTCGTGAATAAAGGAATGGTTGCCGATGCTCATCAGAGGATCGAAGTAGAGCTCATAATAAACAGGGATTTTTTCATCCTCGGCCAGGGCTGCAAGTTTTTTCTCCACGCCGTCGATCTGTTTCCTGATTTCTGAAACAACTTTTTTAGCCCTGTTCTCCGCCCCGGCAGCGGTACCCACGGTGTGAATGGTCTCGTATACCTGTTCCATGGATTGCGGTTCCAGAACAAGAACGGGGATATCTCTTTCTTCCAGCCGGGCCACCGTTTCCTGATGCAGACTGCCGGCCAGGACCAGATCCGGTTCCAGGGTGAGGATCACTTCTATGCTGGGATCGGCAAAGCCGCCCACCGATTCTTTACTGGAAGCTTCGGGGGGATAATTGCAGTAATCTGTAACCCCGATCACTTTATCTTCCAATCCCAGAGCAAACAGTACTTCGGTATTGCTGGGCACGAGGGAAATAATCTTTTCCACTGTACCGGCAATGGTTACTTCTCGTTTCATCAGATCTACCAGGGTGACCTCACCACCAGGGGACTCATCATCGGACCCTTCCTGTGCACAGCCAGCCGGAATGACGGCCATCAACAGGAATGCACACAGCAACAGCAAACACATCTTCAGGCAATACTTGTTCACCACACATACCTCCCATTATTGTTTTATAGTTGGGCATAAAAAATGCCCGGCCTTCGGTCGCAGAAAGCTGGACGGGAGCATTAAAAATTGCCACGGGCAGAACACGCGGCTTCTCAGACGCTCTACCCTTTCACCCGAAGGGACTGCGTTTCTTCAGGCAGGTTTCCTGACTTGTGTTCATCGCCAACCCTTTTCCTTCCCGGCTCGTAAGCCAGTGGCTCTACAAGGGTGCTCCCACTAACAGTGGCGGGACCGTGCCGGATTTTAACCGGCTTCCCTATTAAGTCTGATGACACCTGAAGAGAAGACATCATTGATTTTACTTTCATAGAACAATCTACTGCAATGCTCGCATTTTGTCAAGACTGCGAATTTGAATTTTTCAACAATATCAGAAAGAAACGACAATAAAGCGGTGAAAAGGCCATGATCTATTGACAATGGCGGCCTTGCGGGGGTATCTTAAAGATAAGATATTCGCTGTGCCCTGGAAGTTGGGTTTTCAATCCCACGCGGAGCCGCCGCTGTAAAGGTCGAGCCTGTTTCAAGATGCCACTGAGGGAATTTCCCATGGGAAGGCGAAACGAGGCCATGACACCCGAGCCAGAATACGGGGCAGCGGATCGATCATCGGGCTGACGGAACTTTGGCCGGTATGATGGACGCAAAGCATGTTTCTGCTTTTTTACCCTTTCCGTCAGGCGGAAAGGGTTTTTTACTGGAGGAAACGAACAGATGATAATGGATAGGGGAGTGTGTCCATGAGACTGCTACGTTCCATCGCGCTGAGTTTCTCCATGTTCTCATCTCTTCCGATGCCCGGAATAGATTGGACCAGGGAAAATATGCGCTATGCAATTTGCGCGCTTCCACTGGTGGGGGGCTTTATCGGGCTCTGTTTATGGCTCTGGGCATGGCTGACCGAGATACTTGGCTGCGCTTCTTTTCTTCAAGCGGCCGGGTTTACCCTGTTGCCGATTGTGATTACCGGCGGCATCCACCTGGATGGATTTGGTGACACGATTGATGCCCTGGGCAGCCGTGCCGGACCGGCGCGCAAGCGGGAAATATTGAAAGACCCGCGTGCCGGTACCTTTGCCGTGATCGGCATAGCATCATACCTGTTGTTGTATTTTGCTCTATGCACGGAGTTGCAGCCCGGTACGAACACACTTTTGCTTCTGGGGCTGATGCATGTCCTGAGCCGGATCTGGTGTGCTCTGGCTGTGGTTTGTTTTCCGACAGGTGTTGGGGAAGGGCTGCTGAAAACATTGAAGGATCCGTTGGACAGAAAATGGTCCACGATAGTTCTTTCCGGGTTATTTCTCCTCTGCCTTGCAGCGATGGTGTTTGTTGATCGGGCAGCCGGTGCGGCCATGCAGGTTGTGGCGCTCGGTTGTGCGCTGTTCATGTTGGTGATGTCGCGGCGGCAGTTTGGCGGTATGAGCGGGGATCTGGCAGGATACCTTCTGCAACTGAGTGAACTGTCCATGCTGGCGGCACTGATATTGATCGGGAAGGTGGTCTGATAGACAATGGTTGATTTCAAAGCAAATCTCTCCGGAGACGATCGGGTTTTGGAAGTGGTACTTCTGCGGCATGGGGAGACGGCGGGTAATCTTGCCGGCCGTTATGTTGGACGTACCGATGAACCTCTCCATGAGGAGGCCCGCCGCTGTCTGCGCGAAGCGGGTAAATTCACAGGGGCATCCAATATACTGGTCAGTCCTCTACAGCGAGCCGGGGAGACGGCCCGCCTTCTCTTTCCGGGAGTTGAACTGGAAGTTTGTCAGGACCTGCGGGAGATGGATTTTGGGGATTTTGAAGGCAGAACGGCAGAAGAACTGGACGATGATCCCGCCTATGAAGAATGGGTGGAAGGAGGTTGCACCGGGCCATGCCCCGGCGGTGAAGGCCTCGAACAGTTTTCGGAACGCACCTGTGCTGCTTTCGATCTGGCGGTACGGCAGAGTGTCTCTCGCAAGGAGGGGCACATGATCGTGGTTACCCACGGCGGGAGCATCATGGCCATCATGAACCGTTATGCCCGTCCGCGGCGCCCGTGCTTCTCCTGGTATGTGAAAAATTGCTGCGGTTACCGTATCCGGCTGGATGGAAGAAGATGGGCCACGGATCCTTCATTTCTGGAATACGCCAGATGGGAGTTGTTTAACCGGTGATATCCCTCTGCGCCTTGCTGATCGGTTTTGCCCTTGATCTTCTCTTCGGTGACCCGCCACGGTGTCCGCATATCGTCGTGGGGATGGGGAAGATGATCTCTTTGGTGGAACAGGGTCTGCGCGGGATCTTTCCCCCAACGGCAAGAGGGGAACTCCATGGTGGTACGATTATGGCCGTTCTGCTACCCCTGTTCTGGGGTGGTCTGGCCTGGGCTTTACTGTTCTGTTGTGAGCTGGTCCATCCCCTGGCGCGCCTGCCGCTGGAAAGTTTTGTTTGCTGGCAATGCCTCTCCTTGCGTTCCTTGAGAGAAGCTGCCCTGAAAGTATCTGCCGCCCTGAAACGGGATGATCTTCCGGAGGCGCGCCTGGCTTTGAGTCGGATCGTGGGCCGTGACACTTCCATGCTGGATGAAACCGGTGTGGTCCGCGCTGCGGTGGAGAGCGTGGCCGAAAATACCGGCGATGGGGTAATTGCGCCGCTCCTCTTCCTTCTTGTCGGCGGGGCGCCTTTCGGTGTTTTTTACAAGGCAATCAACACCATGGACAGCATGGTCGGTTACAGGAACAGTCGTTATCTTCATTTTGGACGGGCTGCCGCCATCCTGGACGATATGGTCAACTTTATCCCATCGCGCATGGCGGGGCTGCTGGCTGTCCCGGTAGCTTCTTTGTTCAAGCTGAATGGCCGGAATGCCTGGCGTGTATTTTGCCGGGACCGCTTCAACCATAGCAGCCCCAATTCGGGGCAGACGGAAGCCGCTTTTGCGGGGGCATTGCGAATACAGCTCGGTGGTGATGCCGTTTACTTCGGAGAAACAGTTTCCGGCCCCACGTTGGGAGATGATGACCGTTTACCCGAAGCGGATGATATCGAGCTGGCCAACCGGTTGCTTCACGGGGTGTCTTTCGTCTGCCTGCTGCTGGGGCTGGTTATCAAGGGGGTGATTGTATGCCGTTGATCCATGGTGGGGATGTGGAGGGGTACCGGCAGGAATACGGTCGGTTACCGTTGGATTTCTCGGCAAATACCAACCCGCTGGGGGTGCCTGCAGGAGTGGAGAAAGCCATCGGCGAGGCGGCTGCAACCGCGGATGGATACCCGGACCCGCTTTGCCGGAAATTGGGCGCCGCCATCGCCCGCAGCGCGGGTACATTGCCGCAGCGGGTGTTGTGCGGTAACGGAGCCGCGGATCTGATTCACCGGCTGGCCCTGGCCCGGAAACCCGAACGAGCCCTTCTACCCGTACCTTCATTCGCGGAATACGAGCTGGCCCTGCGGGCGGTCCGATGTGAGGTTGTTGCTTACCCTCTCGGGGAGGAGGACGGTTTCTCCCTGACGGAAGATATCCTTTCAGCCATTCCCGGGCCGGGTATCGAGATTCTGTTTCTCTGCAACCCCCACAATCCGACCGGGCTAACCATCGACCACTCCCTGTTGCAGCGCATCCTGGAAAGATGTGAAAGCAACGGGATCCTGCTGGTAGTCGATGAATGCTTCAACGGGTTCCTGGATGAACCGGAAAAGAACACCCTCAGGCGCTTTCTGTCCGAATACGAGCATCTTCTGGTCATCGATGCTTTCACCAAACTCTACGGAATGGCCGGGGTACGCCTGGGCTACTGTCTCTCCGGCAACGAAACGCTCCTTGATGGGATGCGCCGTGCCGGACAGCCCTGGGCGGTTTCTTCACTGGCCCAGGCAGCCGGTATTGCTGCCTTGCAGGAACATGATTATTTACGGAAATCGCGAGCCCTTATCCGGAAAGAAAGAAAATTTCTGATCGACCGACTGCAGGAATTGGAGATAAAAACGTTTGCGGGTGAGGCCAACTTTATTTTTTTCCATACGCGGATTCCCGATCTGGCCGGAAGGATGCGCGAGGCGGGGATTCTGATACGGGATTGCTCCAATTATACCGGGCTTGGTGAGGGCTACTATCGTATCGCTGTCAGTACACACGAGTGGAATCTGCGGCTGATCGAAACGATTTCAACGCTGGCCGGGAAAAAATGATGGGTCGGAGGTATGAACGTATCACTGGCTGCAACCGGTCATGGAAGCGGGTTTTCCGTGGAAAAGCCACGGTGGGGGGATCTGTATGGCCATGCCGATCATGATTCAGGGGACGATGTCCAGCGCCGGGAAAAGTTTCGTCTGTACCGGGCTATGCCGGATATTCAAGCAAGACGGATTCCGGGTGGCTCCGTTCAAAAGCCAGAACATGGGGTCGGAGAGTTTCATCACGGACGAGGGGTTGAAGATGGGGCGGGCCCAGGCCATGCAGGCCCTGGCTGCCGGCATCAAGCCTTCCGTATCGATGAATCCGATCCTGCTTGAACCCGTGAACGATACAGACAGCCGGGTAGTCGTGCGGGGCAGGTCGAAGGGAATGATGGGTGCCGCCGACTACTTCGGCTACAGGCGGCAGCTTCGTTCCGTGGTGATGGAATCATATCAAGGCCTGGCGTCGCAATACGAGGTCATCGTGATCGAGGGGGCCGGTAGCCCTGCAGAGATCAATCTCCAGGATGATGATATTGTCAATATGGGGATGGCCGAGATGGCCGACGCGCCGGTGTTGCTGGTGGGCGATATCGATCGGGGCGGCGTTTTTGCCGCCATCTACGGTACCATGTCCCTGCTTGAAGAGAGCCAGCGCCGACGGATCAAGGGGATCATCATCAACAAATTCCGTGGAGATGTCGAGATACTCCGTCCCGGCCTGACCATGCTCGAGGATATGACCGGCCTGCCGGTACTCGGTGTGGTTCCGTACCTGCATGGGGGGCATGATGACGATGATGGAGAAAGCTTTCTGCCCGGGGGACGGAAACAGTGCCGGCAGAAAGGAGAGTCGCTGATACCGGAGCGGCCTGGCGATTTCCCGTACGATGTCCTGGCTTCCGCCTTGAGGGAGAACCTGGCGATGGACAGGATATACAGAATCGTTGGCTGCGGGAAATAGCATATATACGATGCAGAAACATGATCCGGCGGAAAGATATTTCCGGTGGTTTCCCTTTTTCTGCCGGACTCTTGCATGATGCCGGGTGGTGGTTTAAAATAAAAACAGTTGAAAACCATTTGGCGGCAGGTGCCCGCAAGGGAGAATAGGGAATCAGGTGCAAATCCTCGAGCGGTCCCGCCACTGTAACCGGGAACAATCCTGCATGTAACCACCGGATCGGCTTACCGGTCCGGGAAGGCGCGGGGGAGGATGAACCGGGAGCCAGGAGACCTGCCTGTTGCCAGCAGCTTGAGGGATGATGGAAAAGTCCCCGGCCCGCAATCGGGTTGGGGGCTTTTTTTGAATGAACGGGGACAATGGAGGGATGAAAATGCTGTTGAAAAAAACTGTGGCATCGATCGGGGCACTTGATGCCAGGGCCATGGAAGAGGCACGTGATCACCAGAAGAATCTGATCAAGCCCAGCGGGGGGCTGGGGATGCTTGAGGATGTGGCGATCAAGATCGCGGGGATTACCGGAAAGTTGAAACCTGATCTGGAAAAGAAAGCCGTGATCATCTGTGCCGGTGATCATGGAGTGGTGGCAAGGAAGGTCAGTGCGGCCGATCAGGAGGTAACCGGGCAGATGGTGCGGGGGTTTCTTGATGGGGGGGCGGCGATCAATGTTCTGGGCAGGCATGCCGGGGCAAGGGTGACCTGTGTGGATATGGGGATGATCGGGGTGGTTGATGATCCTCGCTTGAAGTCTTACCGGTTGGGCCCTGGCACGGATGATATCGCCTCGGGACCGGCCATGAGCAGGAAGCAGGCCCGGGCTGCAGTGGAAGCCGGCATCGAGGTGGCGTCCATGGAGATCGGGGAGGGGGTGCAGCTGCTGGCCACCGGGGACATGGGCATCGGCAACACCACTCCCAGCGCTGCAATATTGGCGGCCTTCACCGGTTTTCCCGTCTCCCTGATCATCGGAAAAGGAACCGGGGTTGATCGGGAAACCATGTTGCGCAAGAAAGAGGTTGTTGAAAAGGCCCTGGGATTGAACAAACCTGATCCCCGGGATGGGCTCGATGTTCTGGCCAAGGTCGGGGGTTTTGAAATCGGTGCCATTGCCGGGGTGATCCTCGCTGCTGCTGCTGCACGGGTACCCGTGGTTGTAGATGGTTTCATCTCCGGGGCGGGGGCGATGATTGCCCGGGCACTGGCTCCCGATGCTGTTGATTTCATGCTGGCCTCGCATCTTTCGGAGGAAGCGGGGCACAAGGTCATGTTGACCTGGCTGGGGATCAGCCCCTTGTTGCAGATGAACATGCGCCTGGGGGAAGGTACCGGCGCGGCACTTTCTTTTACCCTGATCGACGCTGCTTTGAAGATTGTAAGGGAGATGGCTACCTTTGATCAGGCCGGTGTTTCCGATGCTGGCCTTCGCTAACAGGAGCGGGATTTATCTGTTTTCATGGCCCATGACATGGCGGGTACAGCAATGGGAACGGGGTACCGCGGTCTTTTTCAAGCCTGCCGGAGATAGCGGCCATCGCCGCGTGGCCGATCATTGACTTGCTGTTGAATAGTAGTTAAAATTGATAGTGAGGAGCTTCACGATTCAAGGTATTATCTCCAGATTGGAGGTCGATCAATTATGTCCCCGTTGTTTTGGTTATGGAAAGCATGGTGCCGTGTCTTTCAATTTGTTTTTTACAATTCGGCAAGGTTGTTGAATTGGCGCGAACCGGAATTGTTGATAGGGCCGGGCAGTATCCTCAATTTGCCGAAAGTGATCAGGGAAACAGGACTGGACAACGTGATGGTCGTGACAGACAGGGGGCTTATGGACTTGCACCTCCCGGACAGATTTCTATCTGCCCTCGGGCAAGAAGGAATCAAGTATACTTTATTCGATGGCGTGGAGGCCAACCCTTCCATCGATAATATCGAGGCAGCAAGAAAACTCTATGTTGAGTCCGGCTGCCAGGGGTTGGTTGCCTTCGGCGGCGGGTCACCCATGGATACAGCCAAGGTCGTGGGGGCCCGTATTGTCAGGCCCAGGAAAAGCGTGGAGAAGATGGGCGGTTTTCTCAAGGTCCGCCGCAAGTTGCCGCCCCTTTTTGCGGTTCCTACAACGGCGGGGACGGGTTCGGAGGCTACCATTGCCGCCGTCGTCACTGACCGTAAGGAAAAACACAAATATGCTGTCAACGATATGAATCTGATCCCCCTGTATGCCGTACTTGATCCCGAGCTCACGGTGGGGTTGCCGCCGCCGATCACGGCGGCCACGGCCATGGATGCCATGACTCATGCTGTGGAATCATATATTGCATGGGGGGGGAGCAGGGTGTCCCGTGACAGAGCCGAGGATGCCGTAAGGCTTATCGTGGCCAATGCCGAAAATGCCTATCGAGACGGTTCAGATCTTTATGCTCGCCAGAATATGCTTCTGGCATCGTACTATGCCGGTTTTGCCTTTACCCGTACCGGACTGACCTATGTGCATTGCATTGCCCATACTCTCGGGGGCCTCTATGATGTCCCTCATGGGCTGGCCAACGCCGTCATCCTTCCCTATGTGCTGGAGTACAATGGAAGCCATATTCATCGCCAGCTGGCCCGCCTGGCCGATGTGGCCGGACTGGATGTAGATGGTAAAAGTCAGGCTGAACAGGCCGGGGCATTTATCGAGGAGATCAGGCGGCTCAATCGTTCCATGAATATTCCGGAAAAGTTTGATATGATCCGCCGCGAGGATATTCCGCAGATGGTCATCTGGGCGCTTGAAGAGGGAAACCCCTGGTATCCGGTACCCAGGATCTTCGATGAAAAGGATGTGGCTACCCTGATTGGCCGGATCATGTCCTGAGGTGAAGGCCTTCTGCCTGCAGGAGTGGTAAAAAAAAGAGACATCATGCGGGATGATGTCTCTTTCAATTGATGGCTGTAGCCCGGGCTGCAGGGAGGCCGGCGAAAATGGCCTCCCCGTTATGGAGCGGGCCGCCTTTTTGAAATTCACTCCTAGGCGAAGATAGACTGCAGCTTCATGGCCAGTTGCATATCACCCTGGACTTTCAGTTTGCCGGCCATGAAAGCGGAGATGGCGCTGATTTGTCCGGAAGTCAACTGGGTGAATAAATCGGAAGACATGGTTATGGTCGCATTGGGTTTTTCATGTTCTTTTTCCAATACCTCGGCTTTTTCATTGACCAGCTTTATGAAAAAGGTATTGGGATTTTCACCGGTGATTTCAAATTTAAAAATAGGTTCCGATCCGGAAGTCATATTTTTCCCCCCCTGTTCATCTTGTTAATTTGCAGATAGCATTGCTTGTAAGCTATTTTCAAAATGTGGGCCGTTGTTTTTCTTCACCCCCCCGGAAAAAATGTTTGGGGTTTCCCGTGGCTATTGCTGTGCGGATTTATCCCCAATTCCGCGTTTGGCCAGCTCTTCTTCGATCAGTATGCGTTTCAACACTTTGCCAACCAGACTCTTGGGAAGTTCGGGTCTGATTTCCACGCTACGCGGCACTTTGTATCTGGCCAGTTGTTGCCTGCAGTAGTCGAGAACTTCCTCTTCAGTCATGGTTTCGCCCTCTTTCAGAGCGATAAAAGCTTTGGAAATCTCGCCCCTGTAATCATCCGGCAAGCCTACCAGTGCGGCCTCCAGAATCTTGTCGTGAGCATAAAGTACTTCCTCCACCTCGCGCGGATAGATATTGTAGCCGCCGGATATAATCATCTCTTTCTGGCGGTCAACAATGTAGAAAAAACCGTCCTCGTCCATCCTGGCAAGATCACCGGTCAGGAGCCAACCATCACGTAATACTTTCGCCGTTTCTTCCGGTTTGTTCAGGTATCCGGGCATCACCTGGGGACCTCTTACCGCCATCTGGCCGATTTCGCCTATCTCCATATCTATGTCCGGGTTGTTCATGTCCACGATCTTTGCCTCGGTGCATGGCCCGGGGATACCGATGCTGCCCAGTTTGTTCAATCCATAAATAGGATTGGCATGAGTCACCGGTGCGGCTTCAGTGAGACCATAACCTTCCAGCATGCGACATCCTGTCAGTTCCTCGAACTTTTTCTGCACTTCCTGGGGAAGTGAGGCGGCACCACTGACACATATGCGCAGGGAAGACAGATCATATTTTTTCAGATCGGGGTGGTTGATCATGGCCACGTACATGGTGGGAACGCCGGGGAAGAGGGTCGGCTTGTACCGGTGGATCATCCTGAGCAACATCTTGACATCGAAATCCGGAATAAGCAGCATCGTGCCGCAGTAAATCAGGGATAGATTCAGGCAGCCGCTCAAGCCGTAGCTGTGGAAGAAGGGAAGAAGCGCTACCCCAATCTCCTCGGCTTCCTTTGCATCTGGCATCCAGCTGAAAATGCCGAATGGATTTGAGACCAGGTTTCTGTGGGTCAGGATGGCCCCCTTGGGGAGGCCGGTAGTTCCGCCGGTGTACATGATGCAAGCCGGAAAATCGGGCTCTACCTTGACAAAGGGTACGGGTGAAGTGGAATACTTTTTCATGAGGTCAGCCAGTTGGTAGTCGCCGGACTCAACCTTTACCCGGTCGCCGCCTTTTTTTTCCATGACCAGGGTGTAGAGCGGCCTCAGCCATCCGGGAAGATATTCCTTGATATTGGTGGATATTATTGTCCGCAACTTGGTTTTCTTCTTTATGTTGCGGACCTGCGGATAGAATCTGCTCAATGTGATCATCAACTCTGCTTCGCAGTCGTTGAGCTGATATTCCATCTCCCTTTCTGTATAAAGAGGGTTGAAGGGGATCACGGTACAACCGGTTTGCAGTGCACCCAGGTAACAGAGGACGAACTGCGGACTGTTGGGCAAATTCAAAGCCACGCGTGAGCCCTTTTTCAGACCAAAACCGGCCAGAACAGCGGCAAAATTGTCGGCCAGGGCACTTACTTCCCGGTAGGTGAAAGTCCTTCTTACAAATACGAGGTGCGGATGGCGAGGGTATCTTTCTACAGTTTCCTTGAACAGTTCCTGCAAGCTTTTTTCTGGAATGTTTGCACAGTAGGGGACCCCGGGATCATAATGCTTGAGCCATATTCGTTCCATGCTAACAGCTCCTTTTCCCGAAATCTGAAGATTCATACTATTTAGTATATTCAAGATTATCATACTAATTCCTTCCAGGTCAACTGTTTTTAGCAAAATTTACATAAATTGGTGCAGCTTTGTGTAAAAATGTTTCCGGCTATTATCCCCCGGGTGATGCAATTTGCCTGCAACAGCGTTGGTGTAAATTTACTTTAGGACTTTGGAGGAAATCTTTTATAAAAAGCGGAAGAGGAACCTCGTAGTATCAGCTTTACCAAATATTCCCCGAAGGGAGAGGTTCCTCTGATGGATATAATTCAAG
>FZPS01000229.1_pt285 | contig 16777 bp, 13 predicted proteins | sample 1817821 | NCBI WGS metagenome assembly FZPS01 (sample SAMEA104158645, study PRJEB21678) | metagenome | place: Germany | collected 2015-04-21
TCCAAGGTCCTCTGCGAGTCGATTAGATCTTCGCGCATGCGTTTTAGAGCACCCGAAGCAGAGTCCTCTGCGCCGGTTATGTCAGCCTCAACCTGCAAGCCCCCATCGCGCAGGGCTTTAACAATCGCGTTCCCGACTTCTTGTCGGAAGGCGGAAGTTATTTCAATGTCCAGGGCACTCGCGCCCGCATCGGTGATTTTCGGAGTTACGGCACCCTTTTTCTCATTGACGTAATAGTCGATAGTCGGCTGTTTTCGTGCTCCTGCGAAAATGTCAACGAGATCTTTGCTGAAGGTTTCAGGAATCACGAAAGAAGCGTAGGCGTCGCCAGATCGAACCCTCTCACTTGCCGTGTCCTCGTCTAAGAATTCCCACCCAAGCTGATCATCTTCAGAAAGTTGGTCGATCAACATGTCGCCAACGTTCAGATCGCCCGTGATTTCCGAGGACGTGCCCAAGTCGTTGTTTACGACAGCAATTGGGAGGTTCCCGGTCTCCGCGTAGGGGTCCCAGAACGCCAGAATATTAAGCCATGTGTACAGCGCTGGCGTCACCAAAATTCCGACGATGATGATCAGAGACCGCGGTACAGCGAGAATGCGCTTAACGTCTCTGGTGAATACGTTCCAGCTGTCCTTCATTCATCCCACCGTTACCCCGGAATACAGTCAAGACCGCGCGGGCGATAACACTTCTAGTTGAAGACGACCGTGCGAGTTCCGTTCAAAAGGACGCGGTGCTCGGAGTGCCACTTCACAGCCTGTGCCAGCACTCGCCGCTCAACATCCTGACCTTCAGAAACGAGGTCGCGCGTGGAATCTCTGTGTGTCACACGCGTGACGTCCTGCTCGATGATTGGGCCTTCGTCCAGATCCTCGGTTACATAGTGCGCGGTCGCACCGATTAGTTTCACGCCGCGATCATGGGCTTGCGCGTAAGGCCTCGCGCCCTTAAAGGACGGGAGGAATGAGTGGTGAATATTGATGATGGAACCGGCAAGTTCTTCGGTGAGTTCCTTCGACAGGATCTGCATGTAACGTGCGAGTACAACCAGTTCCACTTTCTCGGCGCGAACCAGGTTCAGCAGTTCAGTCTCCGCTTCCTTCTTCGTTTCCTTCGTAACAGGAATGCACAGGAACGGTTTGCCGTAAAACTGCGCGACCGGCGCCAGGTCAGGATGATTTCCGACCACTGCGACGACCTCAATGGGCAGGTCCGCGTAACGCTGACGGTACAAAAGGTCCGTCAGACAGTGACCTTCCTTCGAAACCATGATGATTGTCCGAAGGGCACGCCCCATCTTGTCCACGTTCCAAGTGGCGTCGAATTTATTCGCGAAACCTTCCATACCGTCAACGATTGGACCTCGCCCGTTGGGGCTTTCCAACTCGACTCGCATGAAGAACAATCCGGTGTCCGGATCGCCAAACTGCTGCGACTGAATAATATTGCCGTCGTTCGAGACAATCAGTTCCGACACCGCGTGCACGATGCCCGGCTGGTCTGGACACGAGAGCGTGAGAACCAGGTTCTCACCAGTTTCATTCTTTTCGACTGCCATAGTTTAACCATAGTTGAAATGGGGAGCGGGACAGAATTTTATCCCACTCCCCATTCAACTTATTTTCGTTGAGGGCAGCGCTCACATCGCGTATGCGAAAACTGCAAGCCCCGGATTTTCAGGCCCGAGGGCGCTGCTTACTTCTCGCCACCGAAGAACTTGTGCCACGGCATGTTGAGCGGCGCGTCCTCCTCAATGATTTCGTAGAGGTAACGGCAAAGCGGGAAGTCCTCTTCCTTGATGATGCCACGCTCGGTCAGAGGCTTGAGAGCTCCTCCGATAACAGAGATTGCCCGCACGCCCTCCAGGGTAACGCCCTTCATGAGGTCGTTACGGACTTCGGAGAACGGAATGCCCTGTCCAACGTACGTGCCTGCACGAACGTTGCGGCCGCCCATTGAGGTTACGAACATGTCGCCCACGCCGGCAAGGCCGTCGGCGGTTTCGGGGATGCCACCGAGTAGCTTCATGAACTGGCGCAGCTCGGTCTGTCCCTGACCGAATACTGCAGCGTTGTAGTTGTAGCGAACGTACCGGTCGTTCTCCTTGCCTTCCTTGATTAGCAGGCCCTGTCCAAGGCCGGCTGCGAAGGCGTAAATGTTCTTGGTTGCAGCGCCGATTTCGTGTCCGAGGAAGTCGGTCGAAGTCCACACGTGGTAGTAATCCGTGCGGAAGAGGTCAGCCAGGTAGTCAAGCGATTCTTGATCGTCACCCGTGAAGACCACACATGTGTCGTGGTGTACGGCGACTTCGCCTGCGATGGAGGGGCCCACGATTGCGGACCAGGTGACCTGCTCGACAAGTTCTGGATCGAAGTAGGACTTCACCACTTCCGGAAGCATGTGCAGCGTGCCATCTTCGTCGGCTTCCATGCCCTTGGTAACGGAGATGATCTTCATGCCAGGCTTAACCAGCTTGGACAGGTGCTCGCCTGCCCAGTGAACACCGAAGGAGTTAACTCCCTGCATTACAACGTCGACGCCTTCAAAAGCTTCTTCTGCTTCTTCAAGCTGGTACGCAGTAACGCCCTCGTTGACCTTCAAATCAAGGTTCGGGTGGACACCGCTGTCTTGGATTGAGGTGATGATGTCGCGGTCAAGGTGAGTTCCGACCAAACGAACGTTGTGACCATTTTCGGTAAGGGGGAAGGTAAGGGCAGTGGCCATGATGCCAGCGCCGAGGACTGCTATTTCTGCCATGATTATCCTTTCGAGTTGTTCAAACTGGTGATGATTGCGGCTGCCGTGTCCGGATTTGTAATGAGGACGTCTACAAGGTCTGCTCGGATGGCTCCAAGGAGCGCCGGCGCCTTGTCTGCGTCGTCTGCAACGGCGATTTTGAGTTTGCTGTCTTGTAAAGATTGGAGCGGTAGCGAGATCGTCCTTCGATCCAGTTCTACCGAAATGAGTTCACCGGTCGCAGTGATGAAGTGGGACATGACGTCCCCCACCGCGCCGTGTTTTTTGAAGGTTTCGATGTGGTTGGGGCGCAGGTATCGCGACTCGACGAGGACGGAGTTCCTGGTGATTGGTCCGGGTGAAAATATCGTGACGTCTGCATTTGCAGCGCCGCCGAGAACACTGTCGATTGCGGGCTCCGCCATGAGCCTAGCGGCCATGTCCACCCCGGAGACGATCACAGGAGCCGGTAGGACGTGTCCTGTGCCGGGGCCCTTTTCTGCGATCGCAGCAATGGATGACTTGACCGTGTCGACGCCGATTCGGGTTGATCCCCCGTTTGTTTGGTAGACCTGCACGTTTGGTGCCCAGTTTTGTGGTAGCGCTTCAGCGACAGCCGCGAGCGTCCTGCCCCAAGACACCGCCAATGAACGAGGGCGGGGCCGCAGATCTGTCAAGAAATTAGCCGCGGCTTTTGCAACTGCCATCTCTGAATCATCCGTTCCAGAGATCACTATCGCCTTGTCGATGTTGAGCTTTTCAACGAGTTCAACTTCCAACGATCGAGTGCGTGCACGCGGATGGTTAATTGAGATCGTGACGATGCCGGTTTCTCGAGCATCTTCAAGGAGTCTGCCAACTGTCCAGCGAGTGCACTTCAGACGATCGCCAATCTGGGACTGGGTTAACCCTTCGAAGTAGTACATTTGCGCGGCTTCGAGCATCAGGTCATCGCGATCTTTCCTCGTCATTGATGCCTCCCTTGCTCGCTACTTCTACTCTCCCACATCTCGCGCATCTGTAAAGACCCTGAGCCCCTTCTGCACATAAGTGCAGCGTTGTGTGGTGGCGGCCACGCGACACTTGTCTTATAGGCATGCCAATGCAGTGCGGCGCGTCAGAGCAAAATAATCGGCGCGGCCCCATAAAGGGACCGCGCCGATCTTGGAGTGTTACTTCAGCGAAGCTGTTACTTCACGAAGCCGAGCTTGCGGACAGCGTCGCGCTCTTCTTCCAGAGCCTTGACGTTGCGCTCGATGCCAGCCTTCTGGCGGTCGTTGAGTTCGAGACCCTGAACGATCTCCCACTCGCCACCCTTTGAGGTTACAGGGAAGCCGTAGATGAGGCCTTCAGGAACGCCGTAGGAGCCATCGGAGACGGAGCCGGAGGTTACCCAGTCGCCTTCCGGAGTGCCCTGTACCCAATCGCGCATGTGGTCGATTGCGGCGGATGCTGCGGAAGCCGCGGAGGAAGCGCCACGTGCCTCGATGATGGCGGCGCCACGCTTTGCGACGGTCGGAACGAAGTACTCGTCCAGCCACTTCTCGTCAACGAGCTCCGATGCGGGCTTGCCGTCAACGGTTGCGTAGGTGACGTCCGGGAACTGGTCAGCGGAGTGGTTACCCCAAACGATCATGTCCTTGATCGAACGTGACGGAACGTCAAGCTTGTGCGAAAGCTGCGAGATCGCACGGTTGTGGTCCAGACGCATCATTGCGGTGAAACGGCTTGCCGGTACGTCCGGAGCTGCAGCGGAAGCAATGAGTGCGTTGGTGTTTGCCGGGTTACCAACTACGAGGACGCGGATGTCATCAGCCGCGTTGTCGTTGATGGCCTTACCCTGCGGGCCGAAGATGCCACCGTTTGCTTCGAGAAGGTCGGCGCGCTCCATGCCCTTGGTGCGCGGACGGGCACCAACTAGGAACGCGGCGTTTGCGCTCTCGAATGCCTTGTTGGCATCGTCAGTGATTTCAATGCCCTGCAGTAGCGGGAATGCGGCGTCGTCGAGCTCCATTGCGGTGCCCTCAGCAGCCTTCAGTGCAGGCGTGATTTCCAGTAGGTTCAGCTTTACGGGAACGTCAGGGCCGAATACTGCGCCGGACGCAATGCGGAAGAGCAGTGCGTAGCCAATATTTCCGGCTGCACCAGTCACTGTTACGATACGAGCTTCTGTCATGATGGACATCTCCTTTGTTATGACAACATTCAGGGCCCACTTCGACCCACTGGTTCCTATGGTAGTAGCCACATTCACGTTCGTCCTAATGATTGATAGGTGTCTCAGGTCGCTTTCAGCGTTTTCTCAGATGCTTGACTTCTTTTGGACCTAGAATCTGCCTAGGAGGTACGAATGGCTGGCAAGAAGCAGGTAAAGCAAAAGCGCAAGGACGCTATTAAGCGCGCGAAGAAAGCAGCGAAGCAGGTTAAGAGGGCTCGCCGCGAAGCGGAGAAGCAAAGACTTCGCGAGATCGAGGAGCGCCAGATGAGCTGGACACAAGACCCGCGTGAACTTCTGCGAGTCCCCGCAGATTTCGACATCAATAACTTCAAGCGCGATGCAACGCCGGGCTGGGAAGCCGGTAAGAAAGCAGGCAAGAAGTTCCGCAAGCAACGCGGAGAGCTCATGGCCGAATTGCAGGAACGCCTGTTCGCCCAAGCGCAAAACGGCGCACAAGACTCCGTCCTCGTAATCGTGCAGGGCATGGACACTGCCGGAAAGGGCGGCATTGCACGCCACGTCATTTCAATGGTTGATCCGCAGGGCATCCACCTGAAGGCGTTTAAGGCGCCCACGGAGGAAGAACGCAACCAGCACTTCCTTGACCGCATCCGCAAGGAACTACCTAAACCGGGCATGATCGGCCTGTTCGACCGTTCGCACTACGAAGACCTTCTGGCCCCCACCGCGCAAAAACGCGCCGGCCACACAGACGACCAGGGAATATCGTGGATTGTTTCCGAGGACGAACTTAACTCTCGATACCATGACATCTACGAAATGGAAGTGGAAGCCACTAAACGCGGCATTCGCGTAATCAAACTGTGCCTTCTGGTTTCCTACGAGGAGCAGGGGAAGCGCCTAATGGATCGCCTACTCCGCCCAGACAAGCACTGGAAGTTCTCACCTCATGATCTGGATGTGCGTGACCAGTGGAACGCCTACCAGGCCACCTATGAGGAAGTTCTGCGTCGCACTTCCACGGAGATCGCGCCGTGGTACGTGATTCCTGCTGACCGCAAGTGGTATGCGCGCCTGGTTGCAACTGAGATCATTACTCGCACCCTGGCAGACATTGATCCCCAGTGGCCTGCAGCCGACTTCGATGTGGAAGCTTCAAAGGCTCGTCTTGAACTATCCCTTACCGATGAGGCCCTGGCTAAGTACCAGAACGAACGCGTGGGTAAACTCATCAAGGTAGCCGTTGACGACGAGGAAGTTCAAACGGAAGTTGAAGCCATCCAAGATTCAGAAGAGTAACTCGCTAACGCGCTAACGCGCTAGCAAGGCTCGAGTGCTAGCAAGGCTCAACGAGTGCTAACAAGGCTCGGCGTAAGCAAACACGAGGTCCGCCGGTTTTCCGGCGGACCTCGTGTTTGTCTCGTTATCTACTAGAAGCGACTAACTCGTAGCAGATTTACTTGTCGCAGGCGACGCGTAGCGGCTTGCCTGCAGCATCTCACTTCACACAGACAAGTTTTGTGCCTTACTTAACGCAAGCGATGCGTAGCGTCTTACCAGTCGCAGACTTCCCTGCCACAGATATCGCGTCGCGTCTTGTTAGCTGCTGGCTTACTTGTCGCGCTTCTCCCAGTAGTACCTGATGAGTCCCTGCGTGGATGGATCCTGCTGTTCCAAGACCTCACGGTCACCCGCAACAGCCGGAGTCAGTTCTTTGGCCAGAACCTTGCCTAGCTCAACACCCCACTGATCGAAGGAGTCAATACCCCACACGATGCCCTCAGTGAACGTGATGTGCTCATACAGTGCGATCAGCTGACCAAGTGCGCTTGGCGTCAACGCCGGGGCCATGATCGACGTGGTCGGCTTGTTGCCCTCAAACACGCGTGCCGGAACGATTGCCTCATCCGTACCCTCAGCACGAACTTCATCCGCTGTCTTACCAAAGGCCAGCGCCCTCGTCTGTGCAAAGAAGTTACCCAAGAACAGTTCGTGCATATCCGCGTCGCCGTCCTTGATTGGCCAGGTCGGGTTTGCAAACGCAATGAAATCAGCCGGAATCAGGCGGGTTCCCTGGTGGATCAGCTGGTAGAAAGCGTGCTGGCCATTCGTGCCCGGTTCGCCCCAGAAGACCTCGCCGGTTTGATACTCAACCGGCTTGCCATCCCACGTGACCGACTTGCCGTTAGATTCCATCGTCAGCTGCTGCAGGTATGCCGGGAAGCGATGCAGGTACTGCGCGTAGGGCAGAACCGCGTGCGTGTGAGCGTCAAGGAAGTTCGTGTACCAAACATTCAGCAACCCCATCAGGGCAGGAACGTTGGATTCCCACGGCTCGTTCTTGAAGTGCTCATCCATCGCGTGGAAGCCGGCGAGGAAGTCCTCAAACGCCTCACGGCCCAGCACGATCGCTAGAGATGTTCCTACCGCGGAGTCAACCGAGTAGCGCCCTCCGACCCAATCCCAAAAACCAAACGCATTCTTAGGATCGATTCCGAACGCCTCCACCTTTTCAAGCGCGGTCGAAACGGCGATGAAGTGCTTGCGCACGGCTTCTTCGCGGGACTTGCCCTCGAGTGCGCCGGCCTTCTCCAGGCCGTTTAGGAGCCACTCGCGGACAACGCGTGCGTTCGTGAGCGTTTCCAGCGTGGTAAAAGTCTTCGACGCGACAATCACCAGGGTGGTTTCCGGATCGAGGTCCTTCGTCTTCTCCCCCGCATCGGTGGGGTCAATGTTAGAAATGTAGCGGGCCGAAAGGCCTTCCTTCGCGTACGGCTTCAGGGCTTCGTAAGCCATTACCGGACCGAGGTCGGAACCGCCGATACCGATGTTCACGACCGTCTCAATGGGCTTGCCCGTGATGCCTACCCACTCACCGGAGCGAACCTTTTGCGCGAAAGCGTAAATCTTGTCGAGCTCCGCATGAACGTCCTCGACCACGTTTTGCCCATCAACTTCTAGCTGCGCGTCCTTCGGAAGACGAAGGGCAGTGTGGAGGACGGCGCGGTCCTCGGTCACGTTGATGTGCTCACCGGAGTACATCGCTTCCATGCGCTCGCGCAGGTTTACCTCGTCGGCGAGCTGCGTTAGCGCGGCCAGAACGTCCTCGGTTAGCAGGTTCTTGGACAGGTCAACGTAAAGGTCAGCCGCGTTGAGGGTCAGCTTCTCAGCACGCTTGGGGTCATCTTCAAACCACTGGCGGAGATTGGGCTCAAAATCCGCGGCGATCTCAGCAAGTTTTTTCCATGCTTCGGTAGTCGTCGGATTCACCGGAGTTGTCATTATTTTCAGCCTTTCAAAAAGGTTAAATAGAGTCGGTCGAAGTCAAACATTTCCAGCACTGCGCGTGCCGTTCTTAGCGGTTGTCTGCTTACAAGCCTAGTATTTTGTGGTTTCAACTGCGTCCGCTATCGGGATCTCAACGGGGATGACGTCCCCGCGCGGCATTGAAACTACAGGAATAACGGGATACAGGGACAGCCACCACTGGTCGTAGGGACGTTTATTTTCGAGGTCGAGCTGGTCCATCATCCGGTCAACAGGGCGGGTCTCAATGTTCGATCCTGCCTGCCCGATGTAGACGGCGTCTCGGCCTCCCCTTTCCAAAATCTTGGCGAGCTCGGTGATGGCCTCGTAAACCAGACGGGTAGCAAGCAGCCGGTCAAACGGGGACGGCGCGCCACCTTGCTGCAGGTGGCCAAGCGCGGAGTGTCGCACGTCGTACAGCCCTTCGCCTTCGGATTCGAAAACGCGGGCAAGGAATTCGCGGTTGTAGGTCGGGTGGGCTTCCTCGTTGCGAACCACAAGGAACAGCCTGCGGCCTGCGCGAAACGATTCCTTTAAGTAAGCCGCGTCCCTCGAAATGTCGGCCAGGTCGACGGGCTTCTCGTTTAGGTACACCTTTTCCGCACCCGCAGCAATACCAGCCATGAGCGCCAGGTAGCCGCATTTGCGGCCCATTGTTTCCGCTACGAAACAACGGCGTGATGCCGCGGCGGATTCTTTGATTCGGTCCAGCGCCCAGACCGCGTTGTTCAGCGCTGTGTCAGCACCAATCGAGAGTTCGGATCCGGGAAGGTTGTTGTCGATCGTTGCGGGAACGAGCATCATCGGAATGTTGAAAGCCGGGTAGCGGTCGCGTTCCTTCACCATGCCGTAAACGGACAGGTATGCGTTTTGACCACCAATCACCAGTAGCGCGTCGATGTTGTTGTTTTCGATTGCTCGACCGATGGCATAGTATTCCTCGACCTTTGGGATTCTGCGCCTGGTGCCAAGTTCTGCACCGCCTTTGAAGGCCCAACCTTCAACGTCAGCCCACGTTAGTTCGCGAACATTTCCGTTCATCAGGCCGCCGAAAGATCCCTGTACACCGAGGATTTGAAGGCCCGCGTCAAGTCCGATGCGGACCGCCGCTCGGGCGGCCGTGTTCATACCGGGCGCTAGACCACCGACGTGCAAGACAGCGACGCGCTTTGCGCCCTCCTTCAGTTTTCCGCTCATGTTCTGAGGTGGCTCTGAAAGGATCTGGTTGATCTTCATCATCTTCACGAATGATGATCCGCGCGACCGAGCTGCGCCCTCGTAGTCCTTATTGGCGACCATTGTCGCGACGTTGCGGGTAGCGGCAACGGATTCAACGAGTGGTATGCGGGTGAGGCGGTTGTTACGGACGCCGATGATTCTTGCGGGGGTGTCCGGGGTCGCGTTTAGGACTTCCTGCGTAGCGCCATACCCCATGAGTGTTGGCATCCACCTGTCATATGCGGATGGAGTACCACCGCGCTGCACGTGACCAAGGATGGTGATGCGAGGTGGGTGCTGGAGGCGCTCGCCGATCGCATCGGAGACAGCTTGAGAAGTGATGGGGTTGCCCTCTGAGTCCTTAGCGCCCTCGGCAACAATTACGATTGATTCGCGACGACCGGCTTCGCGCCCGAGGCGAAGTTTTTCCGAAACGTCGTCTTCCCAGCCGGGTTCGGGCGGGTTTTCGGGGGTGAAGACGTAGTCAGCGCCGCCGGCAATTGCGCTCATGAGGGGGAGGTATCCGCAGTGGCGGCCCATGACCTCGATGACGAACATGCGCTGGTGGGATGCGGCCGTTGAAGAAATGTCGTCAATGGCTTCCACGACGCGGTTGAGCGCCGAGTCCGTTCCGATCGTCATGTCCGTTCCGACCATGTCGTTGTCGATGGACCCGACAATTCCAACGATCATGAGGGCGGGATAAGCGTCCGCCGTTTCTTGGGTGATGTCGCCGCGCGCAACGAGTTCCTTTACGAGTTCTGGCCATTCTTGGCGGAACACGTCTGTACCGGTCAGTGACCCGTCTCCACCGATAATGACGAGGCGGTCGATTCCGCGTTCAATGAGGTTTCGGCACGCGATAAGGCGGCCCTCGCGTTCGCGGAATTCGGCGCTGCGGGCGGTTCCGATGATCGTGCCACCCTCATTGAGGATGGACGACACGTCGGACCACTCCATTTGTTGGATCCGCTCGCCCCCTTCGACGGCTCCCTGCCAGCCCTCCTTAATAGCAAAGGGGGTCGCACCCATTTCTAAGCTTGTACGAACGACCGCGCGAACAGCCGCATTCATTCCTTGAGCATCACCGCCGGAAGTCAGCACACCAATGCGCTTTTCCGAGTGGGGTGAGGGTGTCATTTGGTCCTCCATCAAACGGAATCTAAGTCCACCCCCTATTATCGGTGTTTTAGGGTGCTTTGTGCCAGATCTTGGTAAGAACTTGGCTTATTGGGCTACCTTGAGCGGTTTTGGTCTGGCTTTTTACGCGCGTTGTTGGGCCCCTCTGGCAGCGGCTTGAACGCGATCGCGGTCGCCAGCGATGAAGATCCACTCGGTATTTTTTGTGTGTGAAACTTTTCCGACCTTTTCGCCCTGCAGGTTGTGGATGCCGATGAGGGCACCGACGTAGCGGCTGTGTTCAAACTCCAGGGCTTCCACGTGTTCTGCGCCCGCGTCGTAGAGCGCGCGAGTCATCTGTTCCTTAGTGATCCAAGATTCGTCGTTGTAGGAAATGACATACAGGTCCGTCTTCGCCCTCGTTAATAAATCAAAGAACGCGTCTTTCATTGCCGGTTTGGAATTAAATACGGACTTTAGTTCCGGGTCGCGCGCGTCAACGCGTTTGCATGCGACGCCGTAGACTTCCGGTTCGTCCCAGCGCACTAGCGTTTCCCAAATGTGGTAGTTCGTGAAATAGCGGTGCTGATTGTAGGGCGGGTCAAGATACATGAGGTCGGTGCGCGGGAGCTCGTCGACGAGTTTCATTGCGTCTCCGAGCTTGGCGTGGCCCGTGCCGGGAATCAGTTTGGGCGCTACTAGTTTTAAGTCGTTGTACGAGCGCGGGGCCCATTCCTTCAGGTACGCCATCTGCACGCCGGTGGTGGAGTCGACTCGGTCGGCTGCTCGGATCAGCGCGGTGAGGAGGATCGGGTACAGGTCCGTGCCTTTGAACTCCTCCTCAATCTGGTTTCGGATCGCGTCGATGCGCGCACCATTTTTGGGCTGAAAAAAACGAGATTTCCTGCAGAAGGTTTCGGTGAAATACCCAGGCTTTCCGGGAAGCTGGTCCAAATAGTCGATCGCTTCGCCCAGAACGCCCTCGTCAATCTTCGAGCCGTCCTGTTCGATGAAAGTCTGGGCGTAAACGTAGGAATACGTGGCCAGGTCGGTTGCCGTGGTGGTGATGCCGGAACGCTTGAATTCTTGCGCAACGCGCGTGGTGCCGGTGAAGAGGTCGACGGCTGTGCGCGCGCCGGAAGCACGCGCGATCTGGCCAAGAACGGGAACGAAGACGCGCTTCGAGCCCAAGTATTTGAACAATGTGACCTCTATTTTTCTATTTCGAACTTGATTGTGTGGTGGGGCTTCACGTGCGGTTGGACTCCGGGTACGGCGGGGTTCCTTGAGCGCAAGGCCCTGCGTACGCAACCCGGGCGGCGGGGTGGCCTGGGCGCGGAAGCACGCTGGGAACCCTGTCGCGGTGCTGGAATCCTTTCAAAATGCTGGGACTCGCGCTGGGATCCTGTAGCGATGCTCGGCCCCTGTGGCGCGCGCTGGGCTCCTGTAGCGGCGCTGCGCTCCCTATGAAATTAAATCGGCGATGGTGTGGTCGCAAACGAAATCGTCAGCGCAAGTCCCACGATGATCGCCAGCAGGAACACGGAATCAAACAGTTTTGACCTCGCTTTCAACCACGTTCGCTCCGGGCCGAGCACCCTGACGAAAAGTAGGACCGTGAAGAATCCGACGACTCCCCACAGAGCCATCCGCACATCAACGAGCAACGCAAACGCCGTCAACGCCGCCACCACCAAGACGACGAGGACAATCCCTAAAGCGATCACAATTCGTTGACGAGCCACGCCATAATCCTACCTGTTCCAAATTCGGATGTAGTACCGTGCGATCTTCGAGGGCGGCGCTGGGACGCGACAAAGGGAACACCCCGAAGCCCGAAACGAGGAGCGCTCCGACGGAAATCCCGCCGGAGCGCTCCCCTAACACTTTGTTTATCGGCCGGCATCGACGTGCCGGCGCTGTGTTTCTAGTGCGAGAAGTGGCGATTGCCCGTGAAGTACATCGTGATGCCAGCGGCCTGCGCGGCTTCGATGACTTCTTCGTCGCGGATGGAGCCACCCGGCTGTACAACTGCCTTGACACCTGCATCGATCAGGGTCTGGAGTCCATCAGCGAAGGGGAAGAACGCATCGGAGGCGGCGACGGATCCCACTGCGCGTTTCGGCGGCTCAGCGACAGTGAGGTCCTCTGCGGATGCTCCCCCAACGCCGGCCTCAACCTTGTTGTCTGCGGCAGCGTCGCCGGTCTCACGACCGCCCAGGGTATTGGCGCGCTCAATCGCCAGAGCACACGAATCCACTCGGTTCACCTGCCCCATGCCAACGCCCACGGAAGCCTGATCCTTCACCAGCAGAATCGCGTTTGAACGCACTGCGCGAACCGTCTTCCAAGCGAACTTCAGATCCGCCAGAGTCTTCTCATCGGCAGCTTCACCGGAAACGAGCTTCCAGTTCTTCGGGTCATCACCCTTCGCGTTTACATCGTCTCGGTCCTGCGCGACCAGGCCGCCCGTAATCTGCTTGAACTCAATAGTTCCGCGCGACGGCGGCTCCACAGTAAGTAGGCGAATATTTTTCTTCTTGGAAAGAATCTCCAGGCTGCCTTCTTCATACGAGGGCGCTACTACGACCTCCGTAAAAATAGGCGCGATCTGCTCAGCGAGCTCAACAGAAACCGGACGATTTACCGCGATCACACCGCCGAAAGCTGACACGGGGTCGCAGGCATGAGCGCGACGGTGAGCCTCAGCCACGTCCTCGCCAACTGCAATTCCGCACGGGTTGGCGTGTTTGATGATTGCGACGCAGGGGTCTTCGTGGTCGTATGCAGCGCGCAGGGCGGCGTCGGCGTCGGTGTAGTTGTTGTAGCTCATGGCCTTGCCGTGGAGCTGCTTTGCGCGGGCGAGTCCGCCGGTCTCTGTGCGACCGCCAAAACCGTCGCCAGCGTTAACGTAAACTGCGCCGCGCTGGTGCGGGTTTTCGCCGTAACGCAGGGTATTCAGGCGCTTCCAGGTGCCGGCAACGAAGTTTGGTAGGCCGGGCTCGGCGGTAGCTTCAGCATCGTTGCCATTGTTTTCGCCAGCCTCGCCCTCTTCAATCTGCTGCGCGAACCACGTGGAGACGGCGGCGTCGTACGTGGCGGTGTGCGCGAAGGCTTCGGCGGCGAGTCGGCGGCGCTGTTCGTAGGTGAATCCGCCAGATTTGACGGCTTCGATGACCTCGTCGTAGCGGGCCGGGTCGATCACGATCGCGACGGACGCGTGGTTTTTCGCGGATGCGCGGACCATGGTTGGGCCGCCAATGTCGATTTGCTCGATCGCTTCTTCGAAAGATGCGCCAGACGCAATGGTTTCCGCGAACGGGTAGAGGTTCACAACGACCAGGTCGAAGGCGGCGACGCCTAGTTCGGCGAGCTCATCGACGTGTTCCTTCTTAGTGCGATCCGCCAAAATGCCGGCGTGAATTCGCGGGTGAAGGGTCTTCACACGACCATTCAGGCACTCGGGGAATCCGGTGACTTCCTCCACCGGAGTTACGGGCACGCCGGCCTGCTCAATCTTTCCGGCAGTGGAACCCGTGGACACCAGCTCAACACCATTTTCGTGGAGGGCGCGGGCTAGCTCAACAACATTAGTCTTGTCATAAACAGAGATAAGGGCACGTTTCACAGCTGTACGAGACATCAAGCTTCCTACTGTTCGAGTCTTTACTTGACACCCAGGCGGGCGGCGTCAGCGGCATGGCCTGGCCGCTCCCCGGTGGTGATCCACCTTCGCCAGTCACGGCCAGCCTCAGTTTAACGAACTTTTCAGCGCTACCTAAGGGGTGTCCACTTCCGCATGGGCGATATTCGCCATGTTTTCAGGGTTTTCGAGGGCGAGGCTTGGTTTCGCTCTGGTCTGGGGCGGTTGGTAGTGCGCCTGCGTGGCCGTTCTTGGTGCGTGCTATCCGACTTCGACCCAGCGGCCGGTTGACGTCCATCCGTCACGCATCATGCGCCCAACCGTGGTGACCAGCTGTTTGCGTTCCTCGATTTGGATGCGTTCCAGCAGTTCCGCGACGGTGTCGTGAGCCTCGACCGGCACCACGCACTGAGCGATCACTCGGCCCGTGTCCACACCCGGATCAACAAAGAACAATGTTGCGCCCGTGAACTTCACGCCGTATGCAAGAGCGTCCTCGGGCCCCCGAATTCCTGCGAAGGAAGGTAGGAGGGAATTGTGCGTGTTGACGACGCGGCCTTCGAAGGTTTCTAGGAACTCCGGGCCGAGGAGCTTCAAAAATCCCGCCGACACGACCAGGTCGGGGTCGTACTTTTCAACCGCGTCGGTCATCGCGGTGTCCCACTCGGCGCGTGAATCGTAGTCGGAGACCTTCTCAACAAACGTTGGAATCCCCGCGGCCATAGCGCGTTCAAGACCCTTAATGCCGGACCTATCCGCCCCCACAGCCACGACCTCGCACCCGTATTCCGGATCCTCACAAGCGTCGATCAGTGCCTGCAGGTTCGTTCCAGATCCAGAAATGAGGACGACGAGCTTCGCCTTGGTTTTCGCGCCCGGGGTCGCGTCGCTGTTCACGCTGGGTTCGGGGAGGCTATCGGTTTGGATGCCGCCGGCCATCTCGCCAATCGTGGTCGCGGTAGCATCTGCCGGGCGGGTCGCACTGATCGAGCTGACGGTCTTCTCCGCTGTGCTTCCGGGGTTAGCGACGGGGCTCGTCATCCTGGGTCTCCTTAGAAGATGGTGCCTTGCCGGTATCAGTCTCTGACTCTACACCCGCCGCGTCAACATGAGTTTCACGGGTTGGGTCGGCCGGGGCTGCGTCTCCGGATTTGGGTGGTTCTTGTTCGGCGCGTTTCGCTGGGTCCTCACCGTCGGCCGCGGGTTCAGTCTGATCATCGGTCGCGGCCTCGGGGTTTGCTGAGCCGTCGGCGCCGCCTTCAGGATTTGGCGGACTGTCTGCGCCGGTCTCGGGGTTTGATTCAACGTCTGCGCCAGATTCAGGACTTGGCGGGTTGTCTGCACCGCCCTCGGATTCGGACGAGTCTTCCGCGCCACCTTCAGGATTTGGCAGGTCGTCAGCACCGCCCTCGGAGTCCAAAGAATCTTCAGCCGTGCCTTCGGAACCAGGTGAGATCTCAGCACCGCCCTCGTCGATCGCATCTGTGGATAACTTGCCACGGCGGGCTTGGATTTTTTGGGATGCGGTTTCGACGGCGCTGAGGGTGGAGGCTTTGGCGAACTTGCCTCCGGCTACGTATTTCGCCAAAAGAAGCGGGTGCGCGAGAGCGTAAATGACTGCCGCGGTGAACCCGATTTCCAAAGTTCCAAAAATGGTGGCGTAGATCCAGCGCGGTCCGAGGATACTCATTCGCGCGGGGCCGATCGACCCTGTGGATAGCCACATCCAAACCATCACGACAACTAGCATTGTGGTCGCCGCGAATCCCGCGTGGAGGAGGTGATCGACGAGCGCGACCTCGCGGTTTTTCCACACCATGTATGCACCCAGCGCTATCCCCACCGCGATTGGAATAACCACGACCCACATGCCGATTTCGGTCTGCGGGAAGGCACCCATCAGGGGAATGGCTGGGATGGCGGTTATGTCCGCTCGGGAAGGAGTGATTATCGCATCCGAAGCAGTATAAAAACCGGGACCGGTTATCCAAGATGCGCCCCACGCGGCGATGTTCGGGATGTAAAGAAGCTGCGCGATCCAAACGACCACAAGGTCGAAAATGGACGCGTTTAGAAGTTCTTGAATTCCGAGGGCGCGGCTCCAGCCGGCGATCGTGCCGACTACCGCTACGCCAAGGCCAAGGATTGCAAGGGAGGAGGTAGCAATCAGGCCGTCGCGAACACCGCGCAAATACGGGCCAGACTTGGTGAACCACTGGGGGTCCCATTCCCAGGACCTCAACGACCATACCCACGCAAGTGTTGCTACTAGGAGGGCTCCGAGGATGAGCCATCCCTTATGCGCGTGCAGTGACGTCACGAGCAAAAGCACAATGACCGTTAGCACGTACGCGGGTATGAAGAGAGCAGATCCTTGCCACGACGCTGCGCGCGCTCTTTTTAGTCCTGCCCTGGCGAGCAGGATATGCAGTACCGTCAGTCCGAGCGGGATCATTCGCAGGAATGCTCCGCCGACTACTATTGGCGCGCCGTATGATAGCGCCCAAATGTCGGTGCCGACGCTAATCGCAGTGTTCCAGTCGGCCTCTAACAGCCATGGGTTTTGCGCTGTC
>FZPS01000018.1_pt339 | contig 16770 bp, 19 predicted proteins | sample 1817821 | NCBI WGS metagenome assembly FZPS01 (sample SAMEA104158645, study PRJEB21678) | metagenome | place: Germany | collected 2015-04-21
AGGTCAAAGCAGCCCAGTAATGATTGTAAGCAGTGTACCAGTGAAAGGCTTTCAGTAAGCTGAAAAGGCTGCCGAATGGCAGCCTTTTCAAAATGCTTTCCTTTTATAACATGTTCAGCGGAATTGGTATTTTCCAAGGGTGGTCATTTTCTTTTCTTCCCTGAGAATGATATCATACAGGCTGATATCCAGGGTGTTGGCCAGGCTGGCCATATAAAAAAGCTGGTTGCCCAGTTCATCTTCTATGATATTTCTGCAGTTGGAGCACACACTTCCGGTTATATGTGAATCCATGTAGTTTTTCAGATTGTCCAGGGAAACATTTTCGGGGATCTGCTGTTTTCCTGCATGTATCTCAATACAGCCGCAGTCCGTGACGGCTTTTACTACTGCCCGGTTTACCCTGGCAGCCGCTTCCTGGTACTTGGTAATAATATCCAGAATGCTTCGATGCCGCAGCAATTGCTCCCTGGCCATGTTCTGGTAGTTTTGTAAAATCATGTCCATATTCGCGCGCACTCCTTTAATATCGCTATAATTTAATTATGATGGAGTTTAATATATTTGTCAAGCAATCGGAAAACCGGATTTGTTGAAATTTACCGAATTTAACCCGAGCAGATCTGTTGTTTTGCATATTATAAAAATATATGGATTTATTGTTGACAACCAGGTGTATATTTGTTACAATATCAGTTTTTTGACTTCTTTCTCCTCTTGTGCTATAATTGTAATTAGTCAATTGAAAGGAGGCATCATGGATGTTTGAGATAGGTGACAAAGTGGTCTATCCAATGCACGGTGCCGGCATAATAGAGGGAATAGAGGTAAAGGAAATATTAGGAGAAAAACAGCAATATTATATACTCAATTTCCCTATGGGCGGGATGAAGGTTATGATCCCCACCAAAAATGTGGAAGAAATAGGCGTGAGGGAAGTCATATCCCACACCGACATCAGCAAGCTTGTACATGTTCTGAGTCATCCAAGCGACACCCTTCCCGACAATTGGAATAAAAGATACCGGATGAATCTGGAGAAGATTAAGACCGGAGATATTTTCGAAGTAGCCGATGTCGTACGGGATCTCATGATACGCGATCGCGACAAGGGTTTGTCTTCCGCTGAAAAGAAAATGCTCAATAATGCAAGGCAGATACTCATCAGTGAAGTGTGCCTGTCCACTTCAGCTGCAGAAGATGAAGTGGCATCAATGATAGACAAGATAACTCTCCAGGAAACAGCGTCGGACTGACGCTGTTATTCTCATCTCCTATTTGTACTTTTTAACCTCTCATGGCCCAGGCCATGAGATTTTGCTTCAGGCAGCCAAATAAGCGAATTGTTTTCATCTCAAATTATAAAGTAAGGAAGGTTAGTATTTATATATTATAAAATTTTGGTATAATGATAATAATAGGTAACAGGAGGTGATGTAATGCGGAGAATGCTGCGCATACTGCTGACACTGACAGGCTTGGCTGCCGGTATCGGCATTGCGCTCTTAATCAATCAGGGGTTGGAGCATTTCAATATCCTGTTTGCTCCCGATTATCAGGAAATCATACTCATCATTATCTGCGGATTTGCATTTGGACTCTTATTTTTTTTACTGTCTTCCGGTATTATAAAACACACTCTGGCATTCCTAAGCTGGGTTGAGAATAAGTTCATTGAAATACCCATGCCGGACATTGTATCCGGATCGGTAGGGCTGATAGTCGGGCTGATTATTGCCTTTCTCATATCCGATCCCATCAGCAGAATGAAGATTCCCTGGATATCCCTTATTCTGACCATTGCCATTTATGTTTTTTCTGTCTATCTGGGAGTCAGCATTGCCACAAAAAGGCGTGATGAACTCAGTGGATTTTTTCCCTTCCGGAAATTTGCCAAAGACAGGCCCGGTAAGGAACGGACTTCAGTACCCAAGGTTTTGGATACCAGCGTAATAATTGACGGGCGTATTTTTGATATCTGCAAGACCGGCTTTGTGGAAGGACCATTGATTATACCCTCTTTTGTACTGGAGGAGCTGCGCCATATTGCCGACTCGTCCGATGCTCTTAAGCGCAACCGCGGGCGCCGGGGGCTGGATATACTAAATAGGATCCAAAAGGAACTGGAGATTGAGGTACGAATCCATGAGGAAGATTTTGCCGATACAGCAGAAGTGGATACCAAGCTATTGAAGCTGGGTCAGCTTTTAAATGCCAAGGTACTCACAAACGACTACAATCTGAATAAGGTGGCCGAGTTTCAGGGCGTTACCGTGCTTAATATAAATGAACTGGCCAATGCTGTAAAACCGGTTGTTCTGCCCGGTGAGGAAATGGTGGTGCAGGTCATCAAAGACGGAAAGGAAATGGGACAGGGTATAGCCTATCTGGACGACGGCACCATGATCGTGGTGGACGGCGGTAAAAAACATGTGGGGGAAACTATTGGGGTTATGGTGACAAGTGTCCTGCAGACAGCAGCAGGGCGGATGATCTTTGCCAAACCCAAATCCGCTGATCAGATCGTTTCCTGAGAAACTGTTTTAAGTAAAAAATGAATGTATTATATGGTTGGGTGAAAGCCCGACTTTTCGTCATCAGGGGGCTGTTATGAACAAATCAGTTACTGCCGTTATCCTGGCAGCAGGGAAGGGCCTCAGAATGGGAGGGGCTGTTCCCAAGCAGTTTATGGAACTGGAAGGCAGGCCGGTGCTGGCTCATACTCTTTTGGCCTTTGAAGCCGCACCTTCAATCGATTCAATGGTGATTGTCTCCGATAATGCTGAATGGATAAGAAATAACATCCTTAAACCATTTTCCATTGCCAAACCTGTTTTGTTTGCCGACGGAGGAAGAGAAAGGCAGGATTCGGTATGGAATGCCATAAATGGTCTTAGTAATTGTGAACTGGTTGCCATACATGACGGGGTCCGTCCTTTGGTTACCGTGGATGTAATAGAGGAATCCATTGCCGCTGCACGGGTTTACGGTGCTGCCGTTGTTGGAATGCCTTCCAGGGATACCATCAAGGAAGCGGATGATAAGGGCTTTGCCATCCGCACACCGGACAGAAGCAGGCTGTGGACCATACAAACCCCGCAGACCTTCCGGCTGGATTTGCTTAAAGAAGCCCATGAGAAGGCCAGGGAGGACCGGTATCTGGGGACGGATGACAGTTCCCTTGTGGAAAGGCTGGGTCATCCGGTCAGGCTGATTGAAGGCAGTTATAAAAACATAAAAATTACCACACCGGAAGACCTTACAGCTGCTGCCCTGTATTTGAAAAGCAGGAGGGAAAAGATGTGAGGGTGGGTATCGGATATGATGTGCATAAACTGACAGAGAATCGTCCGCTTATTGTAGGAGGAGTGCTTATCCCCTGGGATAAGGGGCTGCTGGGGCATTCCGATGCGGATGTCCTGATCCATGCCATCATGGATGCACTATTAGGAGCTGCCGGACTGGGCGACATCGGCAGGCATTTTCCCGATAAAGACGAGGCCTGGCGTGATGTATCCAGCCTGGCACTGCTGCAGCAGGTAAGGCAGCTGCTCCGGCAGGAGGGCTTTCGGGTTGTCAACATTGATGCTGTAATTATGGCCCAGAGGCCAAAAATGTTTCCCTACATTCCTAAAATGACAGAGCATATTTCCAGTGTTTTGGGCATAGATAAAACGTGTATTAACATAAAGGCAACCACAACCGAGGGTTTGGGTTTTGTCGGAAGAGAGGAGGGAATGGGGGCACAGGCAGTAGCTTTGATTGACAGGATGAATTCATAACCCATTAAATCATGCCGCTTATTGCAGGGTTATAAAAAAACATGTCAATGATCGGTAAGGGAGGGCAGAGAATAAAATGAAAAGAATAATGAAAAAATCAACAGTCCTGATTTTGATTGTCTTACATATTGTAAGCATTACTGCAGGCATCGTTTTTGCGGAAGAAAAGGAAAACAGGGTGGTCAGCCTGGGTGCAAACCTTAGTGAACAGCAAAGGAAACAGATACTTAATTTGTTTGATGTCCGGGAAGATGAGGTAAAGATCATAGAAGTGACCAATCAGGAAGAACGTGCCTATCTTGAGGGCAAAATATCGGAGGAAGTCATCGGGAAACGGGCCTTCTCTTCAGCATATGTTGAGCTGCTGGATGATGATGAGGGTATTTCGGTGGAAACCCACAATATTAACTGGGTCACCAAGGAGATGTATGCCAATGCCATGGTTACGGCAGGCGTGGAAAACGCCAGGGTCATAGCTGCTGCGCCTTTTGAGGTTTCCGGTACCGCAGCGCTGACGGGCATCATGAAGGCCTTTGAAGAGGCCACAGGAGAGGAATTGTCCGAGGAAGCCAAGCAAGCGGCAAATGATGAGCTTGTCACCACCGGAAAACTGGGGGATGACATAGGCAGGGATGAGGCTGCATCCCTTATTCAGGAAATAAAGGAACGGATTATTCGTGAAAAGATTACTGACCCGGAGCAGATCAGGCAAATAATCATCAATATAGCAGCGGAGCTGAATATCAACATTACCCAGGAGCATATTGACCAGCTGGCTGCCCTGATGGAACGCATCAGCAAGCTGGATCTCAGCGTGGATAAGATATCGAAGCAGCTTGAAAACATCAATAAGGGGCTGGAGAAGGTAAGGGAAACAATAGAACAGAACAAGGGGCTTTTCCAGCAGATACTGGATGCCATAAAGAGATTTTTCGGATGGCTGGCGGATCTGCTGAGGGGCTGAAAACCGGGACAGGCGCATCGTTGACACCGTTTTCCCGGTATATTATAATAACTTAAGTAAATAAATTGATACAATAAATGCTGTGAACGGGAAGAGTAGGTATGGGATGTCTACAGAGAAGAGTGTCCGCCGGCTGAAAGGCACTCCAGCCAGTGAACATGCCGAAGTGCGCCCGGGAGCAACCTGTCTGAATTAAGTAGGGCAGGGCGGCATGCGCCGTTATAAGCCTAAGCCGGGCATAATTATGCCAAGCAGAGTGGAACCGCGGAACCTCCGTCTCTGATCTTCTTCAGAGTGGAGGTTTTTATATTATGATTTGCCATTGAAGCTGTATTGGATTTATTCAAATAAAGATCAGGGGGTAAAGATGTTCAAACAGATAAAAAGGGATATTCAGGCTGTTTTGGAGCGGGATCCGGCCGCACGCAATGTACTGGAAGTTTTACTGTGTTATTCCGGATTTCATGCCGTTGTTCTGCATCGTTTTGCCCATTGGCTGCACAGACGCCGACTAAAGCTGATAGCGCGTATGGTTTCTCAATTCAACCGGTTTTTAACCGGTGTGGAAATCCATCCTGCCGTCAGAATTGGACAGGGTCTCTTTATAGATCATGGCATGGGCGTGGTCATTGGTGAAACCACTGTAATCGGAGACAATGTCACCATTTACCAGGGAGCAACCCTGGGGGGAACAGGAAAGGAAACCGGAAAACGGCATCCTACCATTGGCAACAATGTGGTAATCAGCTGCGGAGCCAAGATTTTAGGTCCCTTCCATGTTGGAGACAACTCGAAAATCGGGGCCGGTTCCGTGGTACTAAGTGAAGTCCCGCCCAATTCAACAGTGGTAGGCATACCGGGGCGGGTCGTAAAAAAGGACAATATCAAGGTACGGGAACAAAAAATCGATTTGGATCATACAGCACTGCCGGATCCGGTGGATGACGCCTTACGAAGGTTGACCTTCCGGATACTGGATTTGGAGAAAAAAGTAGATGAAATGGAGGAAAGATTGAAAGATGAAGCTTTATAACACATTAACAAAGACCAAGGAAGAGTTCATTCCCATTAAGCCCGGGGAAATCCGCATGTATTCCTGCGGTCCCACTGTATATAATTATTTTCATATCGGTAATGCCAGACCCTTTGTCATATTTGATGTATTCCGCAGATACATGGAACACAAGGGGTATAAGGTTACTTTCGTTCAAAACTTTACTGATATCGATGATAAGATGATTCAGAGGGCAAAGGAGGAGGGCCTCACAGTACAGGAGCTGGCTGAGAAGTTTATAGCCGAGTACTTTGTAGATGCAGACGGGCTGGGTATCCGCCGGGCAGATTTTCATCCAAAAGCAACTGAACATATTGATGATATAATTGCCTTTGTTCAGAAGCTGATGGACAAGGGGCTGGCTTATCAGGCGGGCAGTGACGTCTATTTTGATACAGGGGCCTATGAGGGATACGGCAGGCTGTCCGGGCAAAACCTTGAAGATTTGGAATTGGGAGCCCGTATTGATATCAACGACAAAAAGAAGAATCCCATGGATTTCGTCCTGTGGAAGGGGCAGAAGCCCGGCGAGCCTGCCTGGGACAGCCCCTGGGGACCCGGCCGGCCGGGATGGCATATCGAGTGCTCTGTAATGGCAACCAAATACCTGGGTGAAACCATTGATATCCACTCCGGCGGGCAGGATCTGATCTTTCCCCACCATGAAAATGAAATTGCCCAGAGTGAAGGGGCTACAGGCAAGCCTTTTGCCCGTTACTGGCTGCATAACGGCTATATCAATGTGGATAATCGGAAAATGTCCAAGTCCCTGGGCAATTTCTTTACCGTCAGGGATATTTCAAAAGATTTCGATCCGGAAGTTGTCCGGCTGTTTATGCTGTCTTCCCACTACCGGAATCCCATAAATTTCAGCAGGGAGCTGCTGGAACAGGCCCAAAGTGCACTGGAGCGCCTGTACAATGCCAGGAACAACTTGGAACATCTTTTGAAGGATGCGGAAGAAAAGCCTGCTGATGAAAGTGAAAAGCAGTTTTTGGACAGGCTGCCCCGGTTTAAAGAGGACTTTGAACGGGCTATGGAGGATGATATAAATACTGCAGATGCCGTCGGCGTGATCTTTGATCTGGTCAGGGAGATCAATATTCATGTAACGGCCGGCCGGTCGGCCGGAACTATCCGGGCCGCACTTGATGCACTGAAGAGCCTGACCGGCATACTGGGTCTTTTAAACAGGAAGCAAGGAAGCCTGGACGGAGAAATCGAAGAGCTTATAGAAAAGAGGGAACAGGCAAGGAAGATGAAGAATTGGGCGCTGGCCGACAGCATTCGAGATCAGCTGAAGGAGCAGGGCATTGTGCTTGAGGATACCCCCCAGGGTGTACGATGGAAGCGGCTGTAGAACCTGTTAATATTCACAGATTATTAACAGTTTGTTTAAATTCTTTTGCTATAATCCAGCACGTGAGATATAATAACTAATAATTGTGACGCAAGCTTTTCTCATTATTGGCACTCATTATTCAAGGGGGGATACTTTTTGATTCAAGTGGAAAATCTGACCAAACGTTATGGTCAGCATGTTGCAGTAGACGCCATTGATTTTACCGTGGAAACGGGAGAAATCCTGGGATTCCTCGGGCCCAACGGTGCAGGAAAGACAACGACCATGAATATTCTTACGGGATATATTTCTGCTACTGAAGGGAAAGCCATGATCAACGGCATTGATGTTCTGGAGCAGCCCGAGGAAGCAAAGAAAATGATAGGCTACCTGCCGGAATTTCCACCGTTGTACGGTGACATGATTGTTACGGAGTACCTTGATTTTGTCAGCGACATCAAGGGCGTTACCGGCAGCGACAGAAAAAAAAGCATGGAAAAGATCATGGATCTGGTAAAGATAGGCGATGTAAGGGGAAGGCTTATCAAAAACCTGTCCAAGGGATACAAGCAAAGGGTTGGTCTTGCCCAGTGCCTCATCGGCAATCCCGAGGTTCTTATTTTGGACGAACCCACCGTAGGGCTGGATCCTAAACAAATCATTGAAATCCGCAATCTTATAAAGGATTTGGGAAAGGATCATACCGTTATACTCAGCTCTCACATCCTGCCTGAGGTCAGTGCTGTATGTGAAAGGGTAATAATCATCAATAAGGGAAAGATCGTTGCCAGCGATACACCTGAAAATCTGTCCAAGGGTCTGGCCGGCAGCAGCAAGCTCAATTTGCGCATAGCCGGTCCGGAAAAGCAGATTATGAAGGCCATCAACGAGCTGCCCGGGATACAGTATTTGGAATCTCAGGGTTCAAGGGAACCCGGCACCATTGATGTAGTGGTGGAGGCAGATCCCAATGTGGATATCCGCCGGCCCCTGTTTAATGCCATGAGCAGAGCATCCTATCCCATTTTGATGATGAAATCCATGGATCTGACTCTGGAGGAAATCTTCCTTCAGGTTACTACCCAGGAAAAGGAGGTAGGCTGATTATGCTGGCCATAATGAAAAAGGAATTTCTCACTTACTTTAAATCCATGACAGGCTATATCTTTATGGCTTCTTTACTCTTCTTTGTGGGCCTGTTCTTTGTCCTTAACAATCTTATGAGTTTAAGCCCGCAGTATAATGGTGTATTGTCCAATATTACCTTTGTTTTTCTATTGGCGGTGCCCATTTTAACCATGCGTCTTATGGCAGAGGAGGCAAGGCAGAAAACCGATCAGCTGCTTTTGACAAGCCCCATCAGTCTGACTCATATTGTGCTGGGAAAATTTCTTGGAGCTGTAAGCGTATTGCTTATGACCCTGGTTATTACCTTTATTTATCCCATTATATTAAGCACCATGGGAACCATTAACTGGGGTGAGATCATAGGTGGATACATTGGATTCTTTCTCTTTGGTTCTGCGCTGATAGCAGTCGGACTTTTCATATCATCTCTTACCGACAACCAGGTAATTGCAGCAGTGGTTACCTTTACCGCCCTCCTTCTTTTATGGTTTATCGATGCCATTATAAACAGTCTCCCTACTGATCAGACATCCGGCCTTATATTTGCTGCTATCCTGGTTATTGGCATCGCATTTGTCTTTTATATGGCCACCAGAAACTGGTACGTGGGCGGCGGCATTCTGCTTATCGGGGCTTTGGCAGTTGCGGCAGGTTATATCATAAGGCCATATTTATACAGCGGCCTGATTGGCAGGGTTTTCAGCTGGTTCTCTCTGCTCAGCCGGTATCAGGACTTTTCAATGGGCATATTCAGTATCAGCCCCATTGTTTATTATATTTCCTTTGCAGGCGTCTTTATTTTCCTGACAGTACGGATGCTTGAGAAGAAAAGATGGAGCTAAGGGGGGACAGGGATGAAATTTAATATTAGTAAGATGGACATATTGCAGTCTTTCAAGAGCAGGAAATTCAAGTATGGCGGCTATGCCACATTATTGACACTCATTGTAATAGCAGCGCTCATTATAGTTAACCTGGTAGCTGATCTGATTCCGGTCCGGATTGACCTGACATGGAACAAGATGTATTCCCTGTCGGAACAAACTTATGATGTACTGGATAATCTGGATAAGGACATTACTATTTACTATGTAGGTGAACAGGGCTCTGTCAGTCCCCTGATAGAAGAAATAGTCAACCGTTATACTTCCCGTAATAGCAGGATCCGGACAGATTACATCGATCCGGTAAGGGATCCGATTACAGCCCAGAAATACACAAAGGACGGCAGTCAGCTTTCCGCCGGCGGTCTTGTGGTGGAATGCGGCGAGATCTTCCGAATAATCCGCCAGTATGATATGTACAACTTTTCCCAGACCAGTTCGGGTTTTCAGCCGGAATCCCTTGCTGTGGAGCAGAGGCTGACGTCCGCCCTTCTCTATGTCAGCGGTGCGGAGATGCCTGTAGTCTATGAACTGGAAGGCCATGGTGAAACAGCACTGGATTACAACACCAGAAAGCAGATGGAACTCGAAAACTTTGAGCTTAAGGGTCTTAATCTGCTTGGACTGGATGAAGTTCCGGAGGATGCGGATCTTCTTATAATAAATGCTCCGCTGAGAGATATCAGCGAGGAAGAGACGGAAGTACTGAAAGCCTATCTGGAAAATGAGGGTAAAGCCCTTTTCATGATGGATTTGCTCATTCAGGATCTTCCCAATTTTCAGTCACTTTTCCAGGTTTATGGAGTTAAAATGACCAATTCCCTGGTAATTGAAGGGGAGCAGGGCAGGTATATCGGAGGAAATCCTTTGTATCTCCTGCCTCAGTACGGCAATCATGACATTGTAAGTCCAATTAAAAGCAACAATATTCCCCTGGTAGTGCCCGGAGGTCAGGCAATTGAAATACTGGAGACCAAAAGAAACACCCTGACTATAGATACCCTCTTGTCTACTTCAGAAAAGGCTTTTGCCAGATCTGCAACCAGCAGTCAGACCAGCCTGGAGAAACAGGAGGACGATCTCACGGGGCCCTTCCCTCTTGCAGTTGCCATAGAGGACAGCATATACAACCTTGCTGCCAATGAATCTTATGTAACCAGAATGGTGGTAATCGGCAATGCCGGTTTTATGAGCTCCGGCTGGGAAGGCAGCATCGACCTGTTTCTGAACAGCCTCAACTGGCTTCATGAGAGGGAGGAAACCATCAGTATCAGGCCCAAGCCCCTTGGAGTAAAGCCTCTTACCATAACTGATACTCAGTTGAAGATTTATGGTGCCCTGGCTCTGCTGGTAATACCGCTGGCCTGCCTGGCTGCCGGATTGACGGTTTGGCTGAGGAGGCGTAACTTATGAGGAGGAAACGCAGTCTTATTTCTCTGCTTTTAGTACTGGTTCTGCTGATCGGAGCTTATGTTTATTTAAGCAATCGGCCTGAAGAAGAGGAAGAAACAGAACCCAAGCAGGTCATTGATATTTCCAAGGTTGATCGGGAAAAAATAGTAAAAATTGCCCTGGAGAACAAGGAAACAGGAGAGCAGCTGGTTTTTGAGCAGGAAACCAGAACAATAGAGGGCAGTGAACAGAATTCCGATGAGGAAAAGGAACCAAAAACCGAAACTGTCTGGGTAACGACCAAACCCTATGCTGTAGAATTGGTGCAATCAAAGGTAACCGATCTGGCTCGCAGCTTTTCCAGCTTAACAGCCAATTTAGTAGTGGAAGAGCAGCCGGAGGACCTTTCCATCTATGGCCTTAAGGAACCCAAAGTTATTGCAACTGCCACTCTGGATGACGGTGAAACAATAGTACTCCATCTGGGCAACAAGACAGCCGATGGCAGCGGCTGGTACCTGATGAAAAAAGGGGATTCCAAGGTTTATACGGTAGGAACCTATCATGGTGATCGGCTCAGCTTATCCTTTTCGGATTACAGAAGCAAGGATCTGGCAGTTATAGATCCTTTGAAGATGAACTATATGAGGATTACCGGAGCAGACAGGCGGGAAATCGAAATCGTAACCAATGATGATTTGACTGATGAAGAGGAAGCTTACGGACTGAATCTGTATTATATGATCAAGCCCTTTAAGAAGCCCAGAGGCGTGGATTCCACCAAACTGGGTGAACGGCTGGAGAAGGTTACCAGTCTCAAAATTAAAGAATTTGTGGATGATCACCCAAGTGATTACAGCAAGTACGGTCTGGACGAACCAAAGCTGAACCTGCTCATTAAGGATCAAGACGGCACAACCCTGGATTTATCCTTTGGCAGCAGCCTGGAAGACGGAACTATTTATTTCAAAACCGGCGATTCCGATGCAGTTTATCTAATGGATGAGTCTTCCATTGAATTCCTGAATTTTGCCCCCATGGATGTAGCTGACAAGTTTGCACTGCTTGTTAACATTGATGATGTGGATCAGGTGGTATTTGAAGGCCGGGGCAGAAGGCATACGCTGAGCATTGAACGGACTACAGTGGAAGCCGAAGAGGAAGGCGAAGAGGACAAAGAGGTCTCCACTTACTACCTGGATGGCAGGGAAGTGGAGGAGAAGCCCTTTAAGAGCTTTTATCAGAGCATAATCGGAATCGTTGTTGATACTGAAAAGGCCCATACAGCTGAGGGCAGGCCTGACCTTAAGCTCACTTATCACCTGAATAAGGGTACCCGGGACAGGCGCACAGTTGAGCTGATTCCCCATGATCAGGACTTCTACTCCCTGGTAGTGGATGGGGATATGGAATCTGAATTCCTGATTTTCCGCAACAGGCTGGATTGGGTATTTGGCGCATTGGATGAGTTTATTGCAGGTAGTGAGGACGCAGACTGATACTGTCTGCTAAAGGAAATCAAAACTTATATGCGGCAAGGATAGCTTGCCGATAAACAGAATACAGCCCTGGTGCAAGCCAGGGCTGTATTTTTGGACAGCATTTAAGTTAAAAATTTGACAAATTCACTGCAATTTTGCTGGAATAGTAGAACAGTTTTGGTATAATGAACTTAATACACCAGGAACATATACGACAGGAGGAAATGAGATGAAACGTAAGGCATTGATCGTGCAAGGGGGATGGGAAGGCCATGAACCGGTAGAGGTATCGGAGATATTTCGCCAGGTATTGACCGAATCCGGATTCGAGGCAGAGGTTTCAGATACCCTGGATGCTTTCCTGGACAGGGACAAGCTGATGTCGCTGCACCTGATTGTACCGGTCTGGACCATGGGAAAGATTACCCAGGAACAGCTGCAGCCGGTTCTGGACGCAGTGGCAGGAGGAGTTGGGCTGGCAGGCTGCCACGGCGGCATGTGTGATTCCTTTCGTGAAAGCACAGAGTGGCAGTTTATGACCGGAGGCCAATGGGTAGCCCATCCCGGCAATGACGGTACACGCCATACCATCCACATAAGGCGCGGATCCAGCCCCATAGTGGAGGGCATCGAGGATTTCGAGGTTGTTACCGAACAATATTATATGCATGTTGATCCTGCCAATGAAGTGCTTGCCACTACCCGGTTTCCGGTTGTGGACGGGCCACATGCCACCAATGGTGTGGTGGATGTACCGGTTGTATGGACCAAGCGTTGGGGCAGGGGCAGGGTATTTTACAGTTCGCTGGGGCACCATGCAGACGTTGTAGCAATGGAGCAGCCGCTGACAATAATGAAAAGAGGCTTTCTGTGGGCGGCAGAAGGCAGGGATTTGGTCTAAGAAAGAGTTGGACAGGAGAGTGTAGAGATGATAAGGAAAGTTAAGGTTGGAATCATTGGCTGCGGAAATATAAGCAGCATATATCTCAAAAACTGCACTGAAACATTTGGAGTTCTGGAAGTAGCAGCAGTTGCGGATCTTATTCCTGAGAGGGCTCAGGAAAAGGCTCAGGAGTATGGTGTACCCAAAGCATGTACAGTTGATGAACTGCTGGCAGATCCTGAAATTGAACTTGTACTTAATCTAACCATTCCCAAGGCTCATACCGAAGTGAATCTGGCTGCGCTTAATGCAGGAAAGCATGTATATGTAGAGAAACCACTGGCTGTTACAAGGGAAGACGGCAGAAAGGTTATCTCCCTGGCCAGGGAAAAAAACTTAATGGTAGGCTGTGCGCCGGATACATTCCTTGGGGGCGGCATACAGACCTGCTGCAAGCTGATTGAGGATGGCTGGATAGGTCGTCCGGTGGCTGCAACAGCATTTATGACCTGCCGCGGACATGAGAGCTGGCATCCGGATCCGGAATTTTATTATGAGGTGGGAGGAGGGCCCATGTTCGATATGGGACCATACTACCTGACAGCACTTATTGCCATGATGGGTCCGGTTCGGAGGGTAACAGGCTCTGCACAAAAAACCTTTGCGCAGAGAGTTATTACAAGTGCACCAAAGTATGGAAAACTAATCGATGTAGAGGTGCCTACACATGTGGCCGGGGTTCTGGATTTTGAAAACGGGGCAGTGGCAACCATAGTAACCAGCTTTGACATATGGTCGGCACAGCTTCCCAGGATAGAAATTTATGGCAGCGAAGGCACACTAAGTGTACCGGATCCAAATTCTTTTGGGGGACCGGTGTTCGTAAGAAGAGGCGGAGCATCAGAGTGGTCCGAGATTCCCCTGACCCATGGATTCTCCGAGAACAGCAGGGGCATAGGAGCAGCAGACATGGCATTTGCTGTTCAGTCAGGCAGAGCCCATAGGGCCAATGGGGATATGGCCTATCATGTCCTTGATATCATGCATGCCATTCAGGACAGTTCCGAAAGCGGCAGACATATTGAGCTGGAAAGCAGCTGCGATAAACCTGCACCTTTCCCGCTGGGAATGACCGCTGATAAACTGGATTAGCAGCCTGCTCCAATAGGAAAATACCATTGTATTGATATAAAAGTCTCCTATGATCATGGGAGACTTTTTATAACCAAATAATGGCTGTTTAACAGACTTCTTAAAATAATATGCTGAAAATTGCCGGGCAGGCAATCGGACAGCTGCTGAGTATGATACAATGTAAACATACAGATTCAAGATATAAAAGAACAAATACAGAAGGACGGGAAATCCTGATGAGCCGCTCGTTTAAAAGGTTTTACTTAACTGCACTCTTTCCTTTAATTTTTCTCTCTGCTTATCCTGTTGCCATGGGTACGGGTATAGCAGTGCTTTCCTTTCAGAACGGCAGAATTCTTCCGGAGTATTATGAGCAAACTGTCATTCCTTATGCAGCCGTATGTTCATCAATTCTTTTGACCCTGCTGCTTTATCCGCTGCTGTCAAAACTCAGGAGATTTTCTCTTCCATCGGCTACTGTATTTGCTGCCGGGTTGTTTTTGGGACTGGAATATTATATGGAGAATATTACCATACATTCCCCCGAGGCACTCTCAGCTTATAAATGGCAGCTGGAATCCCATATTGGATCCGCTGAAGCAACACAAGCCTTTCAAATGCTGTATGATAATACTTACAGAATCCATTATTATATAACATCCCTCATGCTCATCGTCCTTGTAATTGGCCTTATATACAGCTATGAAAACCGCATACAATCAGAAGAAGGCGGGAGAAAGAACCTGTTCAGGCTGCAGCTTATATTTACCATACTCTTTGTTGTATTCTGTGCCTTTGTAAATGCGGCTTCTTATCTGAGAAAAGTATCTTTTTTGACGGAAGCTGTTGATTATCTGATTTCCTTATCACCAACCCTTACAGTTTTCTTTAATCTTGTTATGAGCCTGGCCTTTGGCTTATATATGGCCGGTTTTCTGTCCGGTAAAAGAAGGCTTGTCTCAGTTTTTATTCCGGCTGCAGCAGCTATCCTGACTGCCGGCGCCATGTATTACGGGGAGTACAGGATGCTGGACGGAATTCTGTATCGATTTGGTTATACAAAGGTTTTCCAGTCGCTGCCCTATACCATCGTAACTGCTGCAGATGCATTTGTCATACTGGGCTCAGGGGCTTTAACTGCCCTTTTTATAGAAACACTCTCTTTTTTCAGCAGGAAGGGCGAAAAGCCATCCCGTTTGCATGAAGAGAAGAATGAAGGTACAATAATACAATAATACGGAATGATTCGGAGGTCAGCATTATGGGACACCGCATTTTTGTAGACGGACAGGAGGGGACTACCGGCCTTAAAATTCAGGAGTATTTATCCGGGAGAGAGGATTTGGAGGTCCTTAAAATAGACTATGAAAAGCGGAAGGATATAAAGGCCAGAAGAGAGCTTTTAAATGAAGCGGATCTGGTTTTTCTCTGCCTGCCTGATGCTGCGGCAAGGGAAGCTGCTGCTTTGATTGAAAACAATCATACCAAAGTGATTGATGCCAGTACAGCTCATCGCACAGACAGCGGCTGGGTATACGGACTTCCGGAGCTGGGCGAAGCTCAGAGAGAAAGAATCAGAAATGCTTCGAGAGTCGCTAACCCAGGCTGCCATGCAACCGGATTCATTCTTTCTGTCTATCCGCTGATAAAAGCAGGAATCCTGCCAAAGGATTATCCGGTCAGCTGCACCTCTGTCACCGGCTACAGCGGGGGAGGCCGGAAACTGATAGCTGAATATGAAGCTTTGGAAAATCAGGATTACTTCAGAAGTCCAAAACCCTACGGTCTGACTCTGAAGCATAAGCATTTGCCTGAAATGATGCATATGACGGGTTTGGAGCATCCGCCCGTATTCCTGCCGATAGTGGCCGGTTATTATAATGGAATGGCAGTATCCCTTCCGCTGGCTGCCAGGGCTTTGAACAAAAATGCCGGCGCCAGGGAAATATGGGAGCTGCTGTCTGAATACTATGCTGATGAACCCTTTATACATATCGTGTCCTATCAGGATTACAGCCTGCTGGATGAAAAAGGATTTTTGCATCCCGAAGCCTTAAATGGCAGCAACAAGGTGGAAATCTTTGTTTTCGGCCATGAAGACCAAATTCTTCTTATGGCCCGGTACGACAATCTGGGCAAAGGGGCATCCGGTGCAGCAGTCCAGAACATGAATCTTATGCTTGGCCTGCCTGAAACAGCAGGACTGTAGAGTAAGGGGAGCAGTCGACAAAAGTCAGTCTGAAGGAGGTCGAAAATGAGAACAGGAAGAAAACCTCTTATTATTTTTTGTATGTTATTTATTTTCGTCCTGATAACAGGCATAGCACACGCCAGCTGGGTATATATTCCCTATAAACAGATGATAGCTGAGGCAGATGTCGTTTTGATAGGCGGTTTTATTAACAGATATTTTCCGGAGTCAGTATAGAGTATATAAACAACTTTGCCAACTCCTATCTTTGTGGTGATAAGCTTGAAAAAGAGCAGACGTCTCAGAAAAGCTGTTATAATCTTATTATTACTTGCCGGCTTTCTGCTTACTCCGGCAGGTGCATCGATCAGAAGCTATGCTGTCATGGTGCCCTACAGCTGGATTCATTATGGAAACAGCGTACTGAAAAGAAACAATATAAGATTTGATATTCCCGGTGGCATCAGGACCAAGAAGGCAGACTGGTATCCTTTTGTTCTTACCTTTAATGATGACGACGGGCTGTCCTGGTTCC
>FZPS01000193.1_pt27 | contig 16758 bp, 16 predicted proteins | sample 1817821 | NCBI WGS metagenome assembly FZPS01 (sample SAMEA104158645, study PRJEB21678) | metagenome | place: Germany | collected 2015-04-21
CTCATGGAACTATCAAGAGATTAACTAAGAAACTGTACAAATTGATTGTGCAGTTTTTATTTTTAGATTTTGTTGCACTTCGGGGTAAAACTCAGCTTGGTTATAAAATGGAAAGAAATAAAGTATATTTAATTGTGGGAAAAGTAAAAATATGTTATAATTCATATATATTTGTTTTTTTCCTGAGGGTGTAAGATTTTGACTACCCAAAGATGACATTTACCCTCAATAATAAATAAATGTATCTAATGAAATAGTTCATTGAAGCAATTTATAATTAAATTGGCCATTTGTAACTAGATGTTACAGAGCAAAATGGGTATGCTCTGAGATAAATTAATTTTAAATTAATTATACTGGCAAGCGCATATACCATTTGGTCGCTTGCTTTTATTTTTTTTGGCAATAATATTTTATATAAGGAGGTTTATATGTCAACAAAGAGTAAATTATCAATTGATCAAATTGGAACATCTTCTCCTAAGATGTTCAGTCGAGTTCGAACAACGATTGAAACCGCCTTTTATCGCAACAATGTAATCGAAGTTACTAGTTTAGAACAAGCTTACGAATTAGCGAAAAAAGCACCAGGGACAATTGTGACGGACCTTTTAGTTGAACAACCAGAAAAGCTAGGCTTACCAAAAGGTGCAAAAGTTCTATTATTTAATGATGGATTAATTACTGGCCGTCAAGCCAAATTACGTCAACTTGTTAATGATGAAAATCGTAGTCGTTTTGGCGATTTATTGCGAGAAACAGTTTTTGCCTCACGCAAAAAAGTGATGTATCATGCGACAGCCTATGTTGGTCTTGATAAAGACTTTATGGTTAAGGCTCATTTATTAGTGCCAGAAGGATATGAAAATAATTTATATTCATGGTTACTCAATTTCCAAATTGTTAATGATGAGTATACTAAAATGTATAATGAATCAGTAGAAATTCCTGAGGGAGATATTTATATCTATTGTGATCCTGATTACTATCCAACCGATTATCCAAAAGGATTAGCCGTATTTGATGCTGATTATAACTGTGCAGCCGTTCTTGGTATGCGTTACTTTGGCGAACTTAAGAAAGGAACTTTAACGCTTGCTTGGACGATTGCTGAGAGAAATGGTTTTACTGCATGTCATGGTGGTCAAAAACGCTTTAATTTACCTGATGGGAAAAAAGCGGTTATTGGTGTCTTTGGACTTTCTGGAAGTGGTAAGTCAACCATTACATTATCCGACCACGGTGGTAAGTTTGAAACAACCGTGCTTCATGATGATGCTTTCATTATTTCCAATCATGATGCATCTTCGGTATCTCTAGAACAATCATATTTTGATAAGACTCAAGATTATCCATTAACTAACCCACAATCAAAATATTTCTTAACCGTTCAAAATGCTGGTGCTACCATTGATGAAAATGGACGTCTAGTACCAGTTACAGGTGACATCCGTAATGGTAATGGTAGAACAGTAAAATCAAAATTAGCTACACCAAATCGTGAGTATAAGTTTGATACTCCAGTTAATTCAATCTTTTGGATTATGAAGGATGCTTCTCTGCCACCAGTGATTAAAGTTAATTCTCCAAGTTTAGCATCAGCTATGGGAGCAACCCTTGCTACTAAGCGAACCACTGCTGAATATGTTCCGGGAGAAGACCCTGATAAATTAGTAATCGTTCCTTATGCTAATCCATTTAGACTTTATCCATTAGTTAAGGATTATAATAAGTTTAAGTCATTGTTTGCTGATATGAATGTTGATTGTTATATTATCAACACCGGCTTTTTCTTAGACAAGAAGGTTACACCACAAGTTACTTTAGGTATTATTGAAGATATCGTAACCGAAAAAGCACAATTTGAACCATTTGGTTCGTTTGCAGATTTAGAATACTTACCAATTGAAGGTTATCATCCAGACTTTAATGATCCTGAATATGTCAAACAAGTTAAAGACAGAATGAAAGATCGCTTATCATATGTTGAAGATCTTGATGAGTTTAACCGTTTACCTGAAGAAGCACTTGCTGCCATCAAGAAATTAACAGTTTAGATTGAATGCATGGAACCATTAGTGAATAATGTACCATTATTTTTAATGGTTCCTAAAGATAAAGAGGTGAAAACATGCAAGTAAAGATAGTTGATACATCATTAAGAGATGGGCATCAATCACTGATTGCAACCAGAATGACGACTGATGAGATTCTAAGTGTCCTTCCTGAAATTGATGAAATTGGATATTATGCTCTTGAAGTTTGGGGTGGTGCTACTTTTGATAGTTGTTTACGCTTTTTAAATGAAGACCCGTGGGAAAGACTTCGGGCTATCAAAGCAAAGACTAAAAAGACTAAACTCCAAATGTTACTTCGAGGACAAAACTTATTGGGATATCGTAATTATCCTGATGATATTGTTAATCTATTTGTAAAAAAAGCCATTGAAAATGGTATTGATATTATTCGTGTATTTGATGCTTTAAATGATATTAGAAATTTAGAGGAATCAGTAGCGGCTATTAAAAAGTATGGGGGCGAATGTCAAATTGCTTTATCCTATACTACTAGTCCAGTTCATACACTTGACTATTATGTTGACCTAGCTCAAAAGGTAGAAAAACTTGGAGCGGATTCGCTTTGTATTAAAGATATGGCTGGAGTCTTACTCCCTAATGATGCTTATGAATTAGTATCTAGACTTAAAGCAACCATTAGCATTCCGATTGAACTCCATACTCACTCTACTGGTGGGGTTGCAGAAATGACGATTATGAAAGCAATTGAAGCTGGAGTTGATATTGTTGATACTGCTTTATCACCATTTGGCAGTGGTACCAGTCAACCGACTAGTGAATCAATTCAATATGCGTTAATGGGTAGTAAATATGACCCTAAACTAAACATAGAAAAGATGAATGAAGCAGCTGAAAAATTGGCTAAAATTCGTGATCGCTATTTAGAATCAGGAACGCTTAATGTTAAAGCATTAATGCAAAATCCTAATATTTTAAAATATCAAGTTCCTGGAGGAATGCTATCTAATCTAATGAGTCAATTAAAAAATCAAGGAGCAATTGACAAATTAGAAGATGTTTTAAAAGAAGTGCCAAGGGTAAGAGCAGATTTAGGCTATCCACCATTGGTTACACCATTATCACAAATGGTTGGCACTCAAGCAGTTATTAACGTCTTATCCGGAGAGCGTTATAAAATGATTCCTAATGAAATTAAGGAATATGTTAAGGGTTTATATGGAACACCACCAGCGCCAATTAGTGATGAAATGCGTAAATTAATCATCGGTGATGAGGAAGTTATTACTTACCGACCAGCCGATAAATTAAAGCCTCAATTTGAGGAAATTAAGAAAAATTATCAAGATTTAGTAAGTAGTGATGAAGATGTCTTATCAATAGCTTTATTTGAAAGCGTAGCGGTTCCTTTTTTAAAGAACCGAAAAAGTGTTGTATCTTCGCCAAGTAAAGTTGATGAAGTTGTAGAAATAAATTTATATATATAAAGTAGGTGAATGAATGTTGTTTCTAGCAATCGTAGATAAAAGTGAATATATTTCAATTCCTAGAGCAATTGGGATTGCTTTAAATTCGATGTTGATTGTTTTTGGAATATTAGTTTTAATATGGTTATCGGTAGTACTCATTAAATATGTTCAACTACCAAGATCCAATAAACCAAAGGACGACCAACCTGTTAAAAACCAACCAACCATTACTAAAAGTGTCGAAATTAAAGATGATGATATGATGGCTGCTGTGCTTGCAGCAACCATTGATTTTAACAAAGAAACGGGAAAAGACGCTAAACTAATTTCCGTTCGCGAGCTTTAAGGAGGAAACTATGAAAATCTATAAGATAAAAGTTAATGGCAAACTTTATGAAGTACAATTAGAAAGTGTTGAAGAAAACGATCAACCAATTGTTCATGAACCTGTTAAAGTGGAACAATCTGCTCAAGGTGAACAAATCTTAGCACCAATGCAAGGAAATATTTTAAGAGTTGATGTTGAAGTAGGGCAACAAGTTAACAAAGGGGACTGTTTATTAATCTTAGAAGCTATGAAATTAGAAAATGAAATTCTAGCTCCAGTAAGTGGACGAGTTGTTCAAGTAGCAGTCAGTAAAGGCCAAACTGTCAATACCAACGATCTCTTGGTTGTGTTAGGATAGAACAATGAAAGAATTCTTTATTGAAATAGGTCAAACCTTTAGTGAGTTTTTCAAAAGCACCGGTATAGCTGGGCTTGATATTCCTAGTATTATTATGATGATAGTGGCCTTAGTTTTGATCTATTTAGCTATCACCAAAGAATTTGAACCATATTTGTTAATACCGATTGCGATTGGTATGCTACTCGTTAACTTTCCTGGAAATCAACTATTGAATAAAAATGATGATGGATTTTTAGCCTTTATTCAAGATGGATTAAAAGTCTATCCACAATTGATCTTTTTAGCAGTTGGTGCTACTACTGACTTTGGACCACTAATGGCCAATCCTAAAAGTGTTATCTTAGGGGGAGCCGCTCAAGTAGGTATTTTCATTACCCTAATTGGAGCAGTCATTTTAGGATTCAATGCTGGTGAAGCAGCTGCGATTGGAATCATTGGTGGAGCCGATGGCCCAACCTCAATTTATATTTCACAATTGTTTGCGCCCAACTTACTATCAGCCATCACTGTTTCGGCTTACTCTTATATGGCGCTAGTACCAATTATTCAACCGTTTATCATTAAACTAATGACGACTAAAAAAGAACGTATGATTCATATGCCTCAAGTTCGTGAAGTTAGTCAATTTGAACGAATTGTCTTTCCGATAATTGTTATGATTATTGTTATCTTAATCATTCCATCAACTGCTTCCTTAATTGGGATGTTGATGTTTGGGAACTTGATTAAAGAATCAGGTGTTGTTTCTAAACTAACAGAAACCGCTGGAAATGCGTTATTATATATCATTACCATCTTACTAGGCTTAAGTGTCGGTGCCCAAGCCTCCGCAGCAAACTTCTTAAACTTCGAAACGCTTAAGATTTTAGCATTAGGACTTTTTGCCTTCTCAATGGCAACAGCTTGTGGTGTATTAGGTGGTAAAGTTATGAATGTTATTACAAAGGGTAACTTTAATCCAATGATTGGAGCCGCAGGTGTATCAGCCATGCCAATGGCGGCCCGGGTTGTTCACAAACTTGGACAAGAAGAAGACCCATCAAACTTCTTATTGATGCACGCAATGGGAACCAATGTTGCGGGACAAGTTGGTTCAGCCGTAGCCGCTGGTGTCATCTTGGCCCTCTTTGCCTAAGATGAAGACAAGGCGGGTTGCGACTCAAGCAATTCTGCTTTCATTGCTAATTGTTTCAGCCTTTATTAAAATCCCCACATCACTGATACCTTTCACATTACAACTCCCGGTAGTTTTAATTATTTCATTTATCACCAAGCCCCTTGATGGTATGATTATTTTTGTAACTTATATTATCATAGGGCTCGTGGGAATACCTGTTTTTGCGAGTGGGGGTGGACTGGGTTATATCTATCTACCCTCATTTGGTTTTATTATAGGCTTTATCATAATGCATTTAGTAATGAGTTTAATGAGTCGCTTTTTGAAAAGATTTAAGAAAGTAGTAGGCTACTTGATAAGTTCAATCATCGGCCTAATTACTCTTTATCTAGTAGGAATTATTTATGCCCTCTTCATCTTCAATGTTTATCAAGATTTGGGCTACTCAATTATTAAAATTCTAAACTTAATGGTGCTACCATTTATCGCATTTGATTTGATCAAATGTTTGCTTGCATCAATTATCGTTTCTCGTTTAGATAAAATAATTAACATAAGAGGGGATTATGGAATTTAAGATTATACATTTTGATGAAATTGACTCAACCAATACATTTTTAAAACAAAATTATAATGCATACTTGGAAGGAACGGTTATTACAACTGATTATCAAAAACAAGGGTACGGCCGGATGGGGCGAGTCTGGGTCGATCAAAAGCAAAAAAATTTAACCTTTTCACTCCTCTTATATCCGAAATTTGAAAAGACAATCCTTTCTCAAATTACCCCGCTTACGGGTGTTAGTCTCTTTAAAGTACTAAAAGAAACCGTTCCTAATCTTTCAATAAAATGGCCCAATGATTTACTAGCGGGCACTAAAAAACTAGCCGGTATTTTAACCGAGGCCATCTTTAATGGTAATGATTTAAAAGCTTTGATTATTGGGATTGGCATCAACGTCAATTCAACCAATTTTCCTCAACCTCTAGCGGATAAAACAACTTCAATTGTTTTAGAAACAAACCAAGAAGTTGACAAAGACCTTTTACTTGACGAGATCTTGGCTAGCTTTAAGAAGCACTACTTGGCTTTTTTAAAGGGGGACCGGAGTTATCTTAAGGTCTTTAAAGAAAACTTTCGATACCTTCATCAAGAAGTAGATATAATTCAAAATGAAGTTATCAAAAGGGTTAAAATTATTGATGTTTTGGATAATGGCAACCTACTGGTAGAGTCTTCTGGTAAAACCTATGAAGTCACCTCAGGTGAGATTTCCCTCAATCGCTAGCAATTTTTTACAAGATAATTTTTTTTGAATTAATAAATGAAATAGAGTATAATGAGGATGGGAAAGGAATTGATTGTTATGGATCTAAGGTGCCGAGATGGCTGGATTGAAGTTATTTGTGGAAGTATGTTTGCGGGGAAAACGGAAGAACTAATCCGCAGAGTTCGTCGCATAGAATATGCCAAAAAAGAAATTGTTGTATTTAAACCAATTATTGATAATCGCTATAGTAATGATGAAGTTGTCTCCCATCTCAATAATCGTACAAAGTCGATTCCGATTGAAAAGGCGAGTGAAGTATGGGATCATTTATCAAAACTTCCCTATGCGGTAGCCTTTGATGAAGCGCAATTTTTCGATGAAGGTTTAGTGGTCATTTGTGAACAACTAGCTAATCGTGGTGTTCGGGTAATTGTTGCTGGACTGGACCGAGATTTCAGGGGAGAACCATTTGGGGTTATGCCTAAACTACTAGCACGGGCTGAATATGTCACTAAACTTCAAGCCATTTGTCAAGTGTGCGGTGAACCAGCTACTAGAACTCAACGAATCATCAATGGTGAGCCGGCTCACTATAATGATGAGATAATCCTTGTTAGCGCTAAAGAAAAATATGAACCGCGTTGTCGCCATTGCCATCAAGTGCCAGGAGCACCAGATGAAAAATAGAGATGAACACTTCATGCAAATTGCTTTAAAAGAGGCAAAAAAGGCTTATGATCAAGGAGAGGTTCCAGTAGGATGTATAATCGTCGCAGGTGATGAAATCATTGCGAGAGCGCATAACACTCGCCAGAATAATCATGATCCTTTAGGACACGCTGAAGTAAAAGCTATTCAAAAAGCAGCCAAGAAACGAAATGCTTGGATTTTAGATGATTGTGAACTATATGTAACCCTTGAGCCTTGCTTAATGTGTGCGGGGGTAATATTACAATCACGCATCAAAAGAGTGGTATTTGGTGCCTTTGAGCCTAAATTTGGTGTTTTAGGAAGTACCATTAATATTTATGAAGCAGCTACCTTTAATCACCAAGTAGAAGTAAAAAGCGGTGTCTTGGAAGAAAAATGTTCCTCTTTAATGAAAAACTTCTTTAAAGAGTTAAGAAATAATAAAAATTAGTAAAAAAAGGATTTAAAAATACTTTCTAAAAGTTATACTTTATGGTATAATAATAATGATCTCATTTTAAGTACCTTCATCCAAGGTTACGGTGTGAACCAGGTCAGGTCTTGATCGAAGCAGCCTTAAGCATTTGTAACTTGTGGGTGGAGGTACCTAAGATGAGATTTTTGCATTTAGATGAGATAATATGATAAAATATAAATAAATATATTAATATATTTGTTAGATAGATAAAGAAAAAGGAAGATTGAAACGTGAAATTAAAAATAGGAAATGTTGAATTAGAACATAATATTGTGCTCGCGCCGATGGCCGGGATTACTAATGAAGCTTTTCGGATTATTTGTCGGCGTTTTGGTGCAGCCTTAGTATATTCAGAAATGATTAGTGATAAAGGACTCCTTTATCAAAATGAACGTACGCTTAAGATGATTAGCGTTCACCCTGAAGAACATCCAGTAGCCATTCAATTATTTGGTGGAGATATTGAATCATTAGTTCAAGCAGCTGAATTTGTTGATCAAAATTCTGATGCTGATATTATTGACCTTAATATGGGATGCCCCGTTAACAAGGTGGTTAAAGGAAAAGGTGGCGCACACTTTTTAAAAGATCCAGATAAGATCTATGAGGCAGTTAGCGAAATAAAAGCTCGAATAAGTATGCCACTAACAGTAAAAATTAGAGCAGGTTGGGATCATCATAGTATCAACTGTGATCAAGTAGCTCGTCTAGTTGAAAAGGCGGGTGCTGATGCTATTACCATTCACGGACGAACTCGTAGTGATTTATATTCAGGAACGGTAAATCTTGATTTTATCAAGAGGGTAAAAAACAGTGTTTCGATTCCCGTCATTGGAAATGGTGATATCAAAAGTTATGAAGATGCCAAGAAGATGTTTGATGAAACTGGTGTTGATGGTGTCATGATTGGAAGAGGTGCCTTAGGTAATCCGTGGATCTTTAAGGAGTTAACTGATTATTTTGAAAAAGGTTTGTTGCCAAACGAGATTGATGCTGAAGAAAAGATTAGAGTTTTACTAGAACATTTAGATTTATTGATTGGAATTAAAGGTGAAAAAAGAGCAGTATTAGAAATGCGCTCTCAAGCCGCCTGGTATTTTAAACACCTGCCTCACAGTAAAAGTGCTCGTCAAGGTTTAAGTAAAATTCAAACCAAAGAAGATTTAGTTAATATCTGTCAGGAGTACTTAAAACAAAGGTATTAATTTTAAAACCCAATAATATACTTTATTAGAAGAAGATAGTCATATAGCGTTGCTTTTGACTATTTTTCATTTAGTATAAGGATGGGTTACGTATGAAAAGAATATTATCATTTTTATTGGTGTTATTAGTCCTACTGATATATGGATGCAAGCCCAAAGAACACACATATCCTGATTTTAGTGCCATTGGCCGCATCAATGTGGTCCAAGATGTCAATGAAAGTACCAAAGCTACGCTAAGGTTATTCACAACCAAAAAATATAATCAAATAAAGGTCAATAAAATTGACAGCCCCGAGCCATTCCAGTGGAGCATCAGTGAACCAAAAAAAGTTGTTGTTAAAAAAGGTAATCAAAAACATCATAGCTATTATTATACGATTACCATTACTTTTGAAGGTCCCGCCCACTTTTCTAAAGTAGAGTTATCGCTTGATGATGTAGTTAAAACCTATAATATCGGAAGATTTGAATGTAAAGAAATGCTTGGATATGAAACGGATGATGACGTCAAAGTTTATTTTGATATTCCTTTTGAATGTTATCAACAACCATTTGTCACTAATGCCCTTATTTATGTGAGGGTTCAAAATGAAAGTGAGATACCGATCGAACTAGTATCATTAAAAAGTTTAGAAACCAACTCTGAATATGAGATTGATGTGATGAAAAGTAATCTACAGCGCCACGAGTTAGATAAGGGTGAGGATACGGAGGCAACATATTTTAATCTGGGGGTATTTACAGATGACTTGATGATGCTTGAAACCCTCTTTGAGTTACAGTATATCAAAGGTGGCAAACTATGCAAAAAAGTGTTGAAGTGTTCCCTAGGACTGATGCCAGAAGTAATTGATAGTGAGATTTTGCCGATACATGTGGAACTGGACTATTTAAATAATGGGAAAGTGTGTACCCTTGAAGAAGAGTTATCGAATTCTCATTAGTTTATGCGTGCTACTTTGTATATTTGCTATCGCTGGTTGTAGTAAGCCAAAAGCTACCCTTCCTAGTGACTTTATTGGGGTAACTAAAGTTGAAGTGATTGATTATCTTCAAAATAAAAGTCATCAATTTAAATTTTTAGTCTTTACCTCTACTGACAATGAGTTAATTGATGGGTTTAAAAATAAATATATTGATAAGTTAGTAATTAATCGTTTGCCTCATATTTACTTAATTGATAATAATGAACAATACCTTAGTTCGATGTATGAAGTAACCGTTTCGGTAAAACCTATGGTTTGTCAGTTTCAAACGATAAAGTTATCTTTTAAAAATGGAGTTAAGGAGATTCCCTTTGGTTATTATGAAAACATTGATTTACCTCATTCAGAAAATCAAATTGATGTTAACTTATATTATGATTTAAAATCAAACAATAATATCTATGACATGCAACTAATTATTCATAACTACCGGATGAGTGATGTTTACTTAAACCAAATAAACTTTGTTGATAAGGAAAATTCAGATCGGTTTGTTATGGCTCCCCTTACCGATAATATTATCATCTCTGATAATATCAAAATTATTTCCAACATTAAGTTAGAAGTCCCAAATAACACCTTTTATAATAAAGGTTTAATCAACTTAAAGTTTGTTACTGATCATTTAGAATTTGAACAACCAGCGGTATATTTGATTGATAATCTTCCAGATTATTATCAATTAAAAGAATCGGGAATCGAATTAAATAGATTAATTATTCCAAGATAAAAAGGAGAGATTAAATTTGATCTCTCCTTTTGCTTATATAAGATATTCTTTATATTTACTTACAAGTCGTTTAGGAAGGCGAGCCATCACTTTGATAGCATCAGGTTCATAATCGGTGGATATGACTTCAGTATTTTCTTTTAAGTAGGAATAGATTTCCCCTTTGGCATAAGGTAGTTTTAAGGTGTAAATGGCATAACTACCAAACAACTCATTTTCAATCCAATTAAGTAGTTCTGGATAACCTTCTTTAGTCTTGGCCGAAATGCGAAGGGCATTTTCATATTGAGATGGAATATAAAAGTAATCATCGATTAAATCAATTTTGTTAAAGACATATAAAGTCTTAACATTCTTGACCCCAATTTCAGTTAACACTTGATTAGTAGTTTGGATTTGTAAGTCTAAATAGGGACTGCTTGCATCTACCACATGGAGGATTAAACTAGCTTCTTTAATTTCTTCTAAGGTTGATTTGAAAGATTCTACTAAATGGTGCGGTAGTTTACTAACGAAACCAACGGTATCGGTTAGTAAGAACTCATTATTTGACGGTAGTTTTATCTTTCTAGTGGCAGTCTCTAACGTAGCAAATAACATATCTTCCGTATACACTTCTTTAATATCGTTTTCGGTAGTGAATTCTAAGATGGAATTTAATGTTGAAGATTTACCACTGTTAGTGTAACCTACTAAAGCAACTACTGGTACGCTTTGATCGTGGCGTTTCTTTCGGCTAGTTTCCCTAGCCTTTACTAGTTCTTTAAGTTCTTTCTTGGCTTTATCAATTTGACTTAAAATTCTACGACGGTCTAGTTCCAGTTTAGTTTCCCCTGCTCCACGACGGGCACCAGCACCCCCACCACCGCCTCCCCCAAGGCGTGATAGATAACGGCGACTTCCCACTAAGCGAGGCATCATATACTTCATAGCCGCAATCTCTACCTGGAGTTGGGCTTCTTTAGTTTTGGCCCGCCGATCAAAGATATCCAAGATAACCATAGTTCGGTCAATGATCCTAGTATCAAGAACAGATTCAATATTTTTTATTTGGGATGGTGTCATTTCATGATTAAAAATTACCACTTCAGCATCAGTAGCATCAACCATCATTTTTATTTCTTCAAGTTTTCCGCGATTTACGAAAAAGGCAGGATTAATGGTTTGAAGGTTTTGGGTAACCACTCCGACCACTTCCACTTGGCACGCCACACATAATGCTTTTAGTTCTTCTAATTCGTATAAGAATTCTTGGGTATTTCCCGTGTTGACGGAAACTAGTACGGCCTTTTCTAATGTTTCAAAATTCATAAGCGTCACTCATTTCTTGTAATATTTACCTTTATTATTATACCACATAACTTTCAAATCCTATCAAATTCTGATTTAAAATATCAATAATTATTGGTTTGTTTTTGAAAACTTTTGATTTATCTTTCATATACTTGTAGTGGTGAAGGAGGTTAGGGGATGCTCGATAATTTTAGTAAACAAGTTATTAGAATCATTGAAGAATCTAAAGTAATTGCGAGAAGCAAAGATAGTCAATTAGTGGGAACCGAACATTTGTTGCTTTCAATGATGACCATTGAGGATTCAATCTGTCATTTTTTATTATCAGAACAAAATATTAGCATAAGTGATATTGAAGCAATCTTAGAAAAGTATGTTATCTTACGGAAAAGCGATTCAGAAGATATTATTTTCACCCGAAAATATCAAGAAATAATTCTTGATGCTGGCGAGTTAGCCTCTCGCCTCAATAGTAGTTTAGTTTTTGATGAACATCTTTTTTATTGTTTGTTAAAAGCTGATGCTGCGGTTGCTAAAGAGATCTTGCTGGAATTAAAGATGAATATAAATGATTTGTTGGAAGATATAGAGGACATCTTTCAATTTAATCCCCCTGAAGAAGATTATGTCTATTCATTTTTAACTAACATTAGTGAACTTGTCAAAAAGCCCAATGCCAATAAATATATATCAAGGGGAAATCACTTAGAAAAGATTATTAATATTCTATCCAAAAAGCAAAAAAACAACCCAATGTTAATTGGGAGTGCTGGAGTGGGAAAAAGTGCGATCGTAGAAGGATTGGCTCAAGAACTGATTAAACGGAACTACAAAGAGCCAATTTATCGCCTCGAGCTTGGAGCAATGATGGCCGGGACGAAATACCGCGGTGAACTAGAAGAAAAACTAATCAAAGCAATGAATTTTATTAAAGAGAAAAAAGCTATCCTTTTTATTGATGAAATTCACAACATCGTAGGCGCTGGTTCTAATGAGGGATCACTGGATATTGCTAATATATTAAAGCCTTACCTTGCTCGTTATGACATCAAGTGTATAGGTGCGACCACTTTAGAAGAGTATTATCGCTATATTGAAAAAGATAAGGCCTTGATGCGTCGTTTTCAAAATATCTTTATCGATGAACCAACCGAATCAGAAACCCTAATGATCTTAGAAGGGATAAAGGATTCCTATGAAGAATACCACGAGGTATTCTATCCTCAAGAGATCTTAAAAGGAATTGTTAAAAAGAGTGGGCGCTTTTTGATTAATCGTAAGTTTCCCGATAAAGCTATCGATATCTTAGATGAATTAGGAGCCCGAGCCCATGCTAAAAGCAAAACAGTAATTACCTCCGAGATGCTGGGAGAAATCATTAAAGATATGGGAGGAATCAATCAACTCTCTAGTGAGGAACTAAGAAAGTTAGTCTTAAACTATCCCGGGTTAAAGAGTTATTATTTACGCTTTTTAAAAGGGGAAAGTGATGCGACCAATATTGTAGTGATTGAAGTAGAGGCAGGATTTAATCCTGAGCCGTTGTATCAAGACTTGGATAAAGTCTTTAAACTACGAAAAGAAATGATCTTAGAGATAAATCTCGAAGAATACCTAGAGCACAATGCGATCAATAATCTGATTGGCTCACCCGCTGGTTATGTGGGGTATGAAACGGGAGGGATCTTATCAGAGCATCTGATAAAATATCCAATGTCAGTTGTTTACTTTAAGGGAATAAAACACGCTAATTTTGCGATTAGAAACTTTTTGAAACGAATGTTAAAGCAAAAGACAATTATGGATAACAAAGGAAGGACCATTTTATTATCCAATACTATCTTCATTTTAGAAAAAGATCAAAAACAACGAGTGATTAAAGGTTTCTTAAGCTCAGAGGTTAACGAATCAATTAGTGAAACTGAAGCAGATATTAGAATAGCAAAACCGGGAAAAAAGATGGGTCATGATAGACAAATGTTAAAATATATTGAGTTAGGATTAAAAGAAGGTTATAACATTATCTTTGATATTGAAGAGATTAAGAACCCCAAACAACTAGAACAAACCTTTTATCAAATCTTACTTGAGATACCAGGAACTTATCATATTTATGAAAAAAATAATCAATATCATTATCGCCATGACGGTTAAAGTTGTGGCTTTTTATTATTAAGATTAGTGATAACTCAAATAATAAAATAAGGCATTTTTCCTTTAAAATAGCCTGACTTTATAATTTGGTATTTTTCATTAACAAAATTGTCAAATCGTGGTATAATAAAAGAGTAATGGTGATGATTATGGGAAAAAACAAAGAACGAAAGTATTTATTAAAGTCAACCAATAAACATTTATTAGATATTTTTGAACAAAATTACTATGTGGAATTAGGTTCAATCGATCTAGAAGTAATGAATGAGTTCTTGAGTGGTACGAATATTCCTTTCAATGAAATTGCTGATAAGATGATTTTGGTAGAAGGAACTGGTCGAATCACTAGTGACTTTAATTATGAACAAGAATATCAATTAAATTATCTTTTAGATTTTGTTAGATGGAATTCTTCCACCAAACTCTTTTTAACCTGTGGTATTATTAAATACTATAGTACGCTTAAACAAGAACTCTATGCACCTCTTTTGTTAATTCCCATTAAATTATATAAAAATCAAGATGGCAATTGGGAAGTTGTCAAGTGTGGCGAAATCTTTGAAAATGAATTATTAATGAAACGGTTACGTGAACTAACCATTGAACCGCTTCCTAAAGCAGAAGATATTAGAAGACCATTTGACATTGACCACTACTCACAACGAGTAGCTAAAGCTTCCGGTTGTACTTTTGAAATCGGGAATTTTTTAACCTTTGCGAGGACGGAATATCCAGACCTTAACTTTATTCATGAAGAACTACTTGATACTAGTTCCTTTTTGGAATACTCTATTGCATACATCTATGGACAGGCTTTATCAAAAACAAGACCCCTTTTACCATCAAACATCTATCAAAAGTATGTAATGGTAAAGGCTTCACAAAATGAAAGTTTTGCTTGTAGTGGGCGCTTAAATTCCGGTAAAACCAGTACCATTATCAATATTATTGGTGAAAGACTATTAAAAAATAAACAAGTATTATATGTCAATAGTGATCAAGTTGCGTTAGGAGAACTAGAATACCGCCTTCATGAGCTTGGTCTTGGAAACTATACCTTTAATTTGGTGAACCCATTAAAAACACCTAAAATTAGCCCAGTACGTAAAGACTATCATTTACGCGGGATGAAGAAAACTCTTGCCAAACTTTTAAGCAATCTACTATCTTTTGACCACCTGTTAGATCATAAATACTATGGATATCGTTACCGTGAAATTGTGGAAAATCAATTATCTTTATATATCAATGGGTATGTTCATAAACCATTACCAATTGTGGATAAGTTGGAAAAGTTTGAAGTTGAAGGCATTTATGAAAAACTAAAAGCAGTTGAACGTGCCCTTTCGGTAATTGGTCCTTATGAAAAGTGTGGTTGGAGTACTTTAGAGCACTACTATACTAGTAGTGATATTAAAGAAGTTGTTGAAGCAACCACAACTTTTGAAGCAATTCAAAATGAACTTTATACGGTATTTAATAAATTTAATGAACAATATCATTTTAAACCAACCACAACAATTAAAGATGCTCATCGATTGATATATATACTAAAAGGTTTTAGTGATAATATTCCACCGTATAGTTGGCGAAAAATTAAAGATTTTAAACGTGCCACAAGAGAAATCAATTATCTAAAGGAACTTCAAGCAGAATATCAAAAACACCAAACTAAAATCCAAAACACCTATAATGGTGATATTGAAAGTGTGGATGTTGAAGGTATCTTTAAGACTTTACTAGGGCCGTATTATGAAGTAACCGATAATATTTATCTTGATCGCATTTTATATAATTTAAAAAGTTTAAAAGAATTAACTAAAAGAGTAAATATTAATAAAAAGGTTATTAATGAATCATTAACTGCCTTAAAGGCTACCTTTAAGATTAAAGTTGTTGAAGACTATATGTATGATTTGTTGGCTGAAATAAATGAGTATTTAGATCAGCATGTTTGTCAGTTGCATTGGCTTACCCAATCATATGATAAGAATCCAAATATCTTAGATGATTACAATTCCGATTATTTGAATTATTTAGAATACAATGATTTAGCTGTTCGGATTAAAAGTTACCTTAAAAAAGGTGCACCAGATGATTATCAAACGCTTTATAGTTTGCTTACAACTCAAGATGATCAAAAGGTTCTTCAAAAGATTATCAACTTTAAACTATTAAAAGAAGATAACCTTTATCTTTTTAACTTGATTGCTTATCTTAAACGTTATTTAGAATTAGTTGAAATCTTAACTAATAAAATGAAAAAACACAAGTTTAAGACTTTTGATGACCTAGCAAATAACTATCATCAATATAAAGCTTATATTGACTTACTTGATAAATCAACTAAAGAAAAGACGTTTATTAAGAAAATATTAGAAGACTATTTAACCAAACTTGAGAAGAAGAGGAATAGTGCTAAAGAAAGACTTTCCGCTTTTAGTAGAACTTACCTTGATAATTTAGATATTATCAAACAATTAAAGTATTATAATATTAATATCAATACTCCTCAAGCTACGAAAAAGCTAACTATGCTTTATCATTTTGTTCAATATTTTAATCACATTTATAGTTTGAACCAAAAGTATCGTCCATTCTTTAAGAAGAATAACTTAGTAATTTTTGAGGATTATC